>Ga0070741_10003851_pt1 | contig 36117 bp, 28 predicted proteins | sample Coa_R1_4_FD_66440 | JGI IMG/M metagenome (GOLD analysis project Ga0070741, IMG submission 66440) | Surface soil microbial communities from Centralia Pennsylvania, which are recovering from an underground coalmine fire - Coalmine... | ecosystem: Environmental > Terrestrial > Soil > Unclassified ... | reverse complement strand
CGGGTTCCAGACGGTCGGCGCCCTCAAGAGCCAGGATTCAACCCGCGCGATACCGGTGGTCATTCTGACGGCATCGACCGAGCGCGCCGACCGGCTCCGTGCGCTGGAGCTTGGAGCCGACGACTTCCTGACCAAGCCGTTCGACCCCGCCGAGCTGCTGGGTCGCGCGCAGACGCTGACCAGACTCACCGCGCTCCATCGCGAGCTCGAAGACACGCGTGCCCGGGCCGCGCGCCTCCAGGAGCGTGAGGCGGGCGAAGCGCGACTCGGCCTCATCCTGGATACGGCGCCCGAGGCGATCATCCTGGTCGCCGCAGACGGGATAATCGCCCGCTTCAATCGCGGCGCCGAGCGCATATTTGGCTACGCGCCCGACGAGGTCGCGGGCAAGCCGCTCGGGCTCCTCCTGGCAACCCCGCTGGCGGTGCCGCCCCCGGGAAGCGACGGCCGCGCCGGCTCCGAAGGCGGCGCCTCCCTCCATCGGGAGTTGCTCGCCCATCGCCGCGACGGGGCTGCGTTTCCCGCCGAGCTGTCCGTCGCGTACGGCGAGGACGGCACGTACGCGGTGATCCTGCGCGACGTCTCCCTCCGCAGGAAGGCCGAGGCGGAGCGCCAGCAACTGCTGGAGCGGCTGCTGGTCGCCCAGGAAGAGGAGCGCAGGCGCGTCGCGTATGAGATCCACGATGGGTTCGCCCAGGTCGCCGCGGCCGCCCAGCAGCACCTGGAGGCGTTCGCCTCACGCTATCGCGGCCGCTCGCCGGCTGCGCGCCAGGAGCTGGACCAGGCGGCGGCGCTGGCCCGGCGGACCGTCAGCGAGGCGCGCGGGCTGATCGCCGGCCTGCGGCCCACCGCCCTGGACGATTTCGGGCTCGTCGCGGCCGTGCGGCTGGAGGTCGACGCCCTGCGCAACAACGGCTGGTCGGTCGAGCTCGTCGACCAGACAGGCGGCGGCCGCCTTCCCGCCACGGTCGAGACCTCGCTCTTCCGCGTCGCGCAGGAGGCGCTCTCCAACGCGCGCCGCCACGCCAATACGCGAAAGGTCCGCGTCTCGCTGCGGCGCGCGGAGAGCGCGGTGGAGCTCGACGTGCGCGATTGGGGCGATGGCTTCGCGGTGTCCGCGGTACGCGAGGCGGCAGGGCCAGGCGAGCGCGTCGGCCTGGCCGGAATGCGGGAACGCGTCGCGATGCTGCGGGGCGAGCTGTCGATCACCAGCAGCCGCGGCCGCGGCACCCGGGTGATCGCCAGCATTCCGCTGCCGCCGGAGGTGACATGACAGGACTGCCGACCTCAGGCGCCGACTCGCGGGGCTCCGGGCGCTCATGGAAGATCATGGTGGTCGACGATCACGAGCTTGCGCGCGCCGGGGTGATCAGCCTGCTCGCGGGTCAGCGCGATCTAGAGATCGCAGCGGAGGCGGCGACCGGGCGAGAGGCGATCACGCGGGCCGCACTCGTGAAGCCGGACCTCGTGTTGATGGACATCCGAATGCCGGAGATGGATGGGCTCGAAGCCACACGCCGCATCAAAGAGGCGCAGCCGGCGACGAGCGTGGTGATCCTCACCATGCACGAGGACCCGGACTATCTGCTGGCGGCGGTCCAGGCCGGGGCGGCAGGTTACCTGCTGAAGGGCAGCTCGAAGAGCGAGATCGTCGGGGGGATTCGTCGGGTGCTGGGGGGCGAGTCGCTGCTGGATCCGGGCTTGATGGCCCGCCTGGTCCAGCGGATCGCCGGAGAACCAAAGGCTGCCGGGCCGATAGCCGGCTCGCTCAGCGCTCGTGAGCTGGAGGTGCTGGGCTGTATCGTAGAGGGGAAGACCAACGGGGAGATCGCCGGGGCGCTCGCGATAACCCGCGCCACCGTGAAGAGCCACGTGGAGCGGATCATCTCGAAGCTCGGGGTCTCGGATCGCACGCAGGCGGCGGTGCGCGCCGTCCAACTCGGCCTCAACGCGGCGGAGCCGGGCCCTGCTTCCTGATGCTCAGACGGGCCTCCCATCCCTGATGCTCAAAATGGAAGCGCGCTCGCCACGAGCTGGATCACGCGCGTCACGGTGAGCGTGACTGCCGTCAGCATCGCGAGCTCGAAGACGACGAGCCGCTGGAAACGGGCAGACTCGCGCTTGGCCCGTAGCTGCCGCGCCCGGAGCACGAGCTCGGCGGGCGGCTCCGATGGGAGCCCCTCGAAGTGGCGCACCCGCTCGCGCTCGACCGAGCGCGCCCACGCGGCGCTGAACGTCCTTGAAGTGGACTGCTGGCTGATCATGAATGCACCTCCCGATGCTACGTGACCGCTCGCTCGGCTGTCACGTACATGGTGCGGTCGGGAGGGCTCTCGGGGAATCGGCCAGGTGGCCGATCTTTTCTGGCCGCCGCTACGCGCCGGAGTCCAGCACCTCGCGGACCTTGCGGGAAAGAAGCGCCGCGGTGAACGGCTTTTGGAGGAAGGGCATCTTCGCGTTGAGAACGCCCTGGCGGACGGCCACGTCGCTCGTGTAGCCGGAGAGGAACAGCACCTTCAGCCCGGGACGGGCCGCGGCGAGCTGGTCCGAAAGCTCCCGCCCGGTCATGCCCGGCAGGACCAGGTCGGTCATCAGGAGGTCGATGCGGCCGGCGTGGGCGCCGGCGAGGGTCAGCGCCTCCTCGCCGGTCTGCGCTTCCAGCACCTGATAGCCTGACGTTCGCACCACCGACTTCAGGAGCGCCCGCACGCCGGGCTCGTCCTCCACAAGGAGGAGCGTCTCGGAGCCTCGAGCTAGGGGGCCGATCCGCGACGCCATACCCACCGGCGCCTCGTCGACGACCGGCAGGTAGATCTTGAACGTGGTACCGACGCCGGGCTCGCTGTAGACGGTGATGCTGCCGCCGCTCTGCTGGACGATGCCGTACACCGTCGAGAGGCCGAGACCGGTGCCCTTGCCCGCGTCTTTCGTGGTGAAGAACGGGTCGAAGATGCGCGCCTGCGTCTCCGCGTCCATCCCCACGCCACTGTCGCTCACGGCGAGCATCACGTAGCGGCCCGGCTGCACCCCGAGCTGACCACGTCCGTGGCTCCGCAGGTATGTCTCGTCCAGATCGACGGCCGCGGTCTCGATCGTGAGCTTGCCGCCGCCGGGCATCGCATCGCGCGCGTTGACGGCGAGGTTCATGATCACCTGGTCCATCTGGCCGCGATCGACCTTCACCGGGGAGAGATCGCGCTGCAGGATCGTGGCGAGGTCGATGTTCTCGCCGATCACGCGCCGCAACAGCTTGTCCATCTCGGTCACGATGCCGTTCAGGTCGAGCACCTCGGGCTGCAGCACCTGCTGGCGGCTGAAGGTGAGCAGCTGGCGGGTCAGGTTCGAGGCGCGCTCGCCGGCGGAGAGCACCTCATCCGCGAACAAGCGGGCCGGCGAGTCGTCCGGCAGGTGGGCGAGCATGAGATCCGTGAAGCCGAGGATCGCCGTGAGCAGGTTGTTGAAGTCGTGGGCGATGCCGCCGGCGAGCAGCCCGATCGCCTCCATCTTCTGCGCCTGGCGCAGCGCCATCTCCGCCACGTGCTGATCGGTGAGGTCGCGGAGAACGGTGACCATCGCCGGCGTGCCCTGCAACGTGATTGACGTCCTGGATCCCTCGACGGTGCGGACCTGGCCGTCCGCGCGCCGGACTCGGAACTGCTGGGTTGTGGCCACGCGCTCGCCCCGGAGCTGCGCATCCAGGAGGCCCCGGATCCGCTCCCTGTCTTCTTCGACGACGCGGTCGTCGAAGGGCCGATTCAGCGCCTCGGCTTCGTCCTGCAGGCCGTGGATCTCCAGATAGGCGCGGTTGACGAACGTGCGGATGCCGCCGACATTGACGGACACGCCCTCGGCCAGGTTCTCCACCACCGCCCGGTGGACTTCCTCGCTGTCGCGGAGGGCGATCTCGGCCCGCTTCTGATCAGTGATGTCGGCCACCGTTCCGACGATGGCGGCCTCCTCGGTGGTCATGTGCCGGTGGGCCCGCGCCTGGACCCAGCGAATCTCGCCGTCCGGCCCCTTGATGGGAAACTCGTACGGATGGTCGTCGTCGCGTGCCGTCCGCAGGAACTGCACGATCCCGGGCATGTCGTCGGGCTGGATGAGCGAGCGCCAGCCGGGGCCGAGGAGCCCAGACATCTCCTCGAACGTTCGATTCACATAGACGCACGACAGGTCGTCGGCCAGCTCGAACACGCCGACGGGGATGGCGTCAGCGAGGGACCGGTAGCGCAGTTCGCTGCGGTGCAACTGCTCGCGCCCCCGGGCCAGCGCCACAGCCGCGCTCATGTGGTTGCCGATCGCCGCCGCGAACGGAAGCCAGGCGTCGGTAAGCCTGCCGGTCCCGGCGGAGAGCAGCATGGCGCCTACCACGACATGCTCGACCTGCAAGGGGACCACGATGGCCGAGGCGCCCGTCGCGAGCGGCAGCGCAGAGCCGCCGCGAGCCGTGCTCGGGCCGAGAATGGACGGTCCGTTCACCCGCGCGGCGTGGCGAATCAGCGCCTGCCAGGCTTTCGGGTCATCCGCGGGGACATCCTGCCCGAGCTGGGCGACCAGCTCCGGCTCCCCCGACTCGTCGAGCAGGCAGATCCAGCCCGTGGAGAGGCCGGTCCCGTCCAGGCAGCGGCCCAGTAGATCCCCGAGGACGTCGGCGGCCGGCATCCGCTGCATGGTGAGGTCGGAAATGCCGGTCAGGATGCCAAGCTCGGTCTGGAGGCGCGCGATCCGGCGCACGTGGCTCATGTTCTGCTCGGCCAGGCGCTCGAGCTGGCGCACGATGCGCTCCAGGTACGGCGTGTCGGGGAGATCTCCGGGTTCGGCGCTCGGCGCCCGCCTGGATCCTCCGAGCACCCGCTGGACGGCGGCCAGGATCTCGGCCCAATCGGGCGTCCGCAGCAGCAGGTCTTCGGCGCCGACCGCGAGGCCGAGCTCGCGATCGGCTTCGTCGGTGAACGCGCTGGAGTTCAACAGGACGGCGGTGTCCGCGATCGACGGATCGTGCTTGATCTCGCGGCAGAGCCTGAACCCGTCCATCCCGGGCATGAGCACGTCGGCGAGCACGAGATCCGGGGGGGACTGACGGATGAGCGCCAGCGCCTCCTGCCCATCGGCGGCGGCGGACACGTCGTAGCCCTCGTGCTTGAGCCGCAAGGTGGCCAGCTTCAGTTGCACCGGATCGTCGTCCACGACCAGGACGCGACGCGTCGTGGTCGGAGGGGTGGTGACCGGTGGCCGAGCGTGGATGTAGCTGCGGACCGTCATCACCAGATGGGACGGCTCCACCGGCTTGAACAGGAAGTCGGTAAATCCGGCCTTGAGGCGCTGGGCGAGCTCCATCTCGGAGAGAAAGCCCGACATCGCGATCACCGGGATGTTCGCCCCGGCCGGGCGCGCACGGATCGCGCGCACCAGCTCGATGCCGCCGATGTCGGGCAGGACCATGTCCTGGAGCACCAGGTCCGGCCGGCGCTGCTCCAGGGCCTCGAGACCCGACCGCCCGTCCTCGGCCTCGACGACGTCGTATCCTTCGACGTTGAGCGCGACGCGGGTGAGCTTGCGGGTGATGGCGTTGTCGTCGATCGCCAGGATGGTCGGTCGTGCCATGGTGAAGTCCCCCCTCAGGATGCGCGGCGCAGGGAGTCTGGGCTTCGTGGGAAGGATGCGGGCGGGCTATCCGGCATTGCGTCCGCCAGCTGACCGATCGCCGCTCATGCTGCTCGATGTCCGACCGGTCGCATCACCCGCGGGAGCGTCGCGTAAAAGACGCTGCCGACGCCGGACGTGCCGGTGACGCCGACTTCGCCGCCCTGGGCCTCGACCATCCGCTTGGTGAACGCGAGCCCCACCCCCGGTGCCCAGGTATTGCTTGCCTGTCCCGGAGTCGCGCTGCTGATGCCCGACGAACAGGCGTCCGCGCTCCCCCGTCTGGATGCGGATACCGGTGTCTTCCACCTCGATGCGGTACCAGTCGGCGTCCTGTGACCCCGCCCGGACGATGACCTGCCCGTTGTCGGGCGTGAACTTGATCGCGTTGGAGAGGTAGTTGTAGAGAATCTGCTTGAGCCTGGACGCGTTGGTGACCACGGACCGGACGGACGGGTCGACCTGCGCATCGATCTGCAGCGGCTTCTCCGGCGCGATCGTTCGCACGATGTCGCGGATGGCGCCCATGGCCAGCACGCCGTCGGGCGTTTGAACGGGGCTGAGGCTGATCTCGACCGGAAACTCGGTGCCGTCTCGTCGCCGACCAGAGAGCCCCCGGCCGGCGCCCATCGGCCTCACGGCGGAATTGGCGAGGAAGCCGTCACGGTAGCCTGCGTGCGTGGCCCGGCGCCGCTCCGGCGCGAGGGTCTCGACCGCCTGACCCAGAAGCTGGCCCGGCTCGTAGCCGAAGAGGGTCTCGGTCTGCTTGTTGACGTACACGATCCACCCCCGCTGATCGACGATCACCAGCCCGTCCGGCGCCGACTCCAGCAGTTGGTGGCTTACCTCTGGATCGAATTCTGGAGACATCTCCCGCTGGCCGGCCGATCGGTCCATCGTCAGCTCCTCGAGCCGTTGAGGTATCCGGCCACGATGGCCGGGAGCGTCTGCGTGTCGATCGGCTTGGGGATGTAACCGTCGCAGCCGGCCGCCAGCATCCGCTCCTCGTCGCCCTTCATGGCGTACGCGGTGAGAGCGAGGATGATGATGTCATGCGTGACCTGGTCGGCTTTGAGACGGCGGGTGAGCTCGAGGCCATCGATGCCGGGGAGCTGGATGTCCATGAGGATCAGCTGGGGACTGAAGCTGCCGATCGTCGCGAGAGCCTCGACCGCGTCGGCGGCGACGCGTACGTCGTAGCCCTCGACCCGGAGCGTGACCTGCGCGAGCTTGAGGTTCACGGCGTTGTCGTCGACGATGAGAACGCGCCCGCCCGTCATTATGATCCGTTCTCCTTCAGCGCCGCGTCCGCGGCGCGTCGCCGAGGAGCGGCGGTCTTCGGCGCAGAGCCGGCCGCGCGCGTCGAACGCTGCGGAACCCAGTTTTTGATCTCGGCGAGCAGCCGCTCGGTGGCCTCTTCGCCTTTCAGGACAATCCCCTGCGCGGACATCTGGAGCTGGCGGCGGTCCGCGGTGGTCAGGTCCTTGCTGGTCAGGATGATGACCGGCACCCGGCGGCCGGCCGGGCTCCGGCGCAGGGCATACAGAAACTCGAAGCCATCCATGTTGGGCATGAGCAGGTCGAGGACGATGGCCGCGGGCGCTTTTCCCTTGATCGCTTCCAGGCCGGCCTTCCCATCGGCGACGCACACCGGATCGAACCCGTGGTCGGCCAGCACCTCCCGAAGCACATCCCGCACCGACTGGTCGTCGTCGATCACCAGGATCGAGGCTGATCCGTTCGGCTGGGCGCCGCTGCGGCCGATGGCCGCCAGCAGCTCTTCGCTCTTCACGGGCTTGAGCAGATAGTCGTGGATCGCGAAGCCCAGCCCGAGATCAGCCTGGGCGATGACGGTCACGACGACGACCGGCGTCTCCGCGTTGTTGGTCCGGGTGCGGATCTCCTGCAACACCCGGGATCCGGGCAGGTCGGGCAGGAGCAGATCGAGGGTGATGGCGTCGAACACGCGCCGCTGGCAGTGGGAGATCGCCTCCGCGGCGGTCGCGGCGTAGGTGACGGCGTATCCTGCCTCGCCCAGGATGCGGCCCAGCCACTCCCGGTCGGTCGGGTTGTCATCGATGACCAGGATATTGGGGCCCGCCACTGCGGAGGTAGGGGTCGGCGGGCGGGCCAGATTCTCCTCATCCAGCCGCCGCATCACGCGCGGTAGCACGGCAGAGAAGGTGCTGCCGTTGCCCGGGGCGCTGACCACGCCAACCTCACCGCCCTGCGCCTCGACCATGCGCTTGGTGAGCGCCAGGCCCAGGCCGGTGCCCTGGTACTTCTTGGCGATGCTGGCATCGAGCTGCTGGAACTCCACGAAGAGGCGGTTCATCTCCTCGGCGGCGATCCCGATGCCGCTGTCCTGCACCTCGATCCGATACCAGTCGGGGCCCTGCGGGACGACGCGCACGGCGACGCTGCCCTCATTGGGGGTGAACTTGAGCGCATTGGAGAGGTAGTTGTAGAGGATCTGCTTGAGCCGAGCCGGATCGGCGACGACGGACAGCACGCTCGGGTCGACCTCGACCGCGATCTGGATTAGCTTACTGGCGGCCAGCGTGCGCAGGACGTCGCGCACCTCGGCGACGATCTGATCGACCTGGACCGGCTCGGGGTTGAAGTCCATGCGCCCCGATTCCACTTTGGCCAGATCGAGCACGTCGTTGATGAGCTGGAGCAGGTGGCGCGAGCTCGTCAGGATGTCGCCCAGGTACTCCTTGTGCTCGTCTGAGACCGGGCCCACCCTTCCGTCGTGCATGAGCTGCGCGAATCCGATGATCCCGTTGAGCGGTGTCCTGAGCTCGTGGCTCATGTTCGCGAGGAACTCGCTCTTGAGGCGGTTGGCTTCCTGCACGCGTCGGTACTGCTCCTCGAGCTCCTCATTCTTCCGCTGGAGCTGCTCCTCGAGCTGCTTCTGCTCAGTAATGTCCTTGGAGATGAGGACGTACCCGATGGGCACGCCCGTCGAGTCGCGCCGCAGCGTGATCGCGACCGAGGCGGTGAACCGGTCGCCACTCTTGCGCACCCGCTCGAAGACGCCCTCGGCCTTACCGGTGCTCATAGCGGTCTGCAGGATCGCGGCAACGCGGCCGGACTCCACATCCTCGGGCACGTGCAGGAGCTGCGCCTTCCGGCGACCCACCATCTCCTCGGCCGTATAGCCGTAGTTCCGGCGGGCCCCCTCGTTCCAGGCCAGAATCTGGCCCTCGAGGTCCATCGCGACGATGGAGTACTCCGTCGAGCTCTCTAGCACGTTGTTCATGAACGACGTGGTCTCCATCAGCTCGCGGTTCTGCTCGCGGATCTGCTCTTCCAGCCGCTTTTGGTCCGTGATATCGCGGGCGGCCGCGAACACCCCCCGCAGCCGCCCGTCGGCGCCGGTAAAGGTTGTGGCGTTGTAGGAGACGACGGTCTCCTTGCCGTCGGCGGCGCGAATCGTGAGCTCGTAGTTGGTGACCCGCTCCTCGGTGAGCACCCGGCGAATGCCGTCCTCGGCCCGCCTGGGATCGGTGAAGTAGTTCTTGAAGGGCGTTCCGATCAGATCCTCGCGCTCGCGGCCGGTCACCGCGCACATCTGGCGGTTGACGTCCGTGATGATGCCGAGCGTATCGGTGGTCATCAGCGCGTCGATGTTCGACTCGATGAGGCCGCGGGTGTAGGTTTGCTGCTCGCGCAGCTCCTCCTCGATCCGCTTCTGGAGGGTGCTGTCGCGGGCGGCGGCGAGGATCCCGGCCACGGTGCCGACGGTGTCGCGGAACACCGCCGCGTTGAACGAGACGGGAATCTTGCGGCCCGACTTGGTGCGGACGACAAGCTCGTAGTTAGTCACGACCCCCTGCGCGAACGTGAGCGAGACGCCCGCCTGGGCGAGATCCGGCTCCGCGAAATAGCTGAAGAAGCGGCTGCCGATCAACTGCTTCCGAGTGAACCCCATCAGCCGAACCGTCTGCTCGTTGACGTCGGTGATGACGCCGTCCGGATCGACGGTCATGAGCGCGTCCACGCTCGACTCGATGAGGCTCCGGTTGTACGCCTGCTGCTCGCGCAGCTCCTGCTCGAGCCGCTTCTGTTCGGTGATGTCGCGGGCGGCGGCCAGGATGCCGGCGATCTGGCCCTCCGTGTCCTGGAATGTGCCCGCGTTGAACGAGACCACCGTTCGGCGGCCGCTGCGGGACTGGAGCACGAGCTCGTAGTTGGTGACCGACCCTTCGGCCAGCGTCTGACGGACGCCGGCGATGGCGCGGTCGGGCTCCGTGAAGTACTCCTTGAACGAGCTGCCGATCAGATCCTCGCGCGTGTACCCGGTGAGATTGACCATCTGCTCGTTGACGTCGGTCACGACGCCATCGGGATCGACCGTGACCAGCGCGTCCACGCTGGACTCGATGAGGCCGCGGTTGTAGTTCTCCGACTCACGGAGCTGCTCCTCCAGCCGCCGCTGCTCGGTGACGTCGCGGGCGACGGCGAAGATGCCGCGGATGTCGCCCTCGGGGTCGCGGAAGATCGAGGCGTTGAACGAGACCAGGATCTCGCGCCGGTGGCGCGACCGCAGGAGCAGCTCGTAGTTGGTGACGAACCCCTCGTCCAGGGTGCGCCGGACGCCGGCGCGGGCGTTGGCCGCGTCGGTGAAGTAGTCCGGGAAGGGGCTGCCGACGAGCTGCTCGCGGGCGTATCCGGTCAGGCGGACCATCTGCTCGTTGACGTCGGTGATGGTCAGGTCGGGGTCGACCGTGAGCATGGCGTCGACGGACGACTCGATGAGGCCGCGGTTGTAGGCCTGCTGCTCCCGCAGCTGCTGCTCCAGCCGCTTCTGGTCCGTAATGTCGCGGGCGGCGGCGAACACGCCACGCAGCCGGCCATCCTCGCCGGTGAAGGTCGTCGCGTTGTAGGAGACGACGGTCTGCTTGCCATCCGCCGCGGCGATCGTGAGCTCGTAGTTCGTGACCCGGCCCTCGGTCAGCACGCGGCGAATGCCGTCCTCGGCTCGCTGGGGGTCGGTGAAGTACTCTTTGAACGGGGTGCCGACCAGCTCCTCGCGCTCACGCCCGGTGACCGCGCACATCTGGCGGTTGACGTCGGTGATGATGCCGAGCGTGTCCGTCGTCATCAGGGCGTCGATGTTCGACTCGATGAGACCGCGGTTGTAGGCCTGCTGCTCGCGCAGCTCCTGCTCCAGGCGCTTCTGGTCGGTGATGTCGCGGGCGGCCGCGAAGATGCCGGCGACGGCGCCGCTGATGTCGCGGAAAACCGAGGCGTTGAACGAGACGGCCAGCTCCGCGCCGGCCCGGGAGCGCAGCACGAGCTCGTAGTTGGTGACCACGCCGTTCTCGAACGTCTCCCGCACCCCGGCCTCGGCTCGTACGGGATCGGTGAAGTAGCCGGCGAACGGGCTGCCGATCAGCTGCTGGCGGTTGTAGCCCGTCAATCGCACCATCTGCTCGTTCACGTCGGTGATGATCCGCTCCGGGTTGACGGTGACGAGCGCATCCACGGACGCTTCGATCAAGCCGCGGCTGTAGTTCTCCGACTCGCGGAGCTGCTCCTCGAGGCCGCGCTGGTCGGTGACGTCGCGCGCCACGGCGAAGATGCCGCGGACGTTCCCCTCTGGATCGCGGAAGATCGAGGCGTTGAACGACACCAGGACCTCCCGCCCGCCGTGGGTGCGGAGGGTCAGCTCGTAGTTGGTGACGAAGCCCTGATTCAAGGTCTGGCGGACGCCGGCGGCGGCATACGCCGGCTCCGTAAAGTAGGAGTCGAACCGGCTGCCGATGAGGTTCTGTTTGGGCACCTCCGTCAGCTTGACCATCTGCTCGTTGACGTCGGTGATCATGAGGTCCTGGTCGACGGTGATCATCGGGTCGACCGAGGACTCGATCAGCCCGCGCGTGTAGTTCTGGGCCTGGCGCAGCTCCTCCTCGAGGCGCATCTGCTGGGTGATGTCGCGGGCGGACGCGAAGATGCCGCGGACGGCGCCGTCCGGGTCCTTAAACACCGAGGCGTTGAACGAAACCGCGCTCTCCGCGCCGGACTTGGCCCGCAGCACCAGCACGTAGTTGGTGACGAACCCCTCTTCGAGGGTCTGGCGGACGCCAGCCGTCGCAGCCTCGGCATCGGTGAAGAAGTCCGGGAAGTAGCTGCCGATGAGCTCGTCGCGGCTGTAGCCCGTGATGCGCACGGTTTGCTCGTTGACGTCCGTGATCTGAAACTGGGGATCCACCGTGAGGAGCGCGTCGACCGACGCCTCGATCAGACCGCGGGTGTAGTTCTGGACCTGACGAAGGTTCTCCTCCAGCTGCTTCTGATCGGTGATCTCCCGGGCGGCGGCGAAGACGCCCTTGAGACGGCCATCCGCGTCGCGGAACACGGCGGCGTTGTAGGAGACCACCGTTTCATGCCCGTCGCGCGATCGCATGACGAGCTCGAAGTTGCTCACGCGCTCGTCGGCGAGAACCTGGCGAATGCCGTCTTCGGCCCTATCCGGCTCGGTGAAGTAGGTCTTGAACGGGGTGCCGATGAGGGTCTCCCGCTCGTAGCCGGTCATCTCGCACATCTGGCGGTTGACGTCGGTGATGATGCCCAGCGGGTCTGTCGTCATCAGCGCGTCGATGTGAGACTCGATCAGGGAACGGGTGTAGAACTGCGCCGCCCGGAGCTCCTCGGTCAGCTGGATCTCGTTCGAGACGTCCTTGGAGATCAGGAGGAAGCCGATCGGGACGCCGGTCTGGTCGCGACGGGGCGTGAGCACGACGCGGGCAGTGAACCGTTGCCCGTTCTTGCGCATGCGATTGAGGGTGCCTTCCCACTTCCCGTCGCGGAGGGCGGCCTCCATGATCTCGCGCGGCCTGCCGGCCATGACGTCCTCGGGGACGTGCAGGATGTCCGAGTTGGCGCGGCCGATGACCTCGTCCGGCTCGTAGCCGTAGATTCGGCGGGCGCCCTCGTTCCAAAGCAGGATCGTGCCGCTCAGGTCTTTGTGGATCATCGAGTACTCGGTGGATGACTCGAGCACATTCTCGATGAAGTTGAGGGCCTCCTCCGTGTCCCGAATCGCCGTGCTGTCGAAAAGCTTGGTGGCCACCGTGCACCTCCGGAGCGCCCGACCCGACCCCCTGCTCACAAGGACCGAACAATGCTATCAGGTAGACAAGTAGACTGCTATATGTCAAACTTTGTCAAGATCCGTAACGCGGGTGGGTCCCAGTCAGATTAACGCTATTGAGCTATCGGGCTGTCATGCTGGACGTGCGCGTAGGAAATCCTTATGATGACGGCATTCCAGCCACGCGTAAAGTCGACCCTCGTCGATGGCTCTGAGAGTTCTGTGTGCTGAGAGCCGGTGGGTATCAGGTCGAGCGCGCCTACGAGCTGCTGCGGCTCAGGATTCTTGATGGCGAGCTGAGCGTCGGGCAGCGGCTTCCGTCGTACCCGACACTGGCTCGCGAGCTGGGCGTTTCATCGGTCACCGTGCGGCTCGCCGTCCAGCGGCTCGCCCACGAGGGGCTGGTGTCAGTCCGCGTCGGAGCGGGGACGTTCGTGGCCCAGCCTGTCGCCCAGGCCCGCCGGCGGCAGACCGGCGCTGTCGACGTGCTGATCGCCGACAGCGACCCCGATAGCCACGCCGCGACGGTCGAGCGGCTCGAGGCCGAGGGGCATCGCGTGACGCTCGTGGAGAGCGCAGGTCAGATGCTGCTCGCGCTGGCTCGGGCGACCTACAGCCATCTCTTCCTGGACGTCCACATGCCGGGCAGCGGCGCGGAGATGGCGGCGACGCTCGCCGAGGCCTACCCGCGCACGGTGGTGGCCATGATGGGTCACAGCCTTGCCCACGTCGTCGGATCCGGCCGTGGCTGCCTGGTCATCCAGAAGCCGGTCCAGCCGCTCGCGGTGGCTGACGTGCTCTCGCTTCGACGAGCCTGACCCGGATCCCGGCTCTCCCACGAGGCGCTCTCCGCGCCGCCGTCGCCCTCTAGCGGGCTCTTCCCCCCGCGAACAATCATGCGGTGGTACTCTTTGCGCCAACGCCGGCGCCTGCTGGCGCGTCGGCTGAGAGAGACGGACGAGCTCGTGGAGGACGCGGTCCTCCTCGACGTGACGGCTCGCCTGGCCAAGAAGCTCCTGGAATTCGCGCGGGACTACGGCATGGCCAGACCCGAAGGAACGGTGATCGGTCTACGGCTGACGCGGGCGGACGTGGCCTCCGTGGTGGGCGCCACCCGCGAGAGCGTGAACAAGCCTATGGGGCTGTTTCGTGGTCAAGAGGTGCTCGAGATGCAGCACGGGCGCATCGTCATTCGCCGGCCGGAGGAGCTCGAGCGTCGCATCTACTGAGGGCGTCCACATCGGAGCGGACGCCCCGATCCGGAGACCGACGCGACTGACTGAATGGAGCCCTCCGCCGTCGCGTTTGAGGAAGACGCCGGCAGCGCCACCCCTTCCCCATACCATCCCCGAGAAATCGGCCATCCGGCCGATGTTTGGAATCCCTCTCGGCGGGATGATGATGGGAATGGTTTACGAGATATCCGAACGACTACTATCATTTTCGACTACCTGGCGCGATGATTGCTAAAGACCGCCAGTAATGGCCATACAAAGCTGTTAAGCCGCTTGTATAAAGTTATCTAGCTATATTCTGGGGGTACCGGTGGCCTCTGCGGAGTTGGGACCCCGCGCGATGCAAGCCTACGAGGTGCTCCGCGCGCGCATCGTGAGCGGAGCGCTCCCCGAAGGCAGCCGGTTGCCCTCGTATCCGGCGCTTGCCAGGAGCTTCGGCGTGTCCAGCATGACGATGCGCAGTGCGCTCCGCCGGCTCGCCGCGGAGGGGCTCATCACGATCCAGGTGGGTGTGGGCACGCGCATCGGATCGGGTGCCCGGCCCGCGATCCTGATCATCGAAGCGGATGACGACGCGAGCGACGCGCTGGGGCGGATGCTCGCCGCGGCAGGCATGCCCACAGTAGCGGCATCGAGCGAGTCCGAAGCGGTTCAGGTCCTCGAGTCCGACACGCGTCTCCTGATGGCGTTCCTGAGCATCCATTTCCCGACGGTGGACGATGGGCTCCGCATGTTCTCGCTCATCGCGAAGCGTCGACCCGGCATGCCCGTGGTGGCGATGGTGCGCGGCGCGGTGGACTACGATCTGCTGCACTCGCTGCCCGAGGGCCCAGTCCTGATCGCCTCGCGGCCGCCCCAGGCGGGGCAGCTCCGGCGTCTGCTGCAGATGGCGCGCCTCGGATCAGCCATCGTCGCGGCTGACGCCGCCGAGCCACAGCGATTGGAGCTGAGCGGCCCCGCGCTGATCGCGGATACGAGCGCCGCCGACCGCGCGCGGAGCGCGCGCATGCTGGAGCTGGCCGGCATCGCCACGCGAGAGATCGCCACGGGCGCGGAGATGCTCCGCGCCCTGGCGCGGGAGTACGTGAGCCTTGTGCTGATCAACCCCGCGCTTCCGGGAGCGGGACCGGGGGTGCTTGCCGCGGCGGCGAGCGCCTATCCGGAAACGCTGTTCATCCTGACGATCGGGGAGGACGATGCGCTTCCCAACGCGGACGGACTCGCCGTCGTGCTGGGCAAGCCGTTCGAGGCGGAGGCGCTGGCGGATGCGCTCCGACTGCGGAGACTCCGGCCAGGGTGATCCTCTACTCGTCAGCGTCCGGCCGCGATCGCCGGTGAAGCTTGACACGACGCGCGGGCCTCAGGTTTAGCGCGATGCGCGCCCCAGAGGCTCCATAAGGCCGGTCCACCCCGCCATATCAAGATCAGCGGCGTCGAGGCACACACGGTCCAGATTGACTCGCCGATCTACCGCTGCTCCATGGGTCAGCGAAGCCATTCATCCGGCAAACGCTGAGGAGACCAACATGGCGGCGTACGCCGCCACGTTCTGCGCTGGTGCTTGCGACGAGGTAAGTGGTCGCAGAAGCGACTCAGCAGCCCCAGGTTCGGCGCGCTCCACACGTGCTGGTTCCGGAGTGCGAGCGCGACAATGGGCCAACCCGGCGCGGACGTTTGCTTTGACGAGCGTCAGCTCGCAACTTACTATCCTCGCCAACCGCGACCGGTCGGACGGACGTTCCCTGTCGGTCGAAGATGCGCGACTAGCTACTCCCAAGCCGCGCCCACATGTACCGGTCGCCACGGGGCTCAGCACTGCCGCCGTGGGGCTCCATCGTTACGCGGATCGTGTCGATCGACGCCATGGGCATGGGTGACTTGACCACCACCACGGACTTCCCATCGTTCTCCACGTAGAACGTGCCGCCGTTCATCCACCGGTCGCCGCGAATGAGCCACAGCTGGTAGCACTTATCTTTCGGCAGGTTCGGCAATCCACCAACTAGCAGCACACCATCCTGTTGACTGGGCACGTAGTACAGCGTGCCCCAGGCGCCCGGCGCCATCTCCGTTCCGTCGATGTGGGCCGCGCCGGCGGCTCCCGCCTGGTTCCACCGCGCTATGGTGTCCGCGGCGACCTCAGCTTCCGCCCAGGCCTGTCGGGCCGACTCTTCCGTAGTGGCCACCGACTGCTGGAGAGCGATGACTTGCAGCCCGAGCCAGCCGCTCAGGAACATGAGGACCAGAGCGGCAGCGCCTGCCCAGTAGGCCGGGCCGGCCACGCGTCGACGACGCACGGGCAGCTGAACGAGCAAGCTCCGCCCGTCCTCGGGCGCCCCGGTGCCATGTTCGTGCGGGTTGCGAACAGCGCCGAGGATTCGATCGTGCAGCGCCCGCGGGGGATCCACCTGAGGAACACCCAGCCGGAGGGTTGAAGCCGTGCGGAGCATCTCGCGTGCACGGCTCTGGCACACCCCGCACGCTCCAAGATGCTCCTCCACCTCCTCCAGCGCTTCGCGCGGAAGTGCGCCCAGCGCATACGAGCCGAGCAGCTCCTCGACTTCGATGCAGCTCGCCACGGCTAAATCTCCACTCCATCGGCCAAGAGCAGCGCGCGGAGCTTGCGCATCCCCAGACGGATCCGCGTCTTGGCTGTACCCAGTGGCTCGCCCAACTCTTCGGAGATCTCCACGTGGGTCTTCCCCTGAAAGAAAGCCATCTCGATCGCCTGCCGCTGCGACTCGGGGATCTGTTGAAGGGCTCGACGAACCGACGCGGCAACTTCGGCGGAGCCCGCGGCGTCGCTGGGATCTGCCACATCGGCCACCATCGAATTGAACGCATGCTCCTCCGGTAACGGGTACTCCTCGCGGACTCGCCGACGCCGCAAGAGGTCGATCGCGCGATTGTGGGCCACGCTCAGGAGCCACGAGCCGAGGGCGCCGCGCTCTGGGTTGTAGGCGTCGGACTGCCGCCAGAGCTTGAGGAAGACTTCCTGTGTCACATCTTCCGCCATGGTCGGATCCCGAACGATGTGCAAGACCAGCGAATACACCGGACGCGCGTGGCGTCGGTAGATCTGGTCGAGCGCATCCGAGTCACCGTCGGACACCAGGGCGACAAGGTCCTGATCCGGTACGGACGACGGATCCATCCCGACGTTAGTACGCTTCACCGCGGCCGTCCGGATGGGTGGTGTGGAGCGGGAGGATTACGAGTCGCGCTGGCCGGTCGTGGCCGATGCGACGGCGCGGGGCGCGATGGGAACGCTGAGCTGCACGAAGCTCACCCCAATCACGAACAGCATGCCGCACAGGAAGTACGAACAGAACACGAAGCTTGCCCAATTTCTTAGCGCCAGCGCATAGGCGATCGTCCCCATCGCGTAGCACGCGAGAAGCAACTCTGCCCCAAGAATCGCGTCAACACCGAGAGTGTATCGCTTTCCATCCCAAGAGTCGGACGCGCGAGCGATTCCGTACTTTGGCGTGCGTTCGAAGACAGATTTCTTCCGGTAGAGCACGCCGAGCATGGCGCTGACGGTCGTGAGCATCATGCCCGCGCCCATGACGCTGGCAGCCACGATATAGGGCATACGCTGGGGCAGATTGCGCCCGGCTCGCCACTGGGCGAACGCGAGATAGATCGTCGGTGCAAGGGCTGGAATGGCAGCGATGAGCGACCATACGGGAGAGCCTCCGCCCGTTGCCGGGTGAACCGTGTGGAAGCGCTGCGAATAGTAGATCATCAGCGGCTGCAGGAGAAACATGGCAAGCAGGCAGAAGTGCGTGCCATAGCCCAGCAGATGAAAAGCTCCTTGCAGCTTGACGCCCGGCGACACACGCGCGATGAGCAGCGACGGGAGGAGCTTCAGGGCGCACGCGAAGCTGCCTGCCGCCCACCGCCGTTGCTGGCAACGGTAGGAGGCGATGGTGACCGGAAGCTCCGCGGGCGTTACGACGTCGGGGAGATAGACGGCCTCCCATCCGCGAAGCTGCGCCCGATAGCTCAAATCGAGGTCTTCGGCCAGCGTGTCGTGCTGCCAGCCTCCGGCGTCCTCAATTGCGGCGCGTCGCCAAACCCCGGCCGTCCCGTTGAAGTTCATAAAGTAGCCGCCGTGATTTCGGGCCGGTTGATCGACGAAAAAATGGACGTCGATGGTCACCGACTGAATTTCTGTCAGCAGCGAGTAGGACTGATTCAGGTGCCCCCATCGCGCCTGGACGAATCCAACGCCCTCCCGATTGAAATACGGGATCGTCTTGTGAAGGAAATCAGCGGGTGGGACGAAATCGGCGTCGAATATGGCGATGAACTCTCCATCGGAACAACGCAGACCCGCTTCAAGCGCGCCAGCTTTGAATCCCACGCGGTCAGATCGGTGTATGTGTCGAATGTCGATGCCTTGGGCGGCGTACCGCCGCACAAGCGAGGCGGCCAGAAACTGCGTTTCGTCCGTGGAATCGTCCAGAACCTGGATCTGCAGCCGGTCGCGTGGCCAGACAAGCTCGCACGCCGCCTGGATCAGACGCCGGGTGACGTACAGCTCGTTGAAGATGGGCAGCTGCACGGTGACGAGCGGGAATTCCGCGGGCGGACACGGCTTGAGCACACGCGACGGCCGCGTCCACGCGAGAAAGACCATGTACAGGAGATTGATGCCAACGCAAAAGGAGAAGAAGAGGACGATGCCGTAGATCGCCGTGGCGGGAAGCCAGAGCAGGTCCACGACTAGCATTCCAACCTAGCCATCGGATCGGCCCATCCTTTCGCCAATGGGTCGGATTTGTGGAGACGCGGGAAGAGGAGTTTCGCCAGGGGCGGCCGGTAGTGATTTCAGTATATCGTGTCACTAGGGACCTGTCACGCCTATTGCGGACCTGTACGAGCCCATGGTGCAACAGTCGCCTTGTGCTGCACGCAAACGATGGCTTATCGTCGTTCTCGCGGCCATAACGGTCAACCGGTAAGGGGGGAGCAGCGCAGATGGCCGCTACGCGACTCTCGTGGACAACCTGGCGGAGGGCGCATCGATGTGGAACATGCAGTCCCGGATCGCGGAGTTTGATTCGCAGCGGTTCGAGTCGCTTGGCCCGGGCTATCTGGCGGTCAGCCTTCTGGGCGAGGCTGGTGAGGTTGCGGACGCCATCAAGAAGCTCTGGCGCACCGACCCGCGCATTGGCTCCGCGAACGGCTTTTCGTCAATTCCCGCTGATGCGCGCCGCGCCATCGCCGACGAGCTGGCTGACGTCGTGATCCTCAGCGTCGTGCTCGCAAACCACCTCGAGATCGACGTCGAGGAGGCGGTTGACCGCAAGCTCCAGATCATCGCGGAGCGGCTCGAGGTTGGCTACTACGGCCACGAGGCCCGGCAAGCCTAGGCTATCCGGCTAGTCTCCCGCCAGGACCTCGCCCGTTAAGTGGCGCGAGATGAACTCCGTCGCCAGCCGGTTGAACTCGTCGGCAAATTCGATGTGCGGACAATGACGCGCCCGCGGAAAAATGTGGAGCTCCGCGTTCGGGATCTGCCGATGAAGATCCTCCCACGTCCCCGGCTCGCGCAGCAGATCCTCCGCCCCGCCGGTAATCAGCGTCGGAACGGCAATCATTCGGTAATCCGGTCGCTCGGGCGGAGTGGCACGGGGCAGCCCGGGTAATGTGAGCCGAGCCGCGGCTGTGGCAGCCCAGGTGCCTGGCTCACAACTCGCCTGCCACCGCTCCTCTACTTCCTCATCTGACCACCAGCGCTCATCCCAGAAGAGGACCTGGAGAATTCGTCGCATCCAGTCTCGCGACCCATCGTAGTCGTTCAGGGTGGTCCGCGCATCGTTGACGGGCGCGAATCCGCCGCCGCTCGACGTCACGATGGACCGAATGTTCCACGGCGTCGGGCGGCTCGCCGCGACCGAGAGAATCAGCGATCCGCCGAAGGAGTTCCCGATGAAGTGCGCCGACGGAATGCAGAGCGTGTTCATCCAGTCCCGGATGAAACGGATGCGAAAGCCTGCTGGATCGGTGAAGTTGTAGATCTTATCGGTTCCCCCGAAGCCCACCATGTCGGGCGCGAAAACGTGAAAGTGTTCGGCGAGCGCCGCGATATTGTGGCGCCAGCTGAACTCCGCTCGCCCGCCGAACTCCGCGCTGTGCAGGAGAACCACCGGCTCTCCCGAACCGGCCTCCAGATAGTGCGTGCGAATCGGTCCTACGGCAACGTATCGGCTGGCCACGCCCTTCGGAAGCTTCACAGCTCGGACCTCGATGCAACAGCGCTTCTTGAGCCCACTCGTCCCCCATTGTATGGGTCCGGCTGGCCGGTCAGAGGTCCTTCCCCTCGAAACGGAGGACCGCGACCAGGAGACAGAACACGACGTAGAGGCCCGCGTAGCCGACCATCCACGGGCTGGGCGGCGCCAGCACGCTGAGTGGGCCCGGCATCGGAAGGGTCGACCCCGACGTCGCCTGAAGGGCAGCCGCCGCCAGCTTCTCCATCGCGTCACTGGGAACGGCGATGCTGATCCAGACGCCGGCGTCCTGCATCGTTTGGTTCTTGAGTATGAAACCGAGTTGCTCTTCGACGCCGCCGGCCATTGCTATGGCATGGAGCAGGAACACCCCGATGCCCGTTGCCAGGGACGGAAGCCACGCGCTGGCCAGCACCGTCAGGGAGAGGAGCACGATCGTCTGCATGGCGAGCGCCAATACGGCGACCAACGGGCTCGTTCCTGCGAACCCAGCCCGCAGCCAAACGATCCCGATGACGATGGTCGCGACAATTGCGGTATAGGCGGCGGCCATGCCAGCAAGCCCCAGCCACTTCCCGACGACGATCTCCCAGCGCGCAACGGGCTTGGCCGCGATGGCATGGAGCGTCGAATTTTCGACCTCCCCACTGATGGTTCCCGCCGCGGAAAAGATCGCCAGCAGGCTTCCCGCCATGCTGGTCAGCCAGATACCGGTGAGCAGCAGCTGGCTGATGAGCAGTGGCTTGACCGACGGAACGATGAGGGGCGATGTTTCCAGCTCGCGGACGGCGAAGTGTGTCCCCAACGCGTACAGCGCAAGGAAGAGAACGGTCATCACCGCGGCGGCCAGCACGATTCGTTTGCGGATGGCCTCGTGGAAGGTGAACTTCGCCAGGACCAGCCACTTCACGCGTCACGCCCCTCGACGATGTTCACGAAGAGGTCCTCGAGCGATCGTCGCTGCTGGCGCAGCTCGTAGAGTCGTACGCCATGGGTCACCAGCGCCCAGACCACCTGGGACACCGCGTCTCGGTCGGCCACCGTAAATGTCATGCGCCCGTCGCGCGCATCGAGGTCGGGCGCCAGCTTGCGTGCGGCCTCGAGTCCCGCGCTCGAAACCTGGTCGACCTCGCCCGTCACCACGATTCGGTCGCTTCCGAGGTCGTCGGGCCTGCCCGACCAGACCAGCCTGCCCAAATCGAGAATGGCGACCAGATCGCACACACGCTCGATGTCGCTGAGAATGTGGGAATTCAGGAGCACGGTTACCCCTTGCGCCCGAAGCTCCACGATGAGATCGCGCACCTCGCGGCGACCGACGGGGTCCAGGCCGGAGGTCGGCTCGTCCAGAATCAGGAGCTTCGGGTCATTCATGATGGCCTGCGCGAGTCCGATCCGTTGCAGCATTCCCTTCGAGAACGTCCGGAGCTGGCTGCCTGCCCTCTGGGAAAGTCCAACACGTTCGAGTACGTCGGGAATACGCTCGCGACGCGCCTTGGGGCTCATGCCGTACAGCCGCCCGTGCAGGTCCAGGAATTCCGCAGCAGTGAGCCATTCGTGGAACCGGAACTGCTCCGGCAAGAACCCGACGCGCGCTCGCGCCTTGGTGTCGGAGGACGGGAGCCCCAGCAGCTCGACACTGCCGGCGGTCGGTCGGACAAGCCCCAGCATCATTTTGATGCACGTCGTCTTCCCCGCCCCGTTCGGCCCAAGCAGACCAAACACCGTACCAGACGGAACGCGAAGATCGAGACCTTCGACTGCCACTCGACGGCCAAACACCTTCCGGACGCCGCGGAGCGCGACGGCGGTCGTAGCCTCCTGTGGCACGCCGAGTGGATCCGCTACTGGATCGAGCTGGCGACGGCCCCCAGGGTGTCGGCGTCGAAGTGACCCGCCAGGGCGAAGAGATTGCCGCCGCGTTGCCAGAGGAGCAGGGTGCGACCCGTGCGAACCTCGTGCACCGCCAATGCGTCGCCACCGCCAACGCGAATCACCGATGAGGTGGCCATTCCCGCAGGGATCGGCACGGGAATCGTGTCCTGCCAATCGGCGATGGCCAGAAGCTGGGCCACAGCATCGGGTTCGAGCGCCGCGATGCGCGAATCGCTGAGGACGAGGTCGTGCAGAGCGCCAAGGTCCACTTCGGCGGGCACGCTCAGCGTGGGCTGCCCCATCTGCGTCAGGGCGAGCGCTGATGATCCGCTGCCCCACGTGAGCGTCACGCTCGCGGGGATGTTGAGCACGAGGGTGGCTCCGTGCAGGCTCGTCGGAAGCTGGAGGTCCTCGATTCCGGCGCTCGCGAGGGTCGCGTAGATCTTCGGAAGGTCGAGCGTGTACGAGGCGGAGCTCGCCGTGTGCATCACGATCGTCGGGTCGCTGCTCACCCCATCCGGTAAGCTTGCGGGCACCCGGACGCGGCGATGCAGCTCTTGGCTCGCGCCTTCGGCGGTTTCAAAGGGGATCGCGCGCGGCTGGTTCCAATCGCCGGGCTCACCGAACAGAGACCGATCGAAAGCATCCGTGCGCCATGGGACTGACGCGAGGCCACTTGCCACCTGCTCCACGCTGACCGACACGGGGGCGAAGCGGTGCGGGCGGAGGAGCGTTGGCGCCCCGTACGCCGAGCTACGCAGCGGAGCCAGGGTAGCGACAGCGACCAACCCCACGCCAACGCCGAGGGCGAGTAGCCGTGAAAGAGTGATGCGGGGCAACGTCATTCGATCCATTCATCCCCCCGTGCCCAGTCCGCGCGGGCAGCGGCCCTGCGCTCTGGACGCGGCGAGTGTAGCACACACCCATTCCGTCGGCGCAGAGGAACCTCCTTCCGCCGCGCGCACGCAGCCTATCGCGATCCCTGGTCTTTTCGGGCCTTGAGCCGATCGTCGGCGGATAGGAGCCGTTTGCGCAGGCGCATGCTCTTGGGGGTGACCTCGACAAGCTCGTCATCGCCGATCCATGCGAGCGCGTCTTCCAGGGACAGCACGATCGGTGGCGACAACCGAATGGCGATGTCCGACGTGGAGGAGCGAATGTTCGTTTGCTTCTTCTCCTTGCAGACGTTGATCGGCACATCCTGGGGATAGCGCGATACACCCACCACCATGCCCTCATAGACGTGGAGTCCGGGCTCGATGAACGTCTCACCCCGCTCCTGAGCGTTGTTCAGACCATAGGTCGTCGAAACACCGGTGTTCGTGGCGACGAGGGCCCCGTTGCGCGATCGGCCGATGGGCGCCCCCATCGGCTCGTACCCGGCGACCACACTGGACATCAGTCCCTCCCCGCGCGTGAGGGTAAGAAAGATGCCGCGCAGGCCGATCAGTCCGCGCGTCGGGACGGCGTATTCCAGCCGCACGCGCCCGCTGCCGTCGCTCTGATGGTTGACCAATCGTCCCGCACGGACGCTCAGCTCCTCCGTCACCGGTCCGATCGATTCCTCGGTCGTCTCGATCACAACGTGCTCAACGGGCTCCTTGAGCACGCCGTCGATCGTACGCGGGATCACCTGGGGTCGCGAAACCTGGAACTCATACCCCTCGCGCCGAAGCGTCTCGATAAGAATGGCGAGGTGCAGCTCTCCCCTTCCGGAGACCAGGAATTGATCGGCCGATTCTGTCTCGTCGACGCGTAGCGCGATGTTCGTCTCCAGCTCCCGGTACAGCCGTGCGCGAAGCTGGCGCGAGGTGACGAACGTCCCGTCCCGCCCGGCAAAGGGAGACGTGTTCACACCGATTGTCACCCGAACCGTTGGCGGCTCGAGATCCAGCCGTGGAAGCGCCTCCGGTGATTCGGCGGAGGCGATCGTATCGCCGATGTTGACTTCGTCGAGACCGGTCAGCAGGACAATATCTCCCGCGCGCGCCTCGTCGCAGGGGACCGTCTCCAGGCCCTCAAACGCGAAGACATCGACCGAGCGTTGGCGCGTGCTGGCGCCGTTCTCGTCGATTCGCACGATGTTGTCGCCGGCACGAATTCGCCCGCGCGCGATGCGCCCCACGGCGTTGCGTCCGAGGTACTCGTTGTAGCGGATGTTGCTCACGAGCATCTGGAAACCAGACTCGACATCGACATGCGGACATGGGATCGAGGACAAGATGGTTTCGAACAGCGGCTCAAGGGTCGATCCTGCCATGGCAGGGTCGAGGGTCGCCGTCCCCGCGCGCGCATTGGTGTACACGACTTCGAAATCGAGCTGTTCGGCGTCCGTAGCCAGCTCCAGGAAAAGGTCCTGCGTCGCCTCGAGCACTTCGGCGATGCGGGCATTCGCACGGTCGATCTTGTTGACGACGACGATGGGCTTGAGCCCCAGATCGAGCGCCTTCTTGAGGACGAATCGCGTTTGCGGCATCGGCCCTTCCACCGAGTCGACGAGGAGAAGGCAGCCGTCGGCCATATTCAGCACGCGCTCGACTTCGCCGGAGAAGTCCGCATGGCCGGGCGTGTCGATCACGTTGATGCGTGTACCGCGATACCGCACCGCCGTGTTCTTCGCCAGAATCGTGATCCCCTTCTCCCGCTCGAGCGCGTTGGAGTCGAGAATCAGCTCCCCGACGGCCTGCCCTTCGCGGAAAACGCGGCTCTGCTTGAGCATTCCGTCGATGAGCGTGGTCTTTCCATGATCGACGTGCGCGATGATGGCGATGTTTCGCACCTCGGTGCGCTCGACCATGCGGGAGCCAAGCTGTGTGTCAGGCGCAGTCATTCGCTTCCTTCATGCTTCGGGGCCATTTTTTGGATAAACGGCGGGGCTGGCCGCATTGAGCGAGTCCAGCCCCCCGGAAGGTCTCTTGCCGATGGCGGCTTATCGATACGTTGGCCGCGACGCGCGGACTTGCTCAAAGCAGTCCGAGCAGTAAACCGGGCGATCCGTTCGCGGCTGGAACGGTACCAGCGCCTCCTTGCCGCAGTTGCTGCAGATCGCGGAGAACATTTGCCGCTCACCGCCGTATCCGCCACCGTAGCGGCTGCCGCCCTGGGACGCCCGACGAGCAGAGCGACACTCGGGACAACGCCCGGGTTCATTCATCAGCCCGCGGGATGCATAGAACTCCTGCTCGCCCGCGGTGAAGGTGAAGGGTTGGCCGCAATCGCGACAGACGAGAACTTTGTCGGCGTAACTCACGCTGACTCCTCGAGATAAACTTGGCCGGACTTCGTCAGCGCGAGCCGCTCCAGCGGGATCTCCTCCCGCCCCAGGCCGTGGGTGCGCGGGTCTACGAACCGAACCAGTACCTGCATAATACCAGAGATCGATGCCCCCGTACGGTGCGCACGTTGACGCAATCCACCGGACGCCCAATCCGCGGGCGCGCCCGCAGCCCCGAACCCGCGGACGAGCCCGCGAGCCCCAACATGTACCGAGCCGCCGCGAACCTCGCCGCGTATCCGTATTTCAGCGTGATCGAGCGGGACCGACGATGGGAAACCGCGCGCGCGCTGATGGATCGGGCCCGCATCGACTATGTCATTGCCCCGCCAAGCGTCGGGTCCACCAGCTCCGTCGGCGCGGCAGCGCGGTACCTGTCTCACGTCGGCGGCGGCGCCGCAGAGGTCTCGCTTCTGTTCCCGAGACGGGGCGAGCCGATCGCCATCGCCCGCGACGCGGGCGCTTGGATCACCGCTCAGCCGTGGTGCACAGACCTCCGTGAAGCTGCGCCGTCCCACAGCGCGGCCATGATTCGCGCCCTCGCCGAGCTCGGACCATCGGTGCACCGCATCGGTGTGGTGGGACTCTATTCGGACCGACGTTCGCTCGGGAGCGCCCGATTTGCCTTCGTCCAGGCGCTCGCTTCCGCGTTCCCATCCCTCGAGCTCATCGACGTGACGCGCGAGGTCGCTCAGATGCGCCGCCCCAAGAGCGCCGAGGAGGTCGCGTTTTTGGACAGGTCCACCCACATCGCGCATGTCATGGCCGAGCGGTTCGCCAACGAGATCGGCAAGGACGAGGACGACATTCGGATTCGGCGCGCCGTCGTGGAAACCGCATGCGGATTGGGGAGCGAGCTGCCGGTGGGGCTCCGATGGCGGGATTGCGCGATGGCGGGTGCGGCACGGGAATCTCATCGCGGAGCTGATCCTTCAATCCACCTGGTCCAGGGGGTGTTCGACGGCGCATGGGGCGGATACCGGGCTCGCAGCCGTCGCGTCATTCAAATGCGCGGGTCCACGGCTTCGGACCCCGCTCCCGTCGCGCTCCTCCGCGACCTCTGGGACTCGGTGTTTGCCCAAGCCCGACCCGGTGTGACGATCCAGCAGTTGGACCGCCGCGCGCGCGAGACGTTCGCGTCTCAGCATCAGCGTGTCGTCGATTCGCTCTCTGCGATCGTCTCCATCCGGGGTTGCGGTCTCGGTGAAGACGCCCCGAGCCCTGATCGCGGCATGGAAGATCCTGACCGGCGTGATCTCGCTCTCGAGCCCGGCGATTGCATCACCCTCACCGTCTCCATTGCAACCACGGCAATTCGTGCTGCGTGGGCTGATCCGATCGTCATTACCGACGCGGGCGCTCGACTTCTCGGCCGTGGGGCGTCGTCCTGAAGCGGCGCGGACCGATCTCCCTCGATCTGACCTCGCACGCGCCCGACGCAGATGTCCCCACGACTGCTACCATTGAGTTGGCACGCCGCGCGTAGCTCGATACGAGGACCGTCGTCGATGCGAGTCATGCTCTACACAGGGAAGGGAGGGGTTGGGAAGACGACGATATCCGCCGCGACGGCAGTGCGCTGCGCGGAGCTGGGTTACCGAACCGTCGTGCTCTCGACTGACCTCGCCCACTCGCTCGCGGATAGCTTCGACCAACCGCTCGGACCCGAGCCAGTCCCCCTGTCCCAAAATCTCTGGGCACAAGAATCGGACATCTATTTCAACCTGGATCGGTACTGGAACACGGTCCAGCGCTGGATCAATGCCCTCTTCGCCTGGCGCGGCGTCGACGAGCTGGTCGCGGAAGAGCTAGCGGTCCTGCCCGGGATGGACGAGTTGGCGAACCTCCTCTGGATCGACACGCACCGAAAGAGCGGGAATTTCGACGTCATCATCGTCGACTGCGCGCCGACCGGGGAAACACTGCGCCTGCTCTCGTTCCCAGAGATCGCTCGATGGTGGGTGGAGAAGCTGCTGCCCGTCCATCGCCGGATGGCGGCGTTCCTTCGACCGGTCATGCGCACCTGGATTGGAATGCCGCTCCCTGATGACGACGTATACGATTCCGTTCAGGAGCTTTTCGTTCAGCTCGACGACATGCACGCGACGCTCGTCGATCCGGACGTCACCACCGTTCGGCTCGTGCTCAATCCCGAGAAGATGGTCATCAAAGAAGCCCAGCGGACGTACACGTATCTCAATCTCTTCGGGTACCCGTCGGACCTGGTCGTCTGCAACCGAGTGCTGCCGCCGGCCGTGCGTGACGAGTACTTTGCCGGGTGGCGAGAATCGCAGGAAGCATACCGACAGCAGGTGCGAGACACGTTTGCGCCGCTGCCGATGGTGGAGGTTCCACTCTTCGGTCGCGAGATCGTGGGAATTCCGTCGCTGTCCGAGATGGCGCGCGAGCTCTACGCCGACCGCGACCCAACGGAGATCCTCTATCGGGGGCGCATCCAGACGACGGAACAGCACGACGGCGAATATCTCTTGAAGCTGCGGCTTCCCTTTACCCAGAAGGGGAACGTTCATCTACTCGCGTCGGGCGATGAGCTCGTCGTTCACGTGGGCAATCAAAAGCGAAACGTCGTGCTTCCCCGTGCGCTCGTCGGACTTCCGACACTCGGCGCGCGATTCGAAGACGATGTTCTCATCGTGCGATTCGACAGACAGGGAGAGGTGAACCATGGAGCACGAGAGCGAAGGTGAGCGGGAACACGCCCGCACCGAGCGCGCATATCCCCGCGACGCCATTGTCATTCAGTTTCCCCGCATCGACCCGGGGCTCCGAGATTTGCTTCTGGATTTCATCCCCGGTCGGGCGCTTTTGCGGGCGCTCTCGAGACCATCGGACGAGATGATCCTCCACGCGCGGAACGCGCGGCGCGAGCGGCTCCTGGCGCTTCGCAGCTTGATCGATGAGATGATCGAGGACACCGAGCGCCCAACACCGCGTCGCCGCGCCCGCGAGGTGGAGATCGAGTGACGTATGATTTGGGTGATTCGCGATTTGCGAAAGGAATCGCCGAGTGGCAGTAACGAGTGACCAGATTCTCGAGGCCCTGAAGGTCGTCCAGGATCCGGACCTTCATCGAGACATCGTCTCCCTCGGCTTCGTCAAGAACGTGAAGATCGACGGCGATCATGTGGGATTCGACGTCGTGCTCACAACGCCCGCATGTCCGGTGCGAGGGACGCTGCACGACGCCGCTCGCGACGCCGTCCTCGCCCTCCCGGGCGTCAAGCACGTTGACGTCAACATGACGTTCAGCGTGGCCTCCACGCGCCAGGGCGGGGGACAGCTCATCCCGGGCGTTCGCAACGTCATCGCTGTCGCGAGCGGCAAAGGGGGTGTCGGCAAATCGACGGTTTCGACCAATCTGGCCATCGCCCTGGCCGACACGGGGGCCAAGGTGGGCCTCGTGGACGCCGACATCTACGGACCCAACATCCCCCTGATGATGGGGTTCCACGACAAGCCTGAGCTATACGGCAACGAGCAGCGTCAGATCATTCCGCTCGTCGCCTTTGGCATCAAGCTGATGTCCATCGGCTTCCTCATCGGCGATGACGACAACCCGGTCATCTGGCGCGGCCCGATGGTGCACGGGGCCATCAACCAGTTCCTGAAGGATGTCGACTGGGGCGACCTGGACTACCTCGTCGTCGACCTCCCGCCAGGTACGGGCGATGCGCCGCTGTCGCTGTCGCAGCTCGTCCCCGTGGCGGGCGTGGTGATCGTGACCACGCCACAAGACGTTGCCCTGCAAGATGTCGTAAAAGGCATCGGGATGTTTTTGAAACTGAACGTTCCGATCGCGGGCATCGTGGAGAACATGAGCTACTTCCAGTGTCCGCACTGCCATCAAACAACGGAGATCTTCGGCCACGGGGGCGGAGAGCGCGTCAGCGAAAAGTATGACATTCCGCTCCTCGGTCGGATCCCGCTCGACGTGCGGATTCGGCAGGGTGGGGATGAGGGTCGGCCAATCGTCGTCGCGGAGCCAGACTCACCAGTGGCCGCGGCGTTCCGCGACACGGCCCAGCAGATGGCCGCGCGCCTCAGCACGATCGCCCTCGAATCCGAACCGCCCGAGCCGGCCGCGACCGGTGCCCCGGTCCAGTTCTTCACCAAGCTCCCGAGCAAGAGCTAAGCGCTTCGGATGCGTGCTGGGTGCTAGCGCCCGCATTGCCCGCGGGCGTTCTTCTGGTGGTCTGGACGGCGGTCGGCTGGGCAGTGGGCCTCGCGCTGAACCACGTCGCCTACCAGATTCCGTCGGACCTGTCGCCCATTTCTGCGCCGCGCTGCCCCGCATGCCACGCCCGCATCCCCATTCTGCGACTCGTGCAACGACGCTGCGAGCGCTGCGGCGCGCCGCTGGAATATGACCGAATCGAATGGATCACCGCCGTCTGTTTCCTTCTCCTGGGCGTCCACGTCGGCCAAACCGCCCTGCTGCTGGTCTACAGCTTCTACACAGCGGTCCTCGTTCTGACCGCCATCATGGACATGCGGCACCGCTACATCTATTCGCTGGTCAGCTACCCTTCGATCGCCGCGGCAATGGTCCTGTCACCCACCGTCGGCGGGCTCGACATTGCCACGACCGGGGCGGGGGTAGCGACCGCGCTGGCCATATTCGTCGCGTTCTACGTCGGGGGGCGTCTAGCCTACCCGGGTAGAGAGCCAGTGGGAAAGGGCGACATCGAGCTGGCAGCGATGATTGGCGCGATGACGGGCTTCCCGCGCGTCGTGAGCGCGCTGTTTCTCGGCAGCTTCGTCAACGGCTTCGTCATCGCCCTGCTGCTCCTCACCGGCCGCCGACGGCGAATGGACTTCGTACCCTACGGACCGGGACTCTGCCTCGGCGCATATGCCGCCCTCTTCATGAGCCCCTGAGAGGGCGCGGTCCGCCGCCTAGCCTTGATCCTCGGGCGGGCGGATGGTACACCAACTGCACGGAACCGAGTCGATCAGCTCGCGCCGTGATCTGGCGATGACGCGCAGGAGGTTTTCGTGTATCCACCCCGGGCGCCAACCGTGGAGCGTGCAGCCTTTGAACCGCGGGAGCTTCACTCCGTCGAGGACACGGGGCTCTCCCTGCAGTTTCTCGCCGACCTCACCCTCAAGATCGTGTACTACGCCAGCACGGCCACCGGCTACGAAATCGCTCAGCGCCTTCGCCTGCCGTTCCTCGGGGTGGTGGATCGGGTCCTGGAGGCACTCAAGCGTGAGCTATACGTGGAAGTCCGCGGTGGCAGCGCGCTGACGCCGGCCAGCTACACCTACGTGATGACCGCGAAGGGCAACGCGCGTGCAATCGAGCTTGTGGAACGCTGCGCGTACGCGGGCCCTGCCCCAGTGGCGCTCGCGGAGTACCGAGAGGCCGTTCGACTTCAGACCGTCAACGACATCGTTGTGAATCGGCGCAATGTTCGCGATGCATTCAGTCACCTCGTCGTTAGCGACCGGCTGATGAACCAGTTGGGGCCAGCCATTAACTCGGCGCAGTCGGCATTCCTCTTCGGGCCGCCCGGCAACGGAAAGACGACGCTTGCCGAGACCGCGGCGCGCCTTCTGGGCGGCGCCGTCTACGTCCCGCACGCCATTGAATATGACGGCCAGGTCATCAAGGTCTTCGACACGATCTTCCACGCGGCTCTGGAGTCGGAGGATAAGACGGTCGACGCGCGAGACCGACGGTGGGTGAGGTCCCGGCGCCCGGTCGTGATCGTCGGCGGTGAGTTGACCATGGAAGCGCTCGACCTCGTGTACTCCGAGACGAGCAAGTACTACGAAGCGCCGTTCCAGATGAAGGCCAACTGTGGGATGTTTCTCATCGACGACTTCGGCCGCCAGCAGGTCTCACCGCGCGATCTCCTCAATCGCTGGATCGTTCCGCTGGAGAAGCGCGAGGACTATCTGAATCTCCAGACCGGCCAGGAGATCACGGTACCCTTCGATCAGCTCATCATCTTCTCCACCAACTTGGACCCTGCAAGCCTGGTCGACGAGGCGTTCCTGCGGAGGATCCGATACAAGATCGAAGTGCCCAACCCAACGATCCAGGAGTACGAGGAGATCTTCCGCAGGATTTGTGAGAGCCGGGGCGTCCCGTACGATTTCTCCGCGGTCGAGTTCATCCTGGACTATTACGATCGGCGCGGCATCGAGCCACGCTGCTGCCATCCCCGCGACCTTCTCGACCAGGTAATCGACATTGCCGAATACATGGAGCAGCCTCGCACCCTCTCACGCGAGCTGCTGGAGGCAGCCTGCGACAGCTACTTCGTTCGACTTTGAGACGCAAGGGATTGTGGCAATGACCGCTTCCAGCCGCCTCTCCGAATACACGGCGCGCACGCCGATTCGCGTCGAGTTCTATACGCGCTCCTATCATGCCAGCGGCGACATTGAGGTGGCGCGCTGGCACGTGGCGGACGTGATGAACGACAAGGTTCGGCCCTTTCTGCTTATGGAGAACAGCGTGCGCGAGCCCCTGGGTCCGGCACCTCAGGTCGGCGGTGAGGCCCTCGCGCGCGCGACCGAGTACCTTCAGCTCGCCAAAGCAGCGGTCGTGCTCGCGATCCCCCACGATAACCCGCAACATGCGCTGGCTCGCCAGCAGTACCTCGCTGCGCTCTATGAGGAGCGAGCCCAGGTGGAGGCGATCGTCATCGTCCCGCCCTTTGAGCTGCGCGGCACGATCCACCTGAGGCGAGCATTCCAGATCAAGAACGCCCTCGAGGAGCTCCCGAACGAATTCATCCCCATCACGGACATGGAGGCCGTCTACATTCCGGACGCACGGCTCAAGATCAACGCGGAATTCGCCGTTGTGAACCGCCCGCTCGCGGAGATGTTCGCCCTTGTGGACGAGGGCCCGATGAAGAAGATCGCTCGCGGCTTTCGGTCGTCGTAGCGGGACGCTGAGAAACTGAGGTTGGATGCGCCATGACGCAGGAAACGATGTACGATTACCGACGCTTCTCCATCGCCGAGCGCGATCGGCGATGGAAGGCTGTTCGCGCGCTGATGGCCCGCGATGGCATCGACGTCATTATCGCTCCGCCGAACAACGGCAACTCCACCGACTGGCAGGCGGACGCTCGCTATCTCTCGCACTGCGGTGGAGGAGCGGATGCGTCCATTGGCTGCGTCTTCCCGATCGACGACGAGCCAACCGTCGTCGCAACGTCCGCCATTCGCTGGGGACCCCGGGTCCAAAACTGGGTCTCAGACGTACGCGACGTCAATCGCCACTACGGACGCGCCATGGCGGAGCGACTGCGCGAGCTGAAGGCGGACGGCAAACGGATCGGGATCTGCGGCCTCGCCGGCGGCACGCGCACCCCCGAGGGAACCATTCTCCACGGCACCTACGAGGCGATCGCGAAGGCCGTTCCCAACTCGGAAATCGTCAACGCTACCGATCTTCTCCAGGAGGTCCGCTGCGTCAAGAGCCAGGAGGAGATCGACGTTCTTCAGGACTCGGTCGATCTCGTCGAGCGCGCGGTGGAAGCCGAAGTCGAGTGGGCGGCCAAGCCCGGCGTCCGCGACTACGAGGTCTGGGCCGCTGCGATGAATGCCATGTTCAGCCGGGGCAGCGAACTCTCGGTCCACTTCAATTGGATCGCCCACGATCCCCCCACGCGAACGCTCACGCGACCTCAGCGCAAGATCTTGCAGGACGGCGAGATCATCATCAACGAGCTCGAGTCTTCGATCATCGGCTACCGGGCGCAGCAAGTGAGGCCAGTGGCGGTCCGGCGCTGCGATCCTCTGTACATGGACCTGATCGAGTATCACGGCGAGATGTACGCTCGGCTCCTCGACTTCTTGCGGCCCGGCGTGACCCTGGCCGAAGCCATGAAGAAGACGCAGCAGATCGGCGATGCCCTGCGCCCAGCGAGCGGACCGCTCGCGAATGCGACGGCCCGCTTTGTCTGCCACGGTCGTGGGCTGGGGGATGACGTGCCCCTCGCCACCAACGACGAGGCGATCGAGCGATACGGAGACTGGCGGTTTCCGGAAAACGGCGTGTTCATCATCAAGCCGAGCGTCTCCGTTGGCGCGAGCAGCATCGCCTGGGGAGACACGTGCCGCGTGTCCGCCAACGGCACGGTGCGAATGGGCCATGCCCCGCACGAGATGATCGTCGCGCGTTAACCGAGCGTGACGCCTGTACCGACGGCGAATCAGGCGGCGGAACGGCCTCCTGACGTCTGCATCGTGACGGGAGAGTACCCACCTGCCATCGGCGGTGTTTCGGACTACACCGCGCTCCTTGCCCATCACCTGGCCAATCTGGGAAGTCGGGTCACCGTCGTCACGACGGCCCGGGACGGAAGAGCCTCCGATCCGTGCCGCGCGTCAGTCGGCGGCAGGGAGATCGAACGGATCGAGATCCCGGGCTGGAGCCATCGGTACCGTCGCGAAATCTTCGACGCCGTTGCCTCCGCGCAGGCCGACATCGTGCACCTCCAGTACCAGACGGCCGCGTTCGATATGGCGCCGTCAATCAACGTCTTCCCGCTGCTCCTCGGGCTGAACGGGCTCCGTCTTCCCGTTGTGACGACATTCCACGATCTGCGCGCCCCGTACCTGTTTCCCAAAGCCGGCCCGCTGCGCCGACTTGCGGTGTCCGTGCTCCTGGGCGCAAGCGCCGGCGCCATCTTCACCAATCCGGCCGATCTGGCCCTCGCGCGCCCCTTGCGAACCGCTGCCTGGATCCCGATGGGGCCCACGCTCGTTCCATCATCGACCTCCTCCCGCACCCGGACGCGTGCCCGGTGGGCGATCCGCGAGGACGAGCTGTGTCTGGCGCACTTCGGCTTCATCAACGCCACGAAGGGCATTGAATCGCTCGTACGGGCAGCCGAGCGGCTCCAACGCGCGAACCTCGGCTTTCGGCTCCTGTTTATCGGCGATGAAGTCGGTTCCGCGGACCCCAAGAACCGCGCCACCGCGGCCCGCGTGCGCGCCCTGGCCGGCGAGCTTGGGGTCGGCTCGCGCATCACGTGGTCGGGCTTCGACGCACCGCCCGAGATCTCGTCCGCCCTGGCAGCGGCAGATCTGATAGTCCTGCCGTATGCCGATGGAGCCAGCCTCGGGCGGAGCAGCCTGCTCTCGTGCCTCGCGCACGGCAGCGCGGTCGTCACGACGGAGCCAACCCCATCGCCTCCTGTTGCCTCGAAGCACCAAATTGCACCGTTCCGCGATCCCGAGCCCGTCCGCGCGCTCGAGAGCGCCGTCGAGATAGTCCCGAGAAACGATGACGCGGCACTCGCCCGCGCGATCTATCGACTCTGGAACGATGCCCCGCGGCGCGCGCGCCTCGCTCAGGCTGGGCGCGACTTTGCCGCCCGATTCACGTGGCCCGACGTGGCACGCGCGACGGTGGCCTTCTACGGACGCGTGCTGCAGCGTAGGACTCCGGGTTGATCGCAATCCGGGCGCACCCGGCGGCATCGCGCGCCGTCCTTGCCGTGGTCGTGGGCGCAGGAGCAGGGGCAACAGCGTGGTGGGGGATCTTCGGGATCGCCGCGGCGTGCGCGACGCTGATGATCGCCTGGGCAATCCTGCGGCGGCCCGAGGTCGGGGTCGTTCTCTTCGCGCTGCTCTGCCTCACCGTACCGTTCGCGGTGCTCCCGTTTCGCATCGTCGTTGCGCCGACCTTTGTGGATGTCGTCCTCGGAGCGCTCCTCGCCGCGTGCATCGCGCGGGCGCTTCGCCGGCGCGAGCCGCTCGTCGTCGCGGAGCCCCACCTGGCCCTCGCCCTCTTCGTAGGCCTCGCGTGCGCGGCCTTGTTGCTGGGGACGGCGGCGGCCCCCAGCTCATCAGAGGATGTCCGCCTGTTTGGGAAGCTCATGAGCGGCGCGATTCTGGCCTTTACCGCCGTCCAGGCGCTACGGAACGATCGCGGCGTCTCCCGAACAATTCGCGCGCTCATCGTGGGCGGAGCCGTCGCGGGAGGCGTCGCGATCGTTCTGTATCTGCTGCCCACGGGAACGTCGATCACGCTGCTCTCGGCGCTGAGCCCTCTCGGTTACCCGACCGGACCGGACGTGATGCGCCCAATCGAGGGCACAGCGACTCTCCGTGCGACGGGAACGCTGATCGACCCCAACGTTCTGGGGGGAACGCTCATGCTTCCCGCTATCCTGCTGGCGGCGGAAATCCTCGCGCCCACGCCCGTGCTGAGGCGGGGCGCCTTGGTGGGATTCTGTCTGCCGATGCTTCTCGCGCTCGCCCTGACCTACTCGCGCAGCGCATGGGTCGGGCTGGCGGCGGGCCTCGCGTACCTCGCGGTCGTGGCGGACCGGCGCCTGCTTGCGGCCGTACCCATCGGCCTCGCCGTGGTAGCCGTCGCTCCCCAGACGCACGACTATGCCGGTCGGCTTCTTGCTGCGCTCACCATCCAGGACCAGGCGACGGCCATGCGGATCGAGGAGTATCGCAACGCGGCGAACCTCATCTCCCGTTTCCCAATGATGGGCGTGGGATTTGGCGCATCGCCACGCGTCGATCTCTCCGTGGGGGTCTCGAATCTGTACCTCCAGATGGCCGAGCATATGGGGCTCATCGGCCTCGCCGCCTTCCTCCTCACCGTTGGGCTCGCATTGACGCAATCCTGGCGCACGCCGACGACCGCCGACAATCGGCTCCGACGCCGCGGACTCGAAGCGGCCCTGGGCGCCGCGCTTATCGCGGGCCTCTTTGACCACTACTTCTTCGACCTGCGCC
>Ga0070741_10003850_pt1 | contig 36118 bp, 29 predicted proteins | sample Coa_R1_4_FD_66440 | JGI IMG/M metagenome (GOLD analysis project Ga0070741, IMG submission 66440) | Surface soil microbial communities from Centralia Pennsylvania, which are recovering from an underground coalmine fire - Coalmine... | ecosystem: Environmental > Terrestrial > Soil > Unclassified ... | reverse complement strand
CATGGGAGCGCCAACGCAATGCCAAGGCCGTGACAGTCAACTGGCGTTTCACCACCGCAGATGCGCGTATTAAACTCAAGAAACTTTACCCGACAATATCAGTGTGACAGAGTACTAGTGAACCAACATGATGAGTTCGCGTGATACGGACACTTACGATGAGAATTTGCATGGTCTTGTATGATCCACAAGCGTTTGGAGGACTAGAAGAGTATGCCGTGACCTTGGCGATTGGACTGCTCCAACGTGGACATCAAGTCAGCGTGTTATCCGCGACGTGGGTCGCGCCCGAAAATCAATACATCCGTCGGCTGCGTGACAATGGAGTTACGGTTACCCAAGTCCCCAAGTGGCTTTCCTATCCGGCATTCCATTGGACAACCAAAGAGAAAATCTTGGAACAAGCTCTTTGGCTGTTCAGCCCGCTCATTTGCTTGTTAGCCGGCTTGCGCTTGATGCGGAAAAGGGGCTCCTGGCGGCAATCCTTCACTAGCGCTCGCAATTGGCTGCGCGGACAACTGACGAGCCGATTCATCGGACCGGACCGACGCGAGCCCTTGGCGCGGCTGTTACTGGATTGGTGGCGCTTACGCTGGCGTCCTGACCTATTGCACATTCACGGCTATACCAACACACTGCTTTTCGCAATCGAGTGGGCACATGCCAGACGAATCCCGGTCGTGTACGAAGAGCATCAAACACCGGACGCCCGATTCGATTGGTGGCAGGGTTTTGCGCAAACAATCAACAAAGCATCTGTCGTCGTCGCCGTATCCGAAACGAGCGCGCAAGCTTTGCAGAGCGTGTGCCAGGTGACACAGCCCATCGTCATCCGAGGTCCGCTTTTGCCGGACCCGATTTCCGCCGGTTGGCAAAGAAACCCCAAATCGGAATTGCACGCAAGACCGATTCGCGTAACGACCGTTGCCCGTTTGGTTGTAGCCAAAGGACTCGACTATCTGCTCGACGCGATTGCGTTGGTCCAGGCAATTCATCCAGCAACACAATTCAACGTTTACGGTGAAGGACCGCTGCGCGAGGAATTGCTCGCGCACGCGCACCGCCTTGGTTTGGATGGCAATGCTATCTTTGTCGGCGCGTTCACGAATCGCGACGAACTCGCGCGTATCATGGCGCAGACGGACATTTTCGTCATGTCATCCATCCTCGAAGGACAGCCCTTGAGTCTGGTCGAGGCGATGGCGTACGGTTGCCCGATTGTGGCGACGACGGTCGGCGGCATTCCGGAACTTATCCGCAATGATGTGAATGGTCTCCTGTGTGCGCCGCGTGACTCACAATGTTTGGCGCAAAAGATTTGCAGTCTGATTCAAGATCCGACATTGCGCGCGCGACTCGGGCAAGCCGCGCGCAAGTCGTACGAGCAGAGCCCTTTTCAACCGGACTCGGTTAGCGAGCACTTGATCTCGCTCTACGACAAGGTACTACGACATGAGGATTTGTCCTCGCCCCAGAAAAGTCATGCCTTGTCCTGACCGTGCGTCGCCAGTCTCCGGTGCGCTTCGGATTGCGATTTGTTTGCAAGAATTGCAGTCGCTGCGTCAAATGCTCAATGGCGAACCCGTAGCGGATGGGACATATATCGTTCAAGGGCACGTCGCCAAAGGTCTGCGCGCACACCAGCACAAGCTCACCTTTCTCGCGCCGCGCAATATTGACCGGATGGAATACGCAACCGATTTGAATGAACCGCAACTCGCGCCGCTGACGTGGTCCGCGAGCCGCTGGTTTGATATCGCAAGCAAAGCAACTTGGCGCGTGCAGCGTTGGCTGGGTTTGCCGTATCTCAACGTGTTTTCGAACTATCGTCTGTATGATGCCTGCCTTCAGTGTTTGCCCCGACAGGATGTCGTTTATGAGCGGAACGGTTTATATCATGCCGCAGTCGCGAGGGCGTGCAAGCGTCTGGAATTGCCGTATGTGTTGTTCTTTGAGGCGGACCAAATTTTGGAACACGAATACATGGGCAAGCCCATCAGCGGATTACTTTTGTGGCGAGCGAAACAGTTGCTCCGATACAACCTGAATGCGGCTGACTGTGTGATATGCGTTTCCGAACCGGCAAAAGCTCATCTCATAGCTGCCTGGAACGCGCCGGAGGAAAAAATCGTCGTGCTGCCAAATGGCGTAGACACAAAACGCTTTCGCCCTTTGCCGGAGGAACGCGCGCTAATCCGCGCCAAGTTTGGAATGGATTCCAACCCGCTGATGATTTTCGTTGGAAGTTTCTTTGAATGGCATGACACAGGCACGCTGCTCGATTCTTTTGCGCGCGTATTGACGACCTATCCGCGCGCGCGTCTTGTCTTGGTCGGTGATGGACACCAACGCGAGGCAATGATGCGACGCGCGGTCGAAATGGGCATTGGGCGCGCGGTTACTTTTACCGGCTTGATTTCTCATCATGACGTGCCGTCTCTGGTGAGCGCGGCGGACATTGCCGTCGCACCGTACCCCATGCTGCGACATGATTTATGGCTCTCGCCGCTGAAACTTTTTGAATACATGTCCTCCGGTACGGCGATTGTCGCCTCCAAGGTTGGGCAAGTCGCCCAAGTGCTTCAAGACGAATGCAATGGATTGTTGGTTCCGCCGGGCGACAGCGCGGCAATGGCAGTCGCATTCGAGAGATTGATTGCCGACCCGGAACTGCGTTTGCGTTTGGGCGCGCAAGCCAGAGCGGATGCAGTCAACAAACATTCTTGGGAACGTTATGTGTCGCGTCTCGAGCGCATTTTTGCTGCTGTGATTGTCCGCCAGCCCGTCAACCAAATTTGAATTGGCGATTCTTGAAGGAAAAAGTGGTACAAAAAGAAAATCTCCGGAATTGTCGGATTAGTGTCCTCATCCCTTGTTTCAACACGGCGCACTATCTCGGCGAAGCCATCCAAAGCGTGCTCGCGCAAACGCATCCTGCGGATGAAATCATTGTCATAGATGACGGTTCGACCGACAACACTGCCCAAATCGCCGCTGCCTTCGCGCCGCGCATTCAATACATCTACCAACCGAACGCGGGTCTCTCTGCTGCGCGCAATACCGGAATCAAAATCGCGACGGGACAATACATTGGTTTTCTCGACGCGGACGATTTGTGGCATCCCGATTTTTTGGCGACGTTGACCGATTTGTTGGAGCGCCACGCGGATTGGGGCGCGGTCTATGCGGGCAATTTGTTTATTGACGCGCGCGGCAAACTATTGAGCCAATCTGTCCACAAAGTAATTGCGGCGCAGCGTTTGCATGATGCGTTGGTGGACGACATTTTTTTTCCGCCTTGCGCCGTGCTCGTTCGCAAAACAGCGCTCGACGCGGTCGGCTTGTTCGATGAATCCCTGCGCGCGTGTGAAGATTGGGATATGTGGCTGCGGATTTCCGCCCAATATCGCTTTGGCTCTACATCTCAAACTTTGGCGCTGTATCGCAGACACGGCAGCAACATGACCGGCGACTTGGCGCGGATGCAAGAGAATATGCTTGCCGTCGTCCGCAAACATTTCGGCGCGGAACCAAGCGATTCGAGAGATTGGTCGAGCGAACAACAGCGCGCGTTTGGTGGAGTGTATTTTCGGTTGGGGCTTGCCAATTACCAGCGCAGGCAAAACGAAACGGCGCAAGCGTGGGTCAAGAAAGCATTTCTCCTCTGCCCATCACTGGCTTCAAGTCTTGATGTATTCTATATGCTTGGTTGCGCCGACCAGCCCGCCGGTTATGTGGGTGATGTGGAAACACTTCATTTGAACGAGAACGCAGAAAATTTGTTCGCGACGTTGGATTCATTATTCGCCGATGTCTCGATTTCCGCAGCGCTTCGAGCCAAACGCCGCGCAAGCTATGCCATGGCATATTTCGCATTGGGCATTCTCGCGTATCGGCAGCGCGCCTTGCGCCAAACGCGCGCCTATTTGCTGCGCGCATTTCTTTGCCAGCCAACACTTTTGATGAATTCGCAATGGCGCTCCACCTTTGCCAAAACTTTTTTGGGCGCGCGTCTTTTGGATTCGCTGCGCGCATTCAAGAGCGCAACAGTGCGGCGCGAGATTCCACCGCAAAACTTTTCACAATAACTCCCAATTGATTCTGTATGAAAATTTTATTGGCTACGATTTTTTATCCGCCGACGCACATCGGAGGGACCGAAGTCTATACGCACGCGCTCGCCAAGAATTTGCAGCGGCTTGGGCACACCGTGCGCGTTGTGTGCGCAGAGAATTGGGGACAGGGCGAATCCGCATGGAATGATTATTGCGATGAAGTGTATGAAGGCGTTCCGGTTCGCCGCTTGTATTTGAACTGGACCAAGATGGCAGAGGTCAATCGTTCTTTGTATGACAATCCGGTCGTCGCCGAATTTTTCCAAAAATTCCTGACCGAATGGCAGCCGGATGTTGTGCATGTGACTTCATGCCAAACGCTTTCGGCAAGCATCATTGCGGTGGCGAAACGCGCCAATGCCGCCGTTGTCGTTACACTGATGGATTTTTGGTTCCTCTGCCCGCGCGTCACGTTGCGACGCGGCGATGGCGCATTGTGCAGCGGACGTGTGGAAGCGTGGGAATGCTTGGAGTGTTTGCTGCACGACACCAAAATCGAACGCTGGGCAAAAAATTTACTGCCGGAACAGGTGCATCGCACATTTTTGACGCGTCTGAGTCAACAGGACAGACTGACGGGAATGCGCGGCTTGCGCGGAATGGCGATGAATATTGACGACCGTCGGCGCGTTTTGCGAGATGCGCTGGCACAAGCGGACTATATCATCAGTCCCAGCCGATTCGTGAAACGCTATTTTGAGCAAAACGGCTTTTCCGTTCCGATTGACGTGATTCCCATGGGGAATGAATTGTCATGGCTGACTACTTGTGCAGGCAAGCTTCCTTCGCCGGTCATTCGTTTTGGCTATATCGGTCAAATCCTGCCCATCAAAGGAATCCATCACATCCTTCAAGCATTTCACGCGCTGCCCGAGCAATCCGGCGCCGAACTTTACATTCATGGCGCGCTCGACAAAGAGCCGCTGTACACGGAACAACTGTATCAATTGTCCAACGGAGATGCGCGTATCCATTTTGTCGGACCATATCAACGCAGCGAAATCGCGCGCGTTCTGGCGAATCTGGATGTCGTCGTGTTTGCTTCGGTGTGGCATGAAACGTACGGTTTGGTGATTCAAGAAGCGTTTGCCACACAGACGCCGGTCATCGCCAGTAATGTGGGCGCCATTCCTGAACATGTCCTGGATGAGGTCAATGGTCTCCTCTTTCAAGCGGAAAATGTCCCAGACCTCGCGCGTCAAATGCAGCGCGTGATTGACGAACCGAATTTGCTGGCGCGGCTTCAAGTGGGAATTCAACCCGTCAAGACGATTGAACGCGAAGCGCGTGAGTTGGAGCAAATCTATCAGTCCGTTTCGAATCCGCTCTCGCGCGAACAGAATTTCGATCATTACGCTTTCGAGCACGCGCAAGGAACAAGGCATCAGCGCATCGAATGCGACGCCTAAACAAAGCGCGCGAAAAAACAAAGCAAGGGCGGGACAATTTTTCTCGAGCAAGGGAGCGAACAGAGGGATGAGCAAAATTTTGGTTACTGGCGGCGCGGGGTTCATCGGTTCGCATGTGACCGAAGAATTGGTCGCGCGCGGGCATCAAGTCATGGTGCTCGACGATTTAAGCGGCGGCTTTGTCGAGAATGTTGTGGACGGGGCGGAATTTGTGCAGGGCAGTATCAACAATGTCGAGTTGGTGAATGTTCTATTCGACACCGAGCAATTTGACGTTGTGTATCATCTCGCCGCGTACGCCGCCGAGGGCTTGAGCCATTTTATCAAACGCTTCAACTATAACAACAATTTGATTGGCAGCGTGAATCTCATCAATGCCGCCGTGCGCAACGAGGTCAATTGTTTCGTGTTCACATCGTCCATCGCGGTCTATGGCGCGAGTCCACAGCTGCCCATGACCGAAGCGACGCCGCCGCATCCCGAAGATTCGTACGGCATTGCCAAACTCGCGGTCGAACAAGAATTGATGGCGTGCCGCCAAATGTTCGGCTTGAATTACATCCTCTTTCGTCCGCACAACGTGTACGGCGAACGCCAAAACATCGGCGACAAGTATCGCAACGTCGTCGGCATTTTCATGAATCAAATTTTGCAGGGCAAACCGATGACCGTTTTCGGCGACGGCACACAGCAGCGCGCGTTCAGCTATATCGGCGATGTGGCGCCTATTCTCGCCGATGCGATTGAGGTTCCCGCCGCGTACAACCAAATCTTTAACATTGGCGCCGACCAACCGTACAGTGTGAATGAATTAGCGGAAGCGGTGGCAAGGGCAATGGGCGTGGCGCCGCATGTAGCGCATTTGCCCGCGCGCAACGAAGTGCAGAACGCATATTCGTCGCACGACAAGGTGCGGCGCGTGTTTGGCGCGCGCAAATTGACGACGTTGGACGAAGGTTTGGCGCGCATGGCGCGTTGGGTGCGCCAACACGGCGCGCGGTCGAGCCAAATGTTTGAAAATATCGAAATCACAAAGAACTTTCCGCAAGCATGGCGCGAGGAACAATTCGCGGCGCTCGCGCATTGATGCGCGCAGTGAATGAATTGGATGGACATGATATGACGCAACCCCTTGTCAGCTGCGTTATTTTGAACTCGAATCGGCGCGAGGATACGCTCGCGTGTCTCGCTTCGCTGGAAGCGAACACGTATCCGAATCATCGCGCCATCGTGTTGGACAATCATTCCACTGATGGGTCGGTGGAGGCGATTCGGTCCACTTTTCCGCGCGTTCAAGTTTTCCCGCTGCCTGAAAATCGCGGTTATACAGGCAACAACAATGTCGGCATCCGGCTCGCGCTCGGACAGGGAGCCGATTGGGTGTTTGTGTTAAACGAGGACACGCTCCTCGATGCGAATTGTTTGAGTGAACTGATTCGCGTCGGCACAAGTGATGCGCGTATCGGAATGCTCGGACCAATGGTGTATCACCATGACGAGCCGAATGTGATTCAATCGGCGGGCGGTGTGTTTGGGCGCGGTTGGGAAGGCGAACATCTTGGCAAGAATGAAATGGACCATGGGCAGTTTTCCGCGCCGCATGATGTCGCATGGTTGACCGGCTGCGCGCTTTTCGTTCGCCGCGCGGTCATCGAACAGACTGGGATGTTTGACGAGCGTCTGTTTATTTATTACGAAGAAACCGAATGGTGTCTGCGAGCGCGTCGCGCCGGTTGGCGTCTCGTGCATGTGCCGCAAGCGAAATTATGGCACAAGGGCGTGCGGCGCGACTATCGTCCTAATCCGTCCTTTACCTATTACATGACGCGCAACCGTTTTCTGATGCTGGCAAAGCATCACGCTCCGCCGTCCGTGTGGCTTGCGGCGACGACGCAAACGCTGCGGACGCTGACGAGTTGGACGCTCAAACCCAAATGGCGCGCCAAGCGCGAGCACCGCGATGCGATGTGGCAAGGCGCAATTGATTTTTTGCAGGGACGCGTTGGCATGCGCGCGGCATGAGTCGAATCTTATTTCTCTCCCAGTGGCTTCCCTTTCCCATCACGAACGGCTCCAAACTCCGCATTCACAATTTATTACACAGTCTCTCTGAACAGCACGCAGTCACGCTTTTGAGTTTTACGGACCGCGCGGAGGCGCACGTTGGCGATTCGCTGCGCGGCGTCTTGTATCGTGACATTCACGTCGTTCCCTGGCAGTCGTTTCAACCGTCAAGCCGACGCGCCCGTCTGGGTTTGTTCAGCAAAATTCCGCGTTCGTTCGTTGCCACGTATTCGCCCGAAATGGCGAATCTCATCGGTCAGACTTTGGCGGCGGACAAGTACGATTTGGTCATTGCATCGCAGACGACGATGGCGGGATATGCGCCAAATTTTTCCGGCGTGCCCGCGTTGTTCGAAGAAGCCGAGTTGGGAGTTTACTATGACCAATATGTGCGCGTCGCGTCCGCATGGCAGCGTGTGCGTTATATGCCCACATGGTTGAAACAGCGCAACTATCTTGCGTCGCTGCTCGGGCAATTCCAGGCGTGCACCGTCGTGTCGGAACAAGAACGAAATTTAATCAAACGTTTTGCTCCGTCGCGCTGTCCGATTTACGTTGTCCCAAATTTTCTTTGTTTATCCGAATACCAAACGCCGCCAATTGCCGCTCAACCGAATACGCTCGTCTTTACAGGTTCGTTCCGCTATTTTGCCAATCACGACGCGATGGTTTGGTTCCTGCAAGAAATCTTGCCGCAAATTCGCGCGCAGGCGCCTGACGCGCAATTGATGATTACGGGCGACCATGCGAATTTGCCTCTGCCGCCAAGTGAAGGCGTTGTGTTAAAAGGCGTTGTGGCAGACATCCGTCCCGTCGTCGCCAACGCGTGGATGAGCATCGTGCCGCTCCGCTTTGGCGGCGGCACGCGTTTGAAAATTCTCGAAGCGATGGCGCTGCGAACGCCGGTCGTCACAACCTCCAAGGGCGCTGAGGGGTTGGACGCGCGGCATGACGAGCATCTTCTCATCGCTGATACCGCAGAAGATTTCGCCGCGCAGGTGATTCGGCTTTTGCGCGATTCCGACCTGCGAAAGCGTTTGACCGCCAATGCTTGGCAGCTCGTTCGTGACCAGTACGACGCCGCTGTTGTCTTACCCCAATTCTTGAATCTCGTTGCAAGTCTCGCCGCAAACTGATGGCTCATTCTCCTACAACTCGAAATCAACCAGATATTGGTCTGTCCTTGCGCGTCGCGCCGCTCGCGTGGTTGTCGCGTGTGTACGGGGAGCATTCGTCCCAGCTCCTCCGCTTGGCAATCATCGCGGGCGTGCTATTGCTCAGCGCGCGGATGGCATCCAGTGCGTCGCTCCGCGACATTGCCGTAATTGTCGCAGCTCTGGCGGTTTTTCTTCTTTTGCGCGTGCCGCCGCTTGGACTTGTCGCGTTGATTGCTGCCGGATTGGGGGTGCCTTTTACGATTGGCACCGGCACGCAAACGACTCTCAATGTCGCCATTCTCATGATTCCCGCGCTCGCCGGTCTGTGGTTGGTCGAGATGCTGCGCCGCCGCCATTTCCAAATTGTCTCGTCGCGTACGACACTGCCGTTGCTTGCGTTTGTCGCGGCGGCAACGATTTCGTTTCTTGCCGGCGGAATTTTGTGGAATCTGTTTGCGCGCACCGCGCCTTTGACGACCCAGGCGGGCGGTTGGGCAATCTTTGTTTTTTCCGCTGTTGCCTTTTTGCTGGTCGCCAATCAGATCAAAGAGGTGCGTTGGCTTGAAATTTTCACGGGCGTGTTTTTGGTCTTGAGCGGTGTGTACATGTGCGCGCGTCTCTTGCCGCCGCTGTATCCCATTTCATCCTTGATGAACGATGTCAGTGTGGGAAGTTTGTTTTGGGTGTGGACGGCGGCGCTCGCGGCGGGGCAGCTCTTGTTCAATCGCAAAGCACATTTGGTCCTGCGAGTGGGTTTGGCGCTCGTGTTGGGATTAACGCTGTATATCGGTTGGTTCGTTGCGCGTTCATGGACATCCGGTTGGTTGCCGCCGATGATAGCAGTGGGCGTCATTTTGTGGCTGCGTTCCTGGCGGCTCGGTTTGTTAGTCACCTTCGCGGCGGTGTTGTTTGTCTTTGTGTTCCATCCGGAATTGATGGATCGCGTGCTGAGCACGGAATCGTACAGCATCCACACGCGCGACGCGGCGCGCGATATTCTTTTGACCCAAGTCTTGCCGCTGAGTCCGATTTTTGGGTTGGGTCCGGCAAACTATTACTGGTACACGCCGCTGTATCCCATTCTGGGTTGGTACGTGAGCTTTAATTCGCACAACAACTTTGTGGACATTCTGATGCAAACGGGTGTGTTGGGAATGGCGTTCTTTGCGTGGTTTGCCTTTGAAGTGGGACGTTTGGGATGGAATCTTCGCAAACGTTTCGTCAACGATTTCGCGCAGGGCTATGTCTATGGCTGTCTGGGCGGATTGGCGGGAACGCTTGTCGCATGTTGGTTGGCGGACTGGCTGCTCCCGTTTGTTTACAACATCGGTTTGAACGGATTTCGCGCGAGCATGTTGGCATGGCTCTTTTGGGGCGGGTTGGTGAGTTTGGAAAATATCGCGCGCCAGTCACAGACCACTGATGTGCGCACACCCACGCGAGCGCAATGATGGGTGCGCGCATCAACTGATGCGCGCACACCCATGCGAGCGCAACGGTGTGTGCGCGCATCAACACGCACAGACTGAAACATTTTCGCGGGAGGATTTATGACGGAAGAAATGATCGGGCTCGTCCCGGCTGCCGGCAAGGGGCTGAGATTGTCACTGCCATATCCAAAGGAGCTCTATCCGATCGTTCGGGAAAATCGCTACAAGCCTGTTGCGCAGTTCGTGCTGGAGAATTTGGTCGTTTCGGGTTTACACCATTTGGTTTTTGTCATCAACGAGACCAAACATCAACTCATCGGTTATTTTGGCGACGGTCATCGTTTCGGCATTGACATCAGTTACGTCGTCCAAGAACCCATGTACGAGAACGGAAATTCGACTTCGCCGGGTTTGGCGCACGCGCTGGATTCGGCGTATCACCTCATTCGCGGCAAGACCGTTTTCTTTGGCATGGCGGATACGATTATGCAGCCCACCGATGTGTTTCGGCGCGCGTATCGTGAGATGCAGCCGGAGGATGACGTGGTGCTGGTCTTGTTTCCGACCAAGAATCCGGAAAAGTTCGGGATGGTGCGTCTGAACGCAGACGGTCTCGTGCACGAGATCATTGACAAGCCAAAGCACACCGATTTGACCGAAATGTGGGGCTGCATCATCTGGCGCCCGGCGTTTACAGAGCATCTTCATTGCTGCTTGCAGCATAAAGACATGCGCGATTTCGCCAAGATTATGAACGGCGCCATCGCGGAAGGACTCCAATTTCGCGGTGTCCGCATGATAGACGGCACGTACATTGACCTCGGCACGTACGAAGAAATCATGGAATTGGATGAAAGATTCAAGGGGTGAGCGATGATTGCAACAACCGAAAAATTCGTTTTCACCGTCTCGACTCCGCCTACCATAACCGACCTCTCCATTGTGCTGGTGTGTTGGAACAACAAAGAGTATCTCGTGCCTTGCCTGCGTTCGCTCTACGCGAGCGGGCTCACCATCAACTTTGATGTGGTGGTAGTGGATAATGGCTCGACGGACGGAAGTCTCGACATTCTCGCGGCAGAATTTCCGCAGGTCCGCGTCATTCGCAATCACGAGAATGTCGGCTTGAGCCGCGCGAGCAATCAAGGCATTCAGGGAACGAACGGGCGATACGTCCTCTTGCTCAACAACGATACGCTCGTGAACGGGAACGCGTTGACGGCGATGGTGGAATTTTTGGACCTGCAGCCCGACGCGGGCGCGGTCGGCGGACAGCTCTTGAATCCTGACGGGTCGTTTCAATCGGGCTATGCCAGCTTTTCATCGCTGTCGCAAGAGTTTTTGATTGCGACGGGTCTTGGCGAACGGTTGTGGAGCGGTTATCCGTCACATGGGCGCGGCAATTCCGTCAAGCGCGTGGACTGGTTGAGTTCGGCATGTCTCATGCTGCGCCGCGTCGCGTTGGACCAAGTCGGCTTGCTCGACGAGCAGTATTTTGTGTACGGAGATGAAGCCGATTTGCAGTTTCGCCTCAAAAAAGCCGGTTGGCAAGTGTACTATTTGCCGCAAGCGTCCATCATCCATTACGGTGGGCGCAGTATGAATCGCTGGCGCCGCCGCCGCATGGTGTATCGCGGCAAGCTGTTGTTTTACAAAAAATGTTACAGCGCGCTGTCCGCCTTTGGACTGCGAATGCTGCTCGGCGCGCTGACATTCGTCAAGACGATGGCGTGGACAGCCGCGCTCGCCATCCCCGGGCGACAAAATGTTGCGCGTCAGGAATTGCGCTCGAACCTCGACGTGCTCGCACTGTGCTTGCGCCTCGATTAACTGTGCTGCTCAAGCCCTTCAGGGTTTCGGCGATGTCGTTCATCGCAAAAACCTCGAAGGTCTTGAGCCCTCATTTTCATCGTCGTCCCAATCTGCTAATGACTAGAACAAAAAATTTGTCCGCTCACACGGTGCGGCGCGTGCTGCTGGGTATTGTGGTTCTCGCGCTCGCCATCCGCGTTTTGCTTGCACTGGTGCTCGGCGATGAAATCCGCGAGGTTTCAGGCACATATGACCAATTCGCGTACGATCGCTTGGCGCAGCGCGTGCTCGCCGGATACGGTTTTAGTTTCGACACCGATTGGTATCCGTTCGCGCACGCAAATCAACCGACCGCGCATTGGTCGTTCCTGTACACGTTGTACCTGAGCGGTGTGTATGCCGGCGTGGGACATCATCCCGTTGCGGCGCGGCTCGTTCAAGTTTTTATTTCTGCGTTGGGCATTTGGCTGGTCTATCGTTTGGGACGGCGTTTGTTTGATGACGCGACGGGACTTGTTGCCGCCGCGCTTACTGCCTGCTACGCGTATTTGATTCTCTTTAACGCGTCGTTGATGACGCAGTCGTTTTACATTCTTGCGGTGCTGGCGAGTCTTGATGTGGCGCTCGGTCTCGCGCGCAAGAGTACGTGGCGGCGTTGGGCGCTGTTGGGAATCGTGCTCGGCTTGGGCGTTCTCCTGCGTCAAAGTCTCTTGCTTTTTGCGCCGCTGCTGTTTGCGTGGATTGCGTGGATGGGTTTCTCCGCCGCGCGCAACATCTCGGAGCGTCGCAGCTGTTGGCGGGGAATGGCGCTGGCAGGCGTCATTATCGCGCTGTTTATTTTGCCGTGGACAGTGCGGAACTATTTGGTCTTTCAAGATTTTTTGCTCTTGAACTCGAACGGTGGATATTGGTTTTATTCTTCGAATCATCCCGACCAGGGCACGACGTTTGACTCGACCTTCAAAGCGCCCATTCCCGACGAGTTGTTAAATCAAAAAGAACCGGCGATTGACCGCGCGTTGATGCGCGAGGGTATCGGCTTTATCCTCGCCGACCCGGCGCGCGTCGCGTTATTATCGGTCAATCGGCTCAAAGATTATTTTTGGTTATTTCCAACCGACGCTTCAACGCCTCTGAGCAATTGGTCGCGGCTCTTGTCGTTTGGATTGTATTTGCCGTTCATGGTGTATGGATTGTTCTTGTCGCGCCGTGAGTGGCGGATGTGTCTGCCGCTTTATTTGTATGTTGCTTTTGACGGAATCTTTTGTCTGCTCACGTGGGCGGCGCCGCGTTATCGTTTACCCAGCGATGTAATCATGATGGTGTTTGCCGGACTTGCTGTCGTCACTCTCGCCGCCCGTTTGCGAATTGTCCGTTTGGCTGCGACGGACGCAGGTTCCGTCGCGAATGATGAAACGGGAGCGTAACGAAATTCCGTGAAGATTCTTTTTCTCGTGCCGTATGCGCCGTCGTTGGTGCGCGTGCGCTCTTACAACCTGATACGCGCGCTCGTGCAGCGCGGGCACACGGTGACACTTGCCACGTTGTGGAGCAATGCGGCGGAACGGGCGAATCTTGCCGAACTCGAAGCGTTGGGCGTAGAGCTGCTTGCCGAACCGATTTCGCGCGCGCGCGCGTTGTGGAATTGTGCGCGCAATTTTTCACGCCCGACGCCATTACAGTCCGTCTACGCGTGGCAGCCGCGCCTCTTGGAGCGCGTGGTGAATGCGCTGCTTCCAAATAAATCCGATTCAAACCATCAACCTCGCGCGAACGCGGCATTTGACGTGATTCACATTGAACATCTGCGCGGCGCGCGCTATGCGGAACATTTGAAAACGTTCCTGCGCGCGATGGATGACCCGACGCCCGTCGTTTGGGACAGCGTGGATTGCATTTCCCTTTTGTTTGAGCAAGCGGCACATGCGAGCAGCAGTACGTGGAGCCGTTTTGTGACGGGGCGCGAGTTGACGCGGACGCGTTGGTACGAGGCGTGGCTGGTGCGGCAGTTCGAGCGCGTGTTGGTCACTTCCGCGCGCGACCGCAGCGCGTTTTTCGATTTGCTGAACGAATTTGCTCCGGCATCCGGCGCGTATTTCCCCGCGTTGGAACGCATACGCGTGCTGCCCAACGGCGTACGGCTCGATTATTTTGCGCCGTGCGCGATTGCGCGCGATTGCCAGACCATCGTCTTTACCGGCAAGATGAGCTATCACGCCAATGTGACTGCCGCGCTGTATTTGGTGCACCAAGTCATGCCGCTCGTCTGGGAAAAATATCCCAACGCATGTGCGCAGATTGTGGGACAGAATCCGCCGCGAGAATTGAAAACGCTTGCGGCGCGCTTTCCCCATCGCGTCATAGTCACTGGAACTGTTCCCGACGTGCGTCCCTATCTCGCCAAAGCGACCCTCGCCGTCGCGCCGATTCTTTATGGCGCAGGCATTCAGAACAAAGTTCTCGAAGCGTTAGCAATGGCTGCGCCGGTGGTTGCAACGCCCTGCGCGGTTGCCGCGCTCGACGTTGAACACGAACAGCAGCTTCTCATTGCCGACGCGCCCGAAGCATTCGCCGGAGCCATTATCCGTCTGCTGCGCAACATCGGCTTGCGCGAGCGTCTGGGGCAAAATGGGCGCGCGTATGTGAACGCGCATCATGATTGGATGGACATTGCCGCCCGCTTGGAGGCGATTTATCAAGAGACCGCGCTGGCGCCCTTGCAGCCGGTTTAGGAGAAAATTAGGAGCACGAAAAAATGTCTACGCTTGTAGTGAATCGTTCTCGCGAACGCGCCGCGTCCGGTCTGACGCGCCAAATGCATTATCGCCTCTTGATCGCGCTTCTTCTCCTTGGCGATATGCTCGCCCTCGCGTGCGCGTTTGGACTGGCATATGTCATTCGTTTTTATACGGACATCCCGATTTTTGAAGAGGTTGAGCCTTCGTTGACGCTGCATCTTCGTTTTGCTATGCCCGTCATCGTGGGGTGGATTCTGGTTCTTGCCATGTTCCGTCTCTATGACATGCAGAATCTACTCGGCGGCACAAAAGAATACGCGAATATTTTTCACGCGTGCGCGGTGGCGACCTGTCTTTTGATTTTGGCTACGTTTTTTGTGCCGGTGGTGCGTTTGTCGCGCGGGGCGATTGTGCTGACGTGGCTTTTGGCGGTTTTGTTTCTCGACATCGAACGGTTTTGGATTCGCCGTTTGGTGTATCGCTTGCGGCGGCGCGGTCTGTTCACCTCACGCACTCTCATCGTCGGCACAGACGGTGAGGCGCACGCGATCGCGCAGCAGCTCTTGAGTGCGCCGACGATGGGCGCGCAGCTGTTGGGATTTGTGACGGCGAGTAGTGACGCGGACGCCAAAGTGGATGTGGAACCGCCGATTGTGGGCACGATTGACGCATTGCCGCAGTTAGTGGAACGGCTCGGCGTAGAAGAACTCATCGTCTCGACCGCGACGCTGTCGCGCGAAGAGCTGCTTACCATCTTTCAAAATTTCGCCAACGCGGAACGTGTCGCACTGCGCTTTTCGTCGGGACTGTATGAACTCTTTACCACCGGCGTGACCGTCAAAGAATTGGGCAACGTGCCGCTGGTGAGTATGAACAAAGTGCGGCTCGATGAATTTGAAACGTTCGTCAAATCGGTAATGGACAAGGTGTTGGCGTTCCTCGCGTTGGCGCTGCTTTCGCCCGTGTTGTTGGGGATTGCGTTGTGCATCAAACTCGATTCCAAAGGCGGGGTCTTGCATCGGCGGCGCGTGCTCGGACGCGGCGGGCAAGAATTTGACGCGTTCAAGTTCCGTACGATGTATGCAAACGGCACAGAAATTTTGGAACAGCACCCTGAACTCGCGCGCGAACTGCAAGCGAACCACAAACTCAAAAATGACCCGCGCATTACGCCGGTGGGACGCTGGCTGCGTCGCTTTTCTCTCGACGAACTGCCGCAGCTGTACAACATTCTGCGCGGGCAAATGAGTCTGGTCGGTCCGCGCATGATTACGCATGAAGAAGCGATCAAGTACGGCAAATGGCGTTTGAATTTGTTGACGGTCAAGCCGGGGCTGACAGGTTTGTGGCAAATCAAAGGACGCAGTGATTTGTCTTACGACGAACGCGTGCGCCTCGACATGTACTATATCCGCAACTATAGCATCTGGATGGACTTGCACATTCTTTTCAAGACCATTCCGGCGGTTTTGAGCGGCAAGGGGGCGTATTGAGATGGAACTAAAACAATATCTGCGCATTGTGTGGAAATGGCTTTGGCTCATGGTCTTGTCCACGGCAATTGCGGTGGCGGTAAGTTATTACTTTACCGCGCAACAGCCCAAGTTGTATCAAGCCTCGGCAAAGCTGCTGGTAGGGCAAAGCATTCAAAATGCGAATCCGAACGCGCAAGATTTGTACACCAGCGAACAGCTGGCATTGACCTACATTCAAATTGCGCGCACGCTTCCGGTGCTGCAAAGCACCATTGATGACCTGGGCGTGTCGCTGACGCCGGACCAGCTTGCCGGCATGTTCAGCGCGAACATTATTCAAGGCACACAGATTATTGAACTGCGCGTCATTGACACCGACCCGCTGCGCGCACAGGCGCTGGCAAACGAACTCGCGTTTCGTTTGACGCAGCAAGCGCCGTCCTCTGCCGAGCAAGACCAACTCAAGCGCCGCAGTTTCATCCAACAGCAAGTGGATGAACTGGAAAAGAAAATCCAAGAGGCGCAGGTCTCCATTGCGGATTTACAACGCTCTCTGCCGGTCACTGCCAGCGCGCGCGAAATCGCGGATAATCAACAAAAGATTGCGGCATTGCAAGGACAATCCGCGCAGTGGCAGCAGACGTACGCCGCGCTGCTCGCCTATCTCGCGCCCCAGTCGCCCAATTATCTTTCCATCATCGAGCCGGCTTCACTGCCGCGGTATCCCATCGGACCCAATGTCACCCAAACATTGCTGATTGCCGCCGCCATGGGGCTCGCGCTTGGTCTCGCGGGCGCGCTCTTGATTGAATATCTCGACGATGCCATCAAAACGCCCGAAGATATTACCGAACTGTTGCAGCTGCCTACCATCGGTTCGATTGCGCGAATTCAAGGCGGACAGGACCGCAAATTGGTGACCGCCGTCTCGCCGCGTTCGCCCATCAGCGAGGCGTACCGCGTTCTGCGTACCAACATTCAATTTGCGAGTTTGGACAAACCGTTGAAATCCATTCTCGTCACAAGCGCCGGACCGTACGAAGGGAAAAGCGTCACTGCCGCGAATTTGGCGATTGCGATGGCGCTAGTCGGGCAGCGCACGATTTTGGTGGACGCCGATTTCCGCAAACCGGCACAGCAGCGTCTTTTTGGTGTCACCAATGATGTGGGCTTGGCAAACGCGCTACTGGCGCAATCCGAGCTTGGCAATTTTCTGCGCCCGACGCGCATCGAAAATCTGCGTCTCTTGACCACCGGCATGTCATTGCCAAATCCCGCCGAAGTGCTCGCGTCAGAGAGAATGCGCGGACTCGTCGCACAGCTCAAAGAAGAAGCCGACATCATCATTTTTGATAGCCCGCCGTGTATTCCCGTTGCCGACCCCGCGATTCTGTCGCGGCTGGCGGATGGCGTAATTTTAGTCGTGGACTCGGTCCGCACGCATCGTGACGCGGCGGTCAGGGCAAAAGGGATTATGGAAAAAGCAGGGGCGAGGATGTTGGGGATCGTGCTCAATCGGTTCCGTCCGCAGTCCGGCACCGGGCACTATTACTATCAATATTATTCCTCGCACAATCCCGCGCGTAATTGGCGCAAGCCCGCACCCAAACCTGCTTCGGCTCCCACCACAGAAGGTTAGCGTTTCACTGTGAATAAAAAAATTATCGTCGTATGTCCTTATCTTGGACTCGCGGCGAATCCTGCCGCGAATTTTGGAGAACCGTCGGACGCGCAGCAGTGCTTTTCTCCCAAAGAACCTGGGCGCGTCGAACTCGAGTACCAACAAGCGGTCTGTTTGACGAACGGTTATTGCGAGTGCAAACGGTTTGTCGAAAACGAGCCAAGCCGCGCGTTGGTTGCGGTCGCACCTGCGCCGAGAGCTGTCGCCGTTGTCGCGCCGCGCACGGATTCGCTGATGCAGCGCTTTGCCGCCGCCTCCGAAGCGCGCGGCTTCGACGCGGGCAGGTTCGCCGAAATCGCGTTGTGGACGACGGCGGTGGTTTTGGCGCTCGTCGCGCTGTATTTGGCACAGCCGATTTTGATGAAATTGGCAGAGCCGTTGTTGTTCCAACAACAATCGCTCGCGGTCGTCGTGCCGACGGCAACGCGCACCGTTCTGCCCACGGCGACGCCGACCGCGACACTGGCGCCCACAGACACGCCGATCGCGACGTTCACTTTGGAACCAACCTCCGCGCCGCTGATTATTCCCACGCCGCCCGATGACGGGACCGTGCTCACGCTCTCGCCGAATCCGGAACTCAGCGGATGGATGACGAGCAGCGAACCCGCGCCGCGTTGGGGCGACCGTTTGCTGTTGGCGGGCACGCTCCGCAATGACAGCTACAGCTCGGTCATCACTTTTGATTTTCCAAATCTCGCGCCGGGCACAGAAATTTTGTACGGCGCATTGGAACTGACCGGACACGACGCCGCGCAGCTTGGCAATTCCGGTGTTTGGCAGCTCGAGTTGATGGACGGCGCGCAAGTCAAAAATTGGAGCGATGCGTCTGCCGATGCGATTGCCAGCGCTCCGGCATTGGCGGTGGTGGGCAACCCCTTCGCGGCGCGCGAACTTGGGGCGGACCGTACGAACGATTTTATTTTGAATCCGCAAGACCTCGCGCTGCTCGAAACGCAGCTCGATTATGGGCACGTGACGTTTCGTCTGCGCGCGGTGGGAACAGAGGGTGACAGTCTCTTTGTTTGGAATGGCGATTCAGGGGCTTCAAATGGTTTGGATGTGCCCACGCTGTATCTCGTCGCCACTTTGAAACCGTTGATTGTGATTACGAATACGCCCTATCCGACGAATGTGTTCACTGCCGCCGCGCAGGCAATCAAGGCGACGGCGGACGCGCGCAAATACGGCACACCGACGCCGTTCCCGCGCGGGTACGCCACTGCGTCGCCCGCGCCCGGCACGGTCTTTGTGCCCCCCCCCCCGACGGCAGCGAATGCCGCGACGCGGATCGCCGAAAGCAGCTACGCGACCGCCGTTGCCATCACGACCGGCACATTTACGCCGACGCCGACGAACATTATCATCGCCTATCCGACCGCGACGCCAGTCATGATTGGCATTGACCAAATTGTTCCACCCGCCACGCTGACGCCCTCCGCCAACGTCAATTATTTTGCAACGCCGATTCCCGCGTATCTCGTCGGCAAAATTTTGGTGCAGTCGGACCGGCTCGGTCAAGCGTACAAAGGTTTGCCGCTGGTGATGGACGAGAATGGCAAAGTGCTTGCCGTGCTTTCGACGAACGCGTACTATGACGCTGCCGCCGCGCGCGAAAGTTTTTCGCCTGACCGCCAACGCCGCGTGATTGTCGCGCGCGACTTGAACGATGTTCTGCAAATCTGGATTCTCGATTTGAAAACGAACGCGATGACGCAGCTTACCCAAGTCACGCGCGGCATTGCGTACGACCCGGTCTGGTCGCCCGACGGCACGCGCATCGCGTATGTCTCGACGCAAACCGGCATTACCGAAATTTACGTGTACGACCTCACGACCCAAACCGCAAAGCAAATCACGCATACCGCCGGTCCCGACTTTTTCAATCAACGTCCGTCGTGGTCGCCCGACAGCCAAAAACTGGTCTTTAAATCCAACCGCGACGATGTAACGCGCTTTCAGATTTATCAAATGCTGGCGGACGGCTCGCAGCTCCGCAATCTCAGCCTCAATCAGTACAACGAGATTGACCCCATTTGGGTGAAACCTTGACAGATTGGACGGCAGTTCTTTTCTCACAGGAACAAAACAAGTGGCTCGCATCATTGCCATTGCCAATGTAAAAGGCGGCGTCGGCAAAACGACGACAACCGAAAATCTGGCAGCTGCCTTGACCGAACGCGGACGCAATGTGCTCACGGTGGACATGGACCCGCAAGCATCGCTGACGCTGTCGCTCGGGTGCAAATTGGCGCAGCTGCATAAAACCATTTCCGACGCGCTGTCGCCCGCAGCTGTCCCCGTGAGTTCGCTCATCGTCCCCACCAATGAAAAATACAGTCTCGTGCCCGCTACGCACGAACTCTATGACATCGAACGCGAACTTCAACACGGGAAAATTCGTATCCTCGCGCTGCGCAATGCGCTCGAGCCGCTGCGCGCCGCATACGACTATATCCTGTTGGATTGTCCCGCCAACGCGGGCATCTTGACCGGCAATGCGTTGGCTGCCGCCGACGAAGTGATTATTCCGTTTCCCGCTGATTATCTCGCGTATCAGGCGCTCGGTTGGTTCATCCAAGTTATCAAACGCATTCAGACCCAAGTCAATCCCGATTTGCGCGTCGCCGGTCTGTTCATTGCCATGTACGACCCCCGTCACCGACACGTGCGCGAAGTCATGCGCGACGTTCAAGCAAGTTTCGGAATTGATGTGCCATTTTTCACGGCGGCGGTGCGTCACTCGGTGATTGTGAAGCAGGCGGCGCGCGCCGAACAAAGCGTTTTGCGTTACGCGCCCCAGACTCCTGCCGCCGAAGCGTATCGTTTGTTGGCACAAGAGGTCGAAGATGGTATTTGCGTCGGGTCCGCCGACGACGCGTATGCGGAAATCCGCCGCGGCAGAGAGGCGCTTGCGGGGCAAGACTTGGAAACGGCGCACGTCGCGTTTCACAAAGCAACCCTCCTCGCGCCGCAGCTTCCCGAAGCGTGGGTTGGGCGCGCCCAAAGCGCGCATGAGTGGGAAGAACGCGTGCGCGCGCTGGCGCAGGCATACACGCTTGACCCCGATGCGCCGGAAGTGAAACAAGGATTCGAGTCTGCCTTGAGCGGCGAGCTCGCGCAGCAGGGCATTGATGAAATCCCCAACCTGATGAGCGTCGCCCATTTTCTGGTGCAGGTCGAACTCTTGGCGTACGCGCACAAGGTATTCAAGCGCGTGAGCGAGTTGGATGCGGCGCACGAAGAAGCATGGCTCGGGCAAGCGCGCACATCCGAAGATTTGATGGAACGGCTCGCGTGTTTGCAGCGTGCTTTGGAGGCGAATCCCGAAAACGCCGAGACGCGCCGCGAAATGGATCGAGTGCGCGAACGGATGAAAGCAAAAGCGTTCGCGCTGGTCGAAAATGCCGAGAGCACGGCGCGTCAGGGCGAGACGGCGAAAGCGCATACGCTGTTCGAGCAAGCTCTGGAACTCGACTCGAAAAATGAACGTGCGTGGCTTGGCTTGGCGCGCACGAGTGACGACCCGCGCGCGGCGCTCCGCTATGTGGAACGCGTGCTGCAAATCAATCCGGAGAATGCGCAAGCGCGCGAATTGTACGGCTGGCTTTTTGAACCGATGCCGGCGCGCTTTCAGATTACGCCGCTGCGCGTCGTTTCGATATTGCTCGCCATCGCCGTCATTCTTTTGCTGGCGCTTTATCTTCGCGGGAATTTGTTTTGAAGTCGCACATTCCGATTTTCACGTTTCACGCGCTCGATAACGGCGCGAGCCCCATCGCCTCGAGCCCACGCGCGTTTGTGTCCGGATTGCAGACGCTGAACGACAAAGGGTTTCACACCATCGGGCTGTGCGAGGTCGCGCAGTGCATTGCGCGCAAGCTGCCGTTTCCCGCGCACTCGGTCGTTTTGACCTTTGACGACGGTTATGCCAGCGTGTATGACACCGCGTTTCCGCTCTTGCAAAAATACGGGATGACCGCAACGGTGTTTTTGCGCGCGAACGCAGAGACCACGCGTTTCGCTAACGTGCCCTTTCCGTCCATGAACGGGCGCGCCATGCTTTCATGGCGTCAGGTGCGCGAACTTTGCCATTATGGTATCGAGATTGGCGCGCATACGCTGTCGCATCCCGATTTGACGCGGCTCGCGGTATCTCAAGCGCGAGACGAGATTGTGCGCTCTAAAGAAATCATCCAAGACATACTGGGCGCGCCGGTCACGAGTTTTGCGTATCCGTTCGGACGCTATAACCAAGCGGCGTACGAAATTGTTCAAGAGAATTTCGAGTGCGCGTGCACTGACCGTTTGGAATTTGTCCATCGCCACAGCGATGTGCACTTGATGGGACGCATTGATTCGTACTATTTGCGTAATCCGACTTGGTACAACCTGGTGCCCAGCGGTCTCTTTGCGTTATACGTCCAAGCGCGCGCAATCCCGCGCAATTTGCGGCGCAGTGTGATGTGGTCGCCGCATCATTAGAGCGAATCCCCATTTCATTTGGGGCGCAAGACCTTCGCGGTTTTTGCGCGGACGAACTGCGTCCGATGGACTGCATCGCCGAAACCTCGAGGGGCTGTCTCTTTCCTCCCGCTCAGTTTTCGCGCGACATTTTTCCCGTACCGACCCGAACACAAAAATCTATGCTTACACAATTGCGCCGCGTATCCGCGCCCATGCGCTTTTCGGATGCGGTCGGTCTGCTGCTGCTTGCGATCGCGATTTTGATCCCGTCCGCGCTTTTTGCGAATTGGATTGTTGGCAGGAACGCGAATGCTGACGCGTCGCTGCGCTTGGGCGCGACGATTTTGCGTTTCAATCTGGGCGCGCTCGGTTTGCTCGTTCTCGTGCTCCCGCGCCTGCCGATTTGGGAGACACCAACCGCATCGAGTACGGCAGCAACACCTCCGCGCGAAAAAATCATTCTCCTCTGTCTCGGCGCTTTGCTCGTCGCCGCCACCGCGCTGCGCCTGTACCGTTTGGGCGAGGGTTTGTGGTTGGACGAAATCCTCACCGATGTGACGTACGTGCGCCAACCGCTCGGCGTGCTGCTCACTTCGTTTGAAGGCGAGAATCAACATTTTCTGTACAGCATCCTCGCCTATTTGTCGTACCAAATTTTCGGCGCGAGCGCGTGGGCGCTGCGTTTGCCTGCCGTGCTCTTTGGCGTGGCAAGCATTGGGGCGTTGTATCTCGTCGGGCGTCGCGTAACCTGCGCGCGCGAAACGCTGCTCGCCGCCGCGCTGTTGACGGTGACGTATCAACACATTTGGTTCAGTCAGAACGCGCGCGGCTATACCGGATTGCTGTTTTGGGCGCTCGTCACGAGTTGGCTCTTTCTGCGCGGAGTCGAGGAAACGCGCACGCGCACGTGGGTACTGTATGCCGTCGCGGCGGCGCTGGGAATGTTCACGCAGTTCACGATGATTTTTGTCATCGCCGGGCATTTCATTCTGTATGGCTTGTATTTGCTGGCGCGCCGTCACGCGAAATGGAATTTGCGTTGGACGAGTTTGTTCGTCGGATTCGGGCTCGCGGGCTTTTGCACCCTCTTGATTTATTCGCTTGTGCTGCCGCAGGTGGTCGGCGGAATGGGACGCGAAACGAGTCTTGTGGACGCGTGGAAAAATCCGCTGTGGACGTTGAGCGAACTGCTGAACGGCATTCAACTGAGTTTCAGCGGCAGCGTTGCCGTCGTCGGCGCGATGTTTGTTTTGGGCGCGGGGCTGTGGAGTTATGCGCGCAGCAAACCGGTTGTAATTGGCTTGCTCTGGCTTCCCGCGTTGTTGTGCGCGGCGGTCGTCGTTGCGTTGGGACATCATCTCTGGCCCCGCTTTTTCTTTTTTGAAATCGGTTTTGCCGCGTTAGTGGTCGTGCGCGGCGCGGTCGTGCTCGGCGAATTTTTCGCGGGACGCATTTTGAAATGGGACACGCGCAAGGCGAGTTGGCTTGGCAGCGCGTTGGGCATTGGACTCGTCCTCGTCGCCGCGCTTTCGATTCCGCTGGTGTACGGTCCCAAACAAGATTACGGCGGCGCGATGGCATTTGTGGAAAGCGAAAAACAACCGGGCGACGCGGTGGCGACGAGCGGTGTGGCGACTGTGCCGCTCATCGAGTTTTATCGCGCGCCGTGGGCGGTCACTGACAATGCCGCCGCGCTCGACGCACTGCGCGCGTCTTCAAGACGTACGTGGTTCGTCTATACGTTTCCCGAAGTCCTGCGCGCGCAAGCGCCCGATGTGATGCAGATGGTGGAACGCGAATTCCGAGTGGTGAAAATTTTTTACGGCACGGTCGGCGATGGGGCGGTGATTGTGACGCGCTATGACGCCGTCTCGGCAAGTCTTGATTCGCGTTGACGCGCGCGCACCCGTGCGAGCGCAACGGTGTGTGCGCGTGTCAGTTGGAACGTCAAGGAGGCGCCGCGTGAACAAATTTGCAGAATTGCAGGACCGTTTTGTAACTCCGCCCGTTTCGGTCATCATCCCCGCGTTGGACGAAGAACAGGCGGTAGGCGACCAAATTCAAAATATCGCGCGCGTGTTGAATGCGGAAGGCATCCCGTACGAAATCATTGTCGTGGATGACGGTTCGACCGACCGCACGGCAGAACGCGCGGCGCAAGCGGGCGCACGCGTGCTGCGTCATTTGGAAAATCGCGGTTACGGCGCGTCCATCAAAACGGGTATTGACGCGGCGCAATTCGACACCATCGTCATCAGCGACGCGGACGGCACATATCCTTCCGACCAAATTCCCGCGTTAGTTGCGCAACTCGAAGCGGCAGATATGGTCGTCGGTGCGCGCACGACAAATGTTTCGCACGTGCCGCTGGCGCGCCGTCCCGCAAAATGGATTCTCGGCAAATTGGCGAATCAAATCGCGGGACGCAACATCCCTGACCTCAATTCGGGACTGCGCGCGTTTCGCCGCGACTGCATCAAACAATACTTTCCCATTCTGTCGAATCAATTTTCCTTTACGACGACTTCGACGCTCGCGCTGCTGGCGGACGATTATCGCGTGGTGTATCACCCGATTGATTATTACCCCCGCGTGGGTGAGTCAAAAATCAAACCGCGTCACTTTATGGATTTCATCATGCTGGTTTTGCGAATGGCGATGCTGTTTCAGCCGATGAAAATTTTTGTGCCGCTCGCGTTGACGTGTGCGGGCTTGGGCGTGTTGAAAATCCTGTTTGACGTCGCGTCGTACTATCCGCGCACGGGACATTTTGATTGGTCCCTATTGTTTCAACCCGTGCTATCTACTTCGGCAGTGCTTTTACTCATCGTCGCGCTGCAATTGCTGCTTATCGGCATGGTCGCCGACGGCGCGCTGCGGCGCATCGCACAGCACAACGGACCGCTCGTGCCATCACACGGCGTTCGCGTCGTAGAAACACGTGCGTTCGCGCCGACCGCACACGATGTTGCGGTCAATGATTGAATATGGACCCGTTACGCATCGTTCTGTTTGTCGGTCTCGCTCTGCACAAATTGGTTTGGGAAGTTTATAAACTGCGCGCACCGCAAACCCCAACGCGTCCGCCCGCGCGTTCGCTCAAAACATGGGCAGTCAAGAGCGCCAAAGCGATTGTGCTTGTCGGATTGCTTGCGCAAACGCTCTTTCTGGACGTTTTGCCCATCACGGGCGCGCCCGGGTGGCTGCCCACTGTGGGGTTGGTGATTTATCTCGCGGGCTTGATGCTTGCCATCACCGGGCGAATTCAATTGGGCAAGAATTGGGCGAACATCGAAGACGCGACCGTTTTGAATCAACAAGTGCTGGTGCACGAGGGTGTGTATCGCTACATTCGCCACCCGATTTACGCGGGCGACATGCTGCTGCTGATTGGTTTGGAACTCGCGTTGAATTCGTGGCTGGTGATTTTAACAATCGTGCCGATGGTGATTTTCGTGCGGCAAGCGTTGGCGGAAGAAACATTGCTCGCGCAATCTTTTGCCGATTACGCCGCGTATCGCCAACACACCAAGCGATTCATTCCGTTTTTGATTTGAGATCATGCCAAAACCGCATGTGGTCATTTTAGGCGCGGGTCCGGCGGGACTGGGCGCGGCGTATCGCTTGACGCGCGACGAACGCGCACAGGTCACGGTGCTCGAACGCAATCCGGTGGTCGGCGGAAACGCGGGAAGCTTTCCGCTCGCGGGCATGTCCGTAGATTACGGCAGTCATCGTCTGCATCCGGCGTGCGATGCGCGCGTGCTTGCCGATATTCGCGCCTTGTTGGGCGACGATTTGCTCGACCGCCCGCGTCACGGACGCATTCGTCTCCAAAAGCGTTGGATTCATTTTCCGCTCAAACCGTTGGATTTGTTGATCCACCTTTCGCCCGCGTTTACGTTCGGCTTTATCGGCGACGCCGCGTCAAAGCTGCTGCCGCGAAAACAAGACGCTGCCGCCGAAGCCAATTTTGCCAGCGTTCTGGAGCAAAGTCTGGGCAAAACCATTTGCCGCGAATTTTATTTTCCGTACGCGCGCAAACTGTGGGGACTGGAACCGCAAGAATTGGCGCCCGAACAAGGCAAACGGCGCGTCGGCGCGAATTCTCTGGGCAAAATGCTTTCCAAAGTTTTGGCGAGCGCGCCGGGTTTCAAGCGGCAAGGCGCAGGTCGTTTCTTTTATCCGCGTCGCGGCTATGGACAAATTTCCGAAGCGTACCATTTCGCCGCGCGCGCGGCGGGTGCATCGTTCGTCTTGGGCGCGCCGGTAGATGCGGTCGAAACCGAGCGCGGCGCGGTGACCGGTGTGCGGTATCTGCGCGATGGAAAAGTGGAACACATTGCGGCAGAGCATGTTTGGTCCACGATCCCGCTGACCGTTCTCGCCAACTTGCTCACCCCCCCCCCTCCGCCTGAACTGCTCGCGGCGGCGCGTGCGCTCGACTATCGCGCGATGATTTTGATTTATGCCGTGCTGGGGCAGGCACAGTTTAGCGAATACGACGCGCATTATTTTCCCGAAACGGAAATTCCGATTTCGCGTTTGTCGGAACCGAAAAATTACAGTGGCGCGAAGGGACCGCGCGACCGCACCGTGTTGTGCGCGGAGCTGCCGTGTTCGCCTGACGACGCGGTGTGGAGCATGAGCGACCGGGAATTGGGCGAACTCTTGTGTCACGCGCTGCAGCGCGCCGAGATGCCCATTCGCGCACCGGTGCGGCAAGTCGTGACGCGGCGTTTGCGTTACGCGTATCCGATTTATCGGCGCGGCTATGAAGACGCGTTCCGCGCGTTGGACCGGTTTGTGGACGGCATTGACGGGCTGTTGACTTTTGGGCGGCAAGGATTGTTCGCGCATGACAATACGCATCACGCGTTGTATATGGCGTACGCGGCGGCGGATTGTCTCGACGCGGCAGGTCGCTTGGACCGCGAAGGTTGGGCGCAGGCGCGCCGCGTGTTTGAAACGCACGTCGTCGAAGATTGAATTTGAGATGCGCTATGAGTGAGATGACTTTTGCGCCGCGACAGGCGCATGTGATTGAAACTGGGAGCAATTCCAAAACGCCGCGCCGCCGCATTTCGGCGCGCGACATCGCGTTCCGACTTTTTCTGACGTGTTGGCTGATTTACGCGCTGCACTTTGCCACGAACATCGTGCGCGAAATTTATCCGGCGCTCGCGCTGGGCGACCACCTTTCGTTTCGCGTGGACGAATACGCGCACATGCATCCCGACCTATTTGAAACGCCCGGTTACGGTTGGCACATCGGCAACAATCCCGGCGCGTCCATGCTTGCCGCGATTCCGTACGCGCTCGCGCGTCCCGTCATTGACCCGATTGTCGCGTATGTGAATCAAAAACGCGCGGCGTCGGGTTTGACCGAGCCGCCGAGTTACGCTTCGCCGTGGCCCATGGCGCGCGATTTTTACGCCGAAGCATGGCGGCGCGGGTACGACATCAAATTCGGTTTGGCAGCGGCGGTGATGCAATTTTTTGCGATGGCGCCCGTGTCCGCGCTCAGCGCCGTCGCGATGTTTTATTTGATGCGTGTGCTGTTCGCTTCGAACTGGAAGGGGCTCGGTCTGGCGCTGTTGTACGCCTTTGGCACGCCGGTCTTTTTTCGCACCGGCTTTTTGAATCACAATTTGATGTTGGGCATTTTCGCGTTTATGGGGTTTCTCGCGATGTGGAATCCCGGGCACAGCACGCGCTGGTCCGTACGAACTCGCTCTCTTCTTGGGGGGCTTGCAGGAGGCGCCGCGCTGTTGTTTGACTACAGCGGCGCGGTCCTCTTGCTCGCGCTTGGACTGTACGGATTCAGCAAACAGCTGCGGCAAGACACGTTTGCGGCGGCAGTGCGACAAAGCATTTGGTACGCGGTTGGCGCGCTCCCGCCCATTGGCTTGTTGTGGTTCTATCAGTGGCAAAGTTTTGGGAACCCGTTTTTGCCCGGACAACATTGGATGCCGGACGTCGAATGGAGCGACCTCGGCTATCGCGGCTATGGCTTGCCGCAACTCGATTTATTTTGGATGTTGGGTTTTGATTACCGCTTTGGGTTGTTCACATCGTCTCCGCTGATGCTGCTCGCGCTGGCGGCGCCGTTTGTGGATCGCGGACCCAAACGCATTTTGCCCGCGCTCGAATTGTGGACAATTCTCCTCACCACACTCGCGTTTTGGATTTTCTTTAGCGGCAGCAACTATACGCGACTCGAATTCAATACGGGCATTCGCTACATGACAGCGGTTCTGCCGTTCCTGTTTGTTCCGGCGGCGGTCGTGTTGATGCGTTTGCCGCGCTCGGCGATTTATTTCATCGCGATTTTTTCTGTCGTCGAATCATGGTCGCTTGCCATGTATCGCGATGTGGAACGCGGGCTGGGCTTGCTGGAACCGATGCTGCACGTCTTTACGGGCGGACTGCAACTGCCGTGGCTCACGACGCTTTCGCGCATGGGCAGCACGTACGGCGATTATTTCGGACAAGGCGTTTCGCCTCTCCCGCTGTTTTTGCTCACGGCGGCGATTCTCATCGGCTTGTGGCTGCCGTACCTTCTCCCTTCGAATTCTCAACAAACCGTACATTCGTGATGCGTTCTCTTTTCATCACTGGCGCGAGCGGATTCATCGGCAGTGCGGTGATTCATCGTCTCGACCTTGCGCGTTGGGAACGCGTTTATTGTCTGCGTCATCGCCGCGCGATTTCCAATTCGGCGCATCCCAAATTCCATTACGTCAATGGCGGGCTGGACGATGCGGAGCAGTACGCGCCGTATCTCGCGCAGTGCGATACCGTCTTGCATCTTGCTGCCGTCACGGGCAAAGCGCCGACGCAGCAGTACTGGCAAGTCAATACGCAAGGCACGCAACAATTGATTACGCAAGCCGAACGCGCGGGCGTCAAAAATTTTGTTTTCGGCAGCACCATCGCGGTCAAATATCGCAGCATTGAAAATTACGCGTACGCGCAGTCCAAACGCCAAGCCGAAGGCGCGTTGATGGCGAGTCGTTTGAATTATTGCATCGTGCGCCCGACCATCGTCATCGGCAAAGGCGGCGCGACGTGGAACGCGTTAAAAAAACTTGGCGGTCTGCCACTGCCGATTCTTTTTGGCGATGGTTCGAGTCGCGTGCAGCCGATTTGGGTGGACGACCTTGCGCGGTGTCTTGCGCAAATTTTAGAGCAAGAACAATCGCGCCGCGCGATTGTCGAATTGGGTGGACCCGACATCATTTCGTTTGACGAATTCATCCGCCGCATTCACCGACGCACGCGTGCCAATCCAACGCGCGTGCTCCACATTCCGACCGCGCCTGTGCTGGCAATCCTCCACGCGCTGCCAAAACAATTTGCTTCCGCGCTTCCGCTGCATGTCGGACAGCTCTCGGCGTTTACCAACGACAGCACGATTGAACCGAACAGCCTCTTTGCCGCGCACGCAGCAGAGATGAAAACGATTGATGAGATGCTCGACGAGGGATTGTGCCATGTCAAATGAACAGACGCTTTCACAGGTTCTCGACCTGGAGTGCAACACGCTTACTCATTATCTCATCCAGCGCGCGCCGACGCCGTACATTCTCGCCAAATATCGCGAAGCGCACCAAGTCAGTCCCAAACTGGCGCGGCTTGGCGCAGCGCCGTTTGACCGTTTCTTGGTCGAACTGAGCCGTAAGAACATTGCGCTGACCAAACTGGTGGACGCGTATACTGCGCTGTTCTTTCGCAACGCGGCGGTGCGCAAGAAAATGGTCTTGCTGCTTGCCATTTTGGAGAGCTGCGCGCCGACCTATCCGATTTTTGACCAGCCCGATGCAAACGGACGGGCAGCGTTCCTGCTTTGCTTTGTGCGGCAAGGAATCGTTTTCGCGCTCAGTCTCATGGTGGCGGCAATTTTGCTTCTGCCACTGCATCTTGGTTTCGAATTGGGTGCACTGGTCTCGTCAGCCCGAACCGCGCGCGCGGGCAAGCGCGCACCGCTCAACCCCAACGCGCCGCGCACACCGGCGACTCCTCCCGAAATGCCGTCCAAGTTGCCTTCACTGCATTAACGCTCTCGCTTTGCCAGTCCACAAACTCTGTTGGGGAATTCGCACCGGACGAAAATCCTATGCAAAAGATAATTGTTGTTGGTTCGGGCGCCAGCGGCGTTCACTTTGCGCTCACGGCGCTCGAAAGAGGTCACCACGTCACGTTGATTGATGCCGGACAAGCGCGCCCGCCCGTATCGAATCTCGGCGACAGTTTCAGTGACTTGAAAGAAAAGCTGGCTGACCCGGTGCACTATTTTCTGGGTGAGACTTTTGAAACGGTGGTGTACCCAGGCTCGCGCCGCGAATATTACACCAAACCGTATGCGTTTCCGCCGAGCAAGAATGATGTCTTTGCGCTGCCTGCCGATTTTGATGTGGCGGCACAAGGATTCGAGCCGCTCTTTTCGTTCGCGCAAGGCGGACTGGCGGAAGCATGGACGGGCGGCGTTTATCCATTCAACGATGCCGAACTTGAAGCGTTCCCCCTTTCGTACGCGGAACTGGAACCCTGGTACAGCCGCGTTGCAGAACGCATTGGCATTTGCGCGCAGGACGATGACCTCGCGCGTTTTTTTCCACTGCACGGCAATGTGATTCCGCCGCTGCGCCTGGATGAAAATTCGCAGCAGTTGGTGCAAAGTTATCAAAAACACCGCGCCTATATCACACAGCGGCTCAAAACGTATTTGGGACGCTCGCGTGTGGCAACGCTCAGCAGCGACAAAGGCGACCGCAAAGCGTGTTCGTATTGCGGCAGATGTCTGTGGGGCTGTCCGAATCAATCGCTGTACACGCCTTCGGCGACGTTGAACGCGTGCAGGCAGTACGCGCAGTTTGAATATGTGCCCGAAACCTTTGCCAGTCACTTTACCTACAACGCTTCGCATCAAGTGACTGCGTTGATTGCCCAAACGCGCGGCGATGCCGCGCCGCGCGCGTTTGTCGGCGACGCGTACGTGCTGGCTGCCGGAACGTTGTGTTCGTCCAAAATTTTTATGGATTCGATTTGGCGGCAGACCGGTGAAATCGTGAAACTGACCGGGCTGATGGACAATCGCCAAATCCTGGTGCCGTTCGTCAATCTGAAATTTTTGGGCGCGCGCTACAACCCGGTGAATTACCAATATCACCAGTTGGCGCTTGGCATCGAAACGCCCAATCCGGCAGAATACGTACACGGACAAATTACGACGCTGAAAACAGCGCTGCTGCATCCCATCATTTATAACGTACCTGTAGATTTGGCGGCATCGCTTTCCATTTTTCGCAATCTGCGCGCGGCGCTTGGCGTCGTCAATCTCAATCTGCACGATTGGCGGCGCGCGGAAAATTATTTGACCTTGCAGCCGCAAGACGGCGGCGAACGCACCCGTCTGGTCATCCAATATTCCGCGCCCTCAAAGGAACCCGAACGAATCAAGCAAATGGTGGGTATTGTCAAAAAAGTGTTGTGGCGTCTGGGTTGTCTAGTTCCGCCTTCGATGGTTCACGTGCGCCCGATGGGTTCAAGCGTGCATTATGCCGGCACACTGCCGATGACGACCGCGCGCGCGCCGTTGACCGCATCGAAGAATTGCGCGAGCCATGATTTTGAAAATCTCTTTTTGGTTGATGGTGCGACATTCCCATTTCTCCCGGCAAAAAATATCAGCTTTACGCTGATGGCGAATGCGGCGCGCGTAGCGCATGCGATGTAACCCTATCCCTTTACCCGAAAAGAGGTGGTGTATGGATTTCCTGTCAATTCTGTTCGTGGCATTCCCGCCCACGTTGGTTCACCTTGCCACGGTGGCGTATCTCGGTCCCGATTCCGTTTTGCCGTTGGCGTCCGTGCTTGCGGCGGTGATTGGAGTTTTCCTGATGTTCGGGCGATATATTCTGGGAGCATTTCGTAGCGGGTTTCATGCCTTGCGTCGCAAAGACTCTACGATTGATGCGTCCCCCCCACGACCCGACGAAAAATCCTGAGCCGCAAGTGGCGATCCAACCAAAATGAAGCGCGCAAAAAAAATAATTGTGCTCGGGCTCGACGGTTTGGAGCCGACGATTGTCGAAGCGCTGCTGGCAAAAAATCAACTGCCCAATTTGGCAAAGCTCCAAGCAAGCGGCGCGTATCGTCGTCTCGGCACAACGTATCCGGCACAAACACCAGTGGCCTGGTCAACCTTTGCAACGGGAACAAATCCCGGCGCCCACGGCATTTTTGATTTTTTGACACGCGACCCCACAACTTATTTGCCGCGTTTGGCGCTCAATCATTACGAACAAAAGAATGCTTTCACGCCACCGCGTGTGGTCAATGGTCGTCATGGTGTGCCCGTGTGGGAGATTCTCACACAGGCGGGTGTGCCGACGACGATTCTCCGCCACCCGCTGACGTTTCCCCCAGACGTGGTGCGCGGGCGAATGTTAGCAGGTGTCGGCGTGCCGGACATACGCGGCGGATTGGGCAGCTATACGTACTATACGACGGATGCCAATGTGACGACGCAGCAAGAAGAAACGGTGATTACGCTGCGTCCCGATGCGCGCGGCAACATCGCGACGTACATTCCCGGTCCGCGCAACCCCAAGACGCGCGCGGAATATCAATTTGCGATACAGCTTGCCCCACACGCGGATGGCGCAGGGCTCACGCTCACTTCTGCCGGGCAGCCGAAAACGTTGGAATTGCGGGTGGGCGCGTGGAGCGAATGGCTCAAAGTCAAATTTCAAATCGCGCCGCTCGTTTCCGTCAAAGGTATGGTGCGATTTTATTTGCTGCGCACTGCGCCCGCGCTAGAGCTCTATGTGTCGCCCGTAAATTTCTTGCCCGCTGAACCTTTATTTCCCATCAGCGATCCACCCGAATATTCGCGTGAACTGGAAAACGCGCTCGGCACATTTTATACGCTTGGCATGGCGGAAGAAGACGCTGGGCTAAAGAACCGCCGCCTGACCGAAGAAGCCTTTCTCGCCCAGTGCGCGGATGTCGTGCGCGAACGCGAAGCGATGCTACGTTACGAATTGGAACGGCAGCGCGAGGGCTTGATTTTTTGTTTGTTTGACACACCCGACCGTTTGCAGCATTTGTTCTGGCGTTATTTTGAGCCGGAACATCCGGCGCATCGCGGCGAGCCTATCGCGGCAGAAATGCAGCGCGTCATTCACGACCATTATCGGACGCTCGACAATATCGTCGGCACTGTGATGCAGTATGCGGGCACGGAGACGTTGTGCATGGTGCTCAGCGACCACGGCATGGCGAGTTTTCAACGCGGCTTGAATGTCAACACCTGGCTTTATGAGAACGGACTGCTCGCGTTGAAACAAGACATCCAGCCCGGCGAACACAACGGCGATTTTTTCCGCAATGTGGATTGGTCACGCACACGCGCGTATGCGCTCGGTCTGGGCGGCATTTATCTGAATCTGCAAGGACGTGAGACCAATGGCATTGTCCGTCCGAACGAAGCCGAAGCGTTGAAAGACGCGCTTTGTCGCGGACTGACCGGTTTGATTGATTCCACGCACAACAGAGTTGCCGTTCGCAGTGTGGTCACGCGTGAGCAGATTTATCGCGGCGCGTATGTTCAAGACGCGCCGGACCTGTTACTCAATTTTGCGCCGGGCTATCGCGCCTCGTGGGGTACCCCACTCGGCGGCGTGCCGGAACACTGCTTTGCCGACAATGACAAGAAATGGAGCGGCGACCACTGCATTGATCCGGAATTGGTGCCCGGGATTTTATTCATGAATCGCGCGTTCGATGCCGCACAACCCTCCTTACTGGACCTCGCGCCGACAATTCTCGACGCGTTTGGTTTGCCCAAAAGCAGCGCGATGGAGGGACGCTCTTTGCTGAGTGAGACAACGCCATGAGCAAACTTGTGACGATTGAATTTAGAGAGATTGACCTCCCTGCGCAGTTTGCCGACGCGCAGGCGAATTATTTTGCGCAGCTTTTGCAAGTTGGCTGCTTCGGGGAATGCAACGCGACATCTTCGGAAGTTGCGGCGACGGCGGCGCGGTTGCAGGCGCGATGGTCGGCAGCAGGCAAAACTGTTCTTTTGGTGAATGCATCGTCGCTGGATGGCGTGAACAATGTTTTGCCCTCCGCGTCATGGGATGTTGCATGGGTCACGGTTGCTTGTGCGCGCGACGCGGATTTCATTGCGCGATTCGACCAAGAGCTTGGAAGCGTGCTCGAAGTATTGGAACAAGATACGGCGATTTTGATTTTGGCGACACAGCCGACACGCTTGTGGTTTGTTCTTGCAAGCCCGGAACGCGCGTTCGCGTCGGTACAGACGCCAATCCAAATTGGAGACCTCGAAGTGACGTTGGCAGAGTTAACCGGCATCTCGACGCCGGAGGGCGTGCAGGGCAGCTCGCTGTTTGCGCAAGCTTTGCCGGTGGATGCGCGTGCGGATGGTTACTCGGCGGCTGACGAAGCAATTGTCTATGAACGACTCGCGGGGCTTGGTTATATTGGATGAACCAAGCGTCTAACGCGAAAAAAGGTTCAACCCAAGAAGGGAGATTTGAAATGAAAAAGTATCTTATCCTCACCGGATTGCTCGCTCTGTTTCTGTTTCTGAGCAGTTCGCTCGCGCACGCGGCGATTGTGACGACAACGCTGCCCATTGTTCAAATCGCGGCGCCGCCTTCTGTTGTCGCGGGTCAGCTGCAAAGCGACACTCAAATTCCGGCATTTGAGGAACAACAGAATGTGGTACTGGCAAATCCATTGATTATTGATATCGCAGTGCCCGGAACGTACGACGGTACCAATCCCTTGACCCCGGGTGTCGTTCCTACCGGCGCTACCGTCAGCAGTCACTATGTGCATTTCGACGCCGCGACGGATACATTCAGCTCCGGAGTAGGTATTTCTGGAGGCACCATCAAATTCAATAATCAAATCATAGGCGTCATTATTCAGGATACGAACCTTGACGCCAGCGATGGCGCGGTCGGTGCGCCGGGGACGACGTACCCATCAGGACCCAATACCTTTCGCGGATTGGAAATGGTTGGGTTTGAAGGCGACAGCATTACTGTGGGCTGTGATACGATCACGGTCAACAGCTTGTTTGTGCAAGGGTTAACTGACCAATTTCGCGTGATTACGGGCACGCAGAGTTGTACACCGACCGGTGGGCTGGAGGGATGTGCGCCCAAAGTGTGGAGCAAACCGGAGGTGGCGCAGTACTGGAGCGACTATCAGTACAGCGACAAATTCAACACCGTGTTCGGCGTCAAGACCCAGAACAAAAAACTGACGCTAAGCCAAGCACTTGTCCAAAAAAAGGGCGTGGAGCAAGCGTTCCAACGCCAAGCCGTTGCCGCGCTGTTGAATGCCACCAGCTCGGTGGTGAATTACGCCTACACTCCCGCGCAAGTCAAATCCATTGTGCAGTCCACCTACCAGACAAAAAACTTTAAAGCTGCGCGCATTGATTTCGCATCGCAAAACAAGCTCGGCTGCATTTTTGAGACGTTACCCTAAACCAGCTTGTTGAGGCGATGAAGAGGTATCTCGATACACCCCTCTCGAATGAAAATGTGGGGCGGTAAGGCAAATGGCGATGAACTCCATCGCAGAAATTTGCCCTACATTTTCAAGAGAGTTCCCCATTCGCCTTGCGGCGCACCAGCAATCGGATGAAAATGGAGTAGCACGATTCCATCGGCGTCAGAGATCGGATGTTTATCTGGTGCCACGAGTCCGAAAGGGAGTTTGATT
>Ga0070741_10003849_pt1 | contig 36118 bp, 39 predicted proteins | sample Coa_R1_4_FD_66440 | JGI IMG/M metagenome (GOLD analysis project Ga0070741, IMG submission 66440) | Surface soil microbial communities from Centralia Pennsylvania, which are recovering from an underground coalmine fire - Coalmine... | ecosystem: Environmental > Terrestrial > Soil > Unclassified ... | reverse complement strand
CCCTGTAACGCGCTGTCCACAGAAGCGGCCCGGAGGGCCGCGGCCGTCCGAGGCGGGTCTTCGTCAGGCCGCGCGGCGGCGGGCGCGGAGGAGAGCGGCGATGCGGGCGTGGCCGGTCTGCACCTCGGAGCCGGTGGCCGAGCCGTCCGGAAACGTCGCCTGCACGGAGACGAGCTCCGTTCCGTCGGCCAGCTGCGTCCGGGCCGTCGACAGCTCGGCGCCGCGGCGGCCGTGCTCGAGCGTCCCGACGAGCAGGTCGACCCGCGCAACCAGCTCCGCCTCGACGTCCTTCCCGCTCCACCACTCCGCGAGCTGGAGCGCGGTCTGCCCCTCGGCGTCCGCCTCGTCCGGGTCTGCGCCGTGTTCGAGCAGTGCCTTGACCACGCCGACTGAACCGCGTCGCGTGGCGTCTCCGATCGGAGCCTTGAGGTCGGGGTTCGCGCCCGCGTCGAGCAGGACGCGGGCCGCGCTCTCGTGGCCGTGCGCCGCGGCCCAGCGGAGCGGCGTCCACCACTCGTCCTCCGCCTGGTCGGGGTCGGCACCGTGCGCCAGGAGCGACCTGACGACGTCCGCGTAGCCCCAGCACGCCGCCGCGCACAAGGGCGTCCCTTCGCCTCCAGGCCCGGCGCTGAACAGATTCGGATCCGCACCGGCCCGCAGGAGCAGCTCCACGAGCGCCGAGTCGCCCGCCACCGCCGCCGTGTACAGGGCCGTCGTCCCGTCGTGGCGGCTGTCGGGCGGGACGCCGTTCTCCAGCATCGTCGCCACCGTCTTCGCGTCCCCCGCGGCCACAGATTCCACGAGCGTCTCCAAGACGCCAGCCAGCATACGATTCGCACGTGACGAGACACGTCCGTTTTCGCGGTCCCGACGGCGTGCGCGACGCAACCGTGGACGAGCTGCCTGTCGAGCCGCTCGACCCGGACACGCTCGAGCTCCCCGAGCCATACGAGCTCCTGATGCCGCTCGAGCCGCCCGAGATCTGGTGCGCCGGCGTGACGTACGAGCGCAGCCGCAACGCCCGGATCGAGGAGAGCCGGATCGACGTCTACAGCCTCGTCTACGACGCCGACCGTCCCGAGATCTTCCTCAAGGACGCGAACTGCCGCCGCACGGTCGGCCCCGGCCGCCCGATCGGTGTCCGGGCGGATTCGAACTGGGACGTGCCGGAGCCGGAGATCGCCCTCGTCCTGGGCGCGAACGGCCGGATCGCCGGCTACACGATCGGCAACGACGTCTCGTCCCGCGCGATCGAGGGCGAGAATCCGCTCTATCTGCCGCAGGCGAAGCTGTTCGCAGGAGCGTGCGCGATCGGGCCCGCCGTGCTCGCCGCCGACGGCGAACCGCACGAGTTCGAGATCGGGCTCCGCATCTTCGCCGCCGACGGCGAGGAGCTCTTCGCCGGCGAGACCTCGACGACGCGCATGCAGCGGAGCTTCGAGGAGCTCGTCGACTGGCTTCGGCGCGACAATCCCGTCCCGGCGGGTAGCGTCCTGCTCACGGGCACCGGGCTCGTTCCGCCGGACGAATTCACCCTCGAGGCGGGCCAGCGGGTCGAGATCCACGTGCCCGGGATCGGCACGCTCGTGAACCCGGTCGGCCGCGCCGCCGACCTGATGACGGAGGACTGAAGCGATGACAGACGTCCTGGAAGTGCCGGCCCGGCCGGCGTTCGCGAACTTCGTGGCCGGCGAGTGGCGCGCGAGCCGCTCGGGCCGCACCTACGAGAAGCACGGCCCGTGGCGGCCCTCGGAGAGCGTCGGCGAGTTCCCGCGCTCGGACGCGGACGACGTCGACGACGCGGTGCGCGCGGCGGCCGAGGCGTTCCCCGGCTGGTCTCGGCTATCGGCAGCTGCCCGCGGCGAGGTGTTGCGGAAAGCCGCAGACGCCGTCGACCGCCGCGTGGAGCAGATCGCGCAGGACATGACGCTGGAGATGGGCAAGCCGATCCGCGAGGCGCGCATGGAAGCGGCGCGAATGGCGCAGATCCTGCGGTTCTTCGCCGGCGAGGGGCTCCGCGAGACCGGGGAGCGCTACGAGCAGGCCGCGACCGGCAGCGTCGTCTACACGATGCGGCGACCCGTCGGCGTCGTCGCGCTGATCACGCCGTGGAACTTCCCTGCCGCGATCCCGGCCTGGAAGGCCGCCCCCGCGCTCGTCTACGGGAACACGGTCGTCATGAAGCTGGCGCAGGAGGCGCCGTTGACCGGCCTGCATCTGGCGGCTTGCTTCGAGGAAGGCGGCATCCCGGCCGGGGTCTTCAACGTCGTCGTCGGGCGCGGCTCCGAGGTGGGCACCCCGCTCGTCGAGCATCCGCTCGTTCGCGCGATCTCGTTTACCGGGTCGGTCGCGGTCGGCGTGCAGGTGCGCGGGCAAGCGACCGCGGACGGGAAGCGCGTCCAGCTCGAGCTCGGCGGGCACAACCCGCTGATCGTCATGGCCGACGCGGATCTCGACCGCGCCGCCGAGGCGGCATACGCCGGTGCGTTCTGGTCGGCGGGCCAGAAGTGCACGGCGACGCGGCGGATTCTCGTCGAGGAGACGGTCTACGACGACTTCCGCGCGCGGCTGGTGGCGCGGGTCGAGAAGGGCGTCGTCGGCGATCCGAGCGACCCGGCCACGGAGGTCGGGCCGATCGTCAACGAGTCGCAGCTCGAGGAAATCCTCGCCGGGATCGAGAAGGGCCGCGCCGACGGCGGAACCGTGGTGGCAGGCGGCGAGCGGGCGGACGACGAGGCGTATCTCGTCGCGCCGACGCTGTTCGAGGGGCTCGCCGACGACGCGTTCCTGTCCTGCCAGGAGGTGTTCGGTCCGGTCACGACGCTCTACCGATTCTCGTCGCTCGACGAGGCGCTTCGCCGCGCGAACGCGGTCGAGTACGGGCTCTCGGCGTCGATCTTCACGTCGAGCCTGGGCTCGGCACGGCGCTTCGCACAGGAGATCGAGGCGGGGATCATCCGGATCAACGGCCAGACGGCCGGCGCCGACGTACACGTGCCGTTCGGAGGGGTGAAGAGCTCCGGCTTCGGCCCGCACGAGCAAGGCCGCGCGGCGATGGAGTTCTACACCGAGGTCGTGACCGTCTACGAGGACGTGTGACCCTTTCGACCGTGTCTCGCCGAGCCGTGTCCGAGGGACAGTCCCTGTTAGGGAAGTGTTAGGGCGTGAGCGGCGAGAGGTTCCTCGTCTCCGGCGTACTGGGCTGTATCGGCGCATGGGTGGCCGCGTCGCTGGTTCGCGACGGCGCGACCGTCGTCGGCTACGACCTCGGTGAGGACCGGCACCGGCTCGAGCTGATCGCTGCGCCCGACGAGATCGCCGAGATCACCTTCGTCCGCGGCGACGTGACCGACCTCGCGCAGCTCGAACGCACCCTCGCCGAGCACGAGATCACCCATGTGATCCACCTCGCCGCGCTCCAGGTGCCGTTCGTGAAGGCGAACCCCCCGCTCGGCGCGGCGGTCAACGTCGTCGGCACCGTCAACGTCTTCGAAGCGGCGCACCGGCACGGCCTGCAGACGCCCATCGCCTACGCGAGCACAGCCGCGGTGTACGACGCGAGCGGTGACCGCCACCCGCGCACACTCTACGGCGTCTTCAAGGTCGCCAACGAAGGCACGGCCGAGATCTACTGGGCTGACGCCGAGGTGACCAGCGTGGCCATCCGCCCGTTCACGGTCTTCGGCCCCGGCCGCGACCAAGGCCTGACCTCCGGACCCACGCTGGCGATGGAGGCGGCCGCGAACGGAGAGCCCTACCGCATCGCCTTCGGCGGCCGCACGGAGCTCCACTACGCGCCGGATGTGGCGCGCGGCTTCATCGCCGCGGCGCGCTCGAGCCGCCGAGGCGCATACGCCTACGACTTCCCAGGCACGCCCGTCTCGATCGCCGAGGTCGTCGAGACGATCGAGGCGGCGGTGCCCGAGGCGAGGGGCACGATCACCTTCGACGACGTCCCGCTGCCGTTCCCGGACGAGCTGCCCGGCGAGCGCCTTGATGCCCAGACCACGCCGCTGGAAGAGGCCGTCCGCGACACGATCGAGCACTTCCGGGCCGCTGTCCGAACGGCCTGAGAGACCGCAGCTCGATCTCCGAGGCGTCCTTGCGCGCTGGGGACGGCTCGGGATCCTCGGCGTCGGCGGCCCGCAGGCGCACACGGCGCTGCTCCGCGAGATGATGGTGGAACGCGAGCGTTGGCTGACCGCGCGTGAGTTCCAGGACGCAGTCGCGGCGACGAGCCTGCTCCCCGGGCCCGCCTCGACGCAGCTCGCGATCTTCTGCGCCCGCGCCGTCGCCGGCATCAAGGGCGCACTCGTGGGCGGGCTCGCGTTCATCGTCCCCGGCTTCGTCCTGATCGTCGCCCTCGCCGACCTGCTGCTCGAGCACGGCCAGAACGACGCCGTCAGAGGCGCTTCGGCAGGAGCCGCGGCAGGCGTCGTCGTGGTGATCGTCCTCGCCGGGACCGGCTTCGCGCGCGGGTTCCTCAGGGATGCCAAGGGAGCTCTGCTCCTGCGGAGCTTCGCCTACGCCGTGGCCGCCGCGCTCGCGACAGTGCTCCTCGGCCCCTGGGTGCTCGCGTTTCTGCTCGGAAGCGGCGTCGTCGAAGTCGCGCTGCGGCTGCGCAAGCCGGCGTTCCTCGTCTGGCTCGGGTCGACGGCGAAGCTCGGCTCGCTCGTCTGGACGGCGTTCAAGGTCGGCGGACTCAGCTTCGGAGGCGGTCTCGTGATCATCCCGCTGATGCAGCACGACGTCGTGCACGCGCACCACTGGCTCACGCAGCGCCAGTTCGCGGACGCGGTCGCGCTCGGCCAGCTCACGCCCGGCCCCGTCGTGCTGACGGTGAGCGTGGTCGGCTATTCGGTCTCCGGCGTCTCGGGAGCGGCCCTGGCCGCAGTCGTCGCGTTCGCCCCCTCGTTCGCCTTCGTCATCGCGGGCGCGCGCTACTTCCGCGTGGTCCGCGAGCGCAAGCTGCCCCGCGCCTTCCTCGACGGCGCAGGCCCCGCGGCGGTCGGCGCCATCTTCGGGGCCGCCGCCCTTCTCGCCCCCGAGGCGTGGAAGGAGTGGTGGCAGCCCCTGGTGCTGGTCGTCTGCGCCGCCGCAGCCTTCCTCGGCCGCAGCTCCTTCTTCATCCTGGCGCTCGGCCTCGTGCTCGGCCTGCTCGCCGCCGCAGCCGGCCTGCCGCTCCCGCACTGACGTGTGAGTTTCGCCTCGCGCGGGAATCGAACCGCCCAGCGACCGGGAGGTGGAAGATGGGCAAGAGGGTTCAGGACGCCATGACGGCCGATCCCGTGACGATCAGTCGCTCGAGCACCGTCGTCGACGCGGCACGGTTGATGGAGTCGGCCGACGTGGGCTCCGTACCCGTCGTGGACGGAGGGACGCCTGTCGCGATCGTGACCGACCGCGACATCGCCATCCGCGTCGTCGCGCAGGGCAAGGACCCGGCCGGCACGCAGGTCGGCGACATCGCGACCGATCAGCCGTACTACGTGCACCCCGACCAGGACCTCGACGAGGCGCTCGAGTTGATGGCCTACCGGAAGGTACGCCGGCTGCCGGTCGTCGACGACGGGCAACTCGTCGGGATGCTCGCACAGGCCGACGTCGTCCACGAGGTGAAGGAGAAGAAGGCCGCGCACGTGATCGAGGAGATCTCGCAGCCGTAGTTTCTCCTGACGACGCGGAAGTCTCGCCTTCTTTAGAGTTGTCGCGCGGCCCGCCTCGGGCCGCGTGACGACTCGAAGGGGGAGAGCAGATGGCCGAAATCCGCGGCTGTGACCTCGTCGTCGAGTACCTGATCAAGGAGAAGGTGCCGTACCTGTTCGGCTACGCCGGGCACGGCGCGGTCGGGCTCCTCGACGGCGTCTACAACCACCAGGACGAGATCAAGATCATCTTCCCGCGCATCGAGTCGGCCGCCGGGTACATGGCCGACGCGTACTACCGCGCGTCGGGGCAGGTGATCCCCGTCTACACGTCGACGGGTCCGGGCCCGATGCTGCTGACGGTCGCGATGGGCAACGCGTTCTACGACTCGTCGGCGTTCATCGCCATCACCGGGCAGGTCGCGACGAACCAGTACGACTCGGGCGCGCTGCAGGAGGAGTACCGGCACTACCAGGCCGACTTCCCGTCCATCGCAAAGGTGATCTCGAAGCGGAGCTTCCAGGCGCAGTCCGTCGAGGACCTCGGGAAGTTCCTGCCGAAGGCGTTCAAGCTCGCGCGCGCCGGCCGCCCCGGGCCCGTCCACATCGACGTGCCGTACGACCTCTGGATCCGTACCGGCGACTGTGAGGTGCCGGAGCCGGAGGAGCGCTCGCAGATGCTCGAGTGGCGCACGCCGGGCTCGCCGGAGGCCGTCGGCCGGGCGTTCGGCATGCTGATGAAGGCACGGCGGCCGCTCATCCTCGCCGGCGGCGGCGTCATCGCCTCCGACGCGACTGCCGAACTGAAGGCGTTCGCGGAGCACGTGAACGTGCCCGTCTATTCGACGTTCCTGGGCAAGGGCGTGCTGTCGGCGAAGGACCCGCTCTACCTCGGGATCGCCGGCTGCTGGGGCGAGTACCCGGCGCAGGAGGCGGCGCGCAACGCGGACGTGATCCTGGCGATCGGCTGCCGCTTCTCGGACATCCACTGCTCCTCCTGGGTGCCGGGCTACACGTACAACATCCCGCCGACGAAGCTGATCCACGTCGACATCGACCCGACGGAGATCGGCCGGAACTACCCGACCGAGCTCGGGATCGTCGGCGACGCGCGCGAGGTGCTGAAGCAACTCGCCGAGCTGGCGGGCCGCGCGCCGAAGCGGGAGCGGACGCCGTGGCACGACGACGTCGAGGCGTGGAAAGCGGAGTGGGCGAACTTCATCGGGCCGGAGATGGCGTCCGACGCCTCGCCGATCGACCCGCGCCGCGCAATCGGAGAGCTTCGCAAGGCGGCTCCGGACAACACGCTGATGATCACCGACACGGGCAACCACCAGACGTGGGTCGAGCAGTACTGGGAGGCTTACGAGCCGCGGTCGGTCTTCACGCCCGGCGGTTTCGCGGGCATGGGGTTCGGGACGTGCGGCGTGCTCGGCGTGAAGCTGGCACGGCCCGACCGGCCGGCGGTCTGCGTCACGAGCGACGGCTCGTTCATGATGTTCCCGGGCGCGATCGCGACGGCCGTCGAGCACGACATCCCTGCCGTGTGGGTCGTGCTCAACAACTACACGATCGGCGTCATCCGCGACCTGCAGCGGTTCTACATGGACAACCGCGAGATCGGGACGAGCTTCATGAAGCACTCGACCGGCGAGCTCTGGAACCCCGATTTCGCGGGCATGGCCGAAGCCATGGGAGCCGGGGCGCTCTCGGTCGACCAGCCGGGCGACCTCGCAGACGCGTTCGACACGGCGCTGAAGGCAGGCAAGCCGTACCTGATCGACGTCAAGGTCAACCGCGACACGGCCGTGCCGCTGATCGGGACGTGGCAGTTCCCGCCGATCGTCGAGGCGCAGCCGACGTTCGGAAAGCGGCTCGTCATCACGTAGTTGCGCTACTTCCCCTTCACCGCGATCGTTCAGCAGGAGCGCCTGAAAACGGCGCTCCTCCTGAACGCGGTCAACCCGGCGGTCGGCGGCGTACTCATCGTCGGGCCGGCAGGGACGGGGAAGTCGACCGCGGTGCGCGGGCTGGCGGAGCTGCTGCCGGAGATCGAGGTCGTCTCGGACTGCCACTTCTCCTGCGACCCTGCCGATCCGTGTCCGTCGTGCCGCGGCCGCGACGAGCTTCCGAAGGCGCGGCGGCAGCGGCGGATCGTCGACCTGCCGCTGAACGCGACCGAGGACCGCGTGGCGGGCACCGTGGACATCGCGCTGGCGCTGCGCGAGGGCGAGCGGGCGCTCGAGCCGGGCCTGCTCGCGGAGGCGAACCGGGGCATCCTCTACGTCGACGAGATCAACCTCCTCGACGACCACTTGACGGACATCCTGCTCGACGCGGCCGCGCTCGGCGTGAACGTGGTCGAGCGCGAGGGGATCTCTGTTGCGCACCCCGCGCGGTTCCTGCTCGTCGGGACCATGAACGAGGAGGAGGGCGAGCTCCGGCCGCAGATCGCCGACCGCATCGGGCTGCGCGTCGAGGTCGGGGCGGTGGTCGAGCCGGAGGCGCGCGGCGAGATCGTCCGGCGGCGGGAGGCGTTCACCGCCGACGCTGAGGCGTTCGCCGGTGCGTGGGAGGACGCGCAGGCGGAGCTGGCCGAGACGGTCACGGTCGCCGAGCGGTTGCTCCCGGACGTGCAGGTCCCGGATCATTTCTACGCGGCGGTGGGGCAGCTGACCGTGAAAGCCGGCGTGTCGAGCCATCGCGCGGACGTGAGCATCGTGGAGTGCGCGAAGGCAGCCGCGGCGCTGGCCGGGCGGAGCGAGGTCGAGATCGAGGACGTGGTCGGCGCAGCCGCGCTGGCGCTCGGGCATCGGCTGCCGGTCGACCCGTTCGCGCCGCCGCCGACGCTCGAACCCGCGATGGTGCGGCGGCTGCTGGACGACGCGCTCGAGCTGGAGCGCTCAAAAAAAGCCGAAGCGAACCCGGTGCCCTAGGCCTCGAGCTCGAGGCCGAGCCGAAGGGTGCGCCCGGAATCGACCGGCTCGACGTTGCCGGCGACGCGGTGTTCGCCCCGAGGCTTCAGCGCGACCGCGTCGAGCGGTCCCGGCCGGGGCGCCGTGCACGGTCGCTCGCTTCGCACCGCAAGGGCAAGTACTCGCGACATCGTCTTGCCCCGCGGCATTCGATCGACGTGGCGTTCGACGCGACGCTGCGCGCGGCGGCTGTTCGGGGCGGCGCGCCGCTCAGGATCGAGGCGGCCGACCTGCGCCGGAAGGTCCGCGAGCACCGCTCGCCGTTCGCGATCTGCTTCGTCCTCGACAACTCGTGGTCGGTGCATGCGGAGCGGATGGTCGAGAAGGCGAAGGGCGTCGTGTTCCGGCTGCTCGAGGACGCGACCGGCCGGGGCGACAAGGTGGCACTGGTGGCCTTCCGCGGCGGCCTGCCCGAGGCGACGGTCGCGCTCCCGTTCACGTCTTCTCTGGCGACCGCGACGCGCCGGCTCCGCCGGATCCCGCTCGCCGGGCAGACGCCCCTGGCCGACGCCCTCCGGCGGGCGCGCATCCTGCTCCGGCAGGAGCTGTCCAAGCATCCGAACGCCGTGCCGCTCGTGGTCTGCGTGACGGACGGCGAGGCGACGATCCCCCTCCGGCCGGGCTCGGACCCGTCCGCGGACGCCGTGTCCGAGGGACAGTCCCTCGGACGTGCCCGAATCGGACTCGTCGTCGCGGACACGTCCGACGGCGCCAAGGGCTGCGCGGCAGGCTTGGCGCGCGCCGCCGGCGGAATTCGGATCCCGGTGACCGACCTGGCGCCGGAACTTCTGCTCGAACTGGCCGAAATCGCGAGTCCTGGCCCGCGCCGCCGCCCTAACACTTCCCTAACAGGGACTGTCCCTCGGACACGGCCAGGAAGGACACGTCCGTGACGGATCCACGCGAGCGCAGGATCGAGTGGGCGGCGATCAGCGTCACGCAGGGCGAGGTGCTGGATGCGTTCGGCGTCTACTGCAGAGACGCGCTCGACGACGTCGAGCTCGTGTCCGAAACGCCGGCCCGGCTCGAGCTCGCGTGGCGCCGAGAGCGCAGCGCCGTCGTGGTCGCGACGAACCCCCCAGCCGGAGACGAGCCCACGCTCGTCCTCACGGAGCTCACCGCCGACCTCGTCACGGCCCTGCTCGACGACGCCGCCCTGCGCGCGCGTGTCGCCGTCTACGACCTCGCGCGCCTCGAAAAGGCGAACGCCGTCCGCTCGAGCGTCTTCGTCTACTTCGAGTGGTTCCTGCGCGACGTCTACGGCGTCAAGGTCGTCGCATCCGACGCTTTTACCCGGGGGCTCGTCGACCGCGGGATCATCTCGCTCGGCTTCGGCTAGCCGCCGGCGCGCGAGTTGACGCCGTCCGCCGCGCGTGGTTGAGTCGCGCCGTAAAACCACGGAGGGGAGCAACTTGAACGCACCTGCACCGAACACGGGCCCGCTGGGCCAGGAGCGCGGCGTCGGCTTCGCGATCGTCATGTCGATCGTCACGCTCGGCATCTACGCGATCTACTGGATCTACAAGAGCTTCGCCGAGATCAAGGCGCACCGCGGCGAGGGTATGAGCGGCATCGTCGGCCTGCTGTCGTGCTTCATCATCCTCGGCTACTTCAAGCTCGGCCAGTACGTCGGCCGGATGTACCGCGCCGAGGGCAACGAGAACCCGCCCGTGAGCGGTCTCAGCGGACTGTGGCTTTTCGTGCCCTACGTCGGCTCGTTCATCTACATCGCGAAGATCCAGGGCGCGCTGAACCAGTACTGGAAAGCGAAGGGCGCCGGCACCGTCGCCGCCGTCCCGGCCTCCTCGACCTTCTGACCACCTGCGGAAGCCGGCGGTCCCCTCAGGGGATCGCCGGCTGCTCCGCGAGCGCATGCGCGTGCAGCCGCTCGTGCGTCAGCCCGAGGCTGGAGACGAGCAGGCACGCCTGGATGCCGACGATCAGCCAGAGGGACGTCGAGAACGACCCCGTCGCGTCGCGGACGACACCCAGGACGAGCGGCGCGAGACCGGTGATCGAGTAGCCGACGCCGAGCATCATCCCGGTCACCGCGCCGGCCTGCGCGGAATCGTGCGAGAGGTCGAGCGGAAGCGTCATCGCGAGCGGGAACAGCGTCCCGATGCCCATCCCGAGCACGACCGCCCAGAGCCAGCCTGCGCCCGGCGCGAGTTGAACGCCGAGCAGGCCGCCCATCTGCACGGCGGCCGCCGTCCCCAGGTAGAACCGGCGCGACCCCCAGCGGTCGGCAAGCCACGGAATCGCCAGCCCGGTCGGCACCGTCACGGCCTGGACGACGGCGAGCAGGGCGCCGGCGCTTCCTTCCGACCAGCCGTGCTCGACGTACGCGTCGGAGAGCCACTCGGACAGGCCGAAGAAGCAGACCGCGATCATCGCGAACACGAGCGACACGGCCCAGGCCGTCGGGCTGCGGAGGGGCAGCCGCGGAGGCCGGACGCGCACGCGCCGCTCGCGGCCGCCGAGGACGAGCCAGGCTGCCGCGGAGAGCGCCGCCGCGACCGAGAACGCGCCGAGCGAGAACCGGTAGCCGCCGTGGAGGTGCGCGAGCGGCACTGCGAGCGCGGCCGAGACCGCGGCGCCGAGCTGGATTCCCGTCGCATAGATCCCGGTGGCGAACGCCGGCCTGTGCGCGAGCCGAGCCTTGACGACCCCAGGCATCAGCGACCCGGCGACCGCGATGCCGATCCCGACCGGCAGCGTCAGGCCGACGAGCACGGCAGCGTCCGGGACGGACACGCGCAGCAGCCCGCCGAGGGCGATCAGCGCCACTCCCCCGGCGATGGCCGCCCGCGCCCCCACCGCGCCTGCCACGTACGCGGCGGCGGGCGCGAAGATCCCCATGCAGAGCACCGGAATCGTCCCCAGCAGCCCTGCGACGGTGTGCGAGATGCCGAGCTGGCCCTGGATCGAGGGAATCAGCGGCCCGGACCCGATGATCTGCGGACGCAGCGCCAGCGAGACGAGGAAGAGTGCGGCGAGGAACCTGGCGTGCTGTCTCAAGCCACCGTCTCGTAGAAGGATCGTTCGCGCGCTTCGAGCAACGGCACCGCCCCGTCGAGGACGAGCCGCTGAAAGTGCTCCGACTCCGCGTGAGCGCGGAGCGCGTCGTCGTCCTCGTACACCTCGAAGATCAGGAATCGGCGCGGGTCTTCCCGGTCTCGGCAGGGCTGGTAGTGCACGCAGCCGGGCTCAGCCCGAGAGGCCGGCGCAAGCTCCTCGAGGATCGCCAGCACGCGCTCCTCCTCTCCTTCGTTCGCCACCCACCTCGCGACCAGCACCACCGCCATCTCTCTCCTCCCCACGTGGTCTTTACGGCTCCCTTACCTGACGTCCCCCATCTGCGGCACGTGCGCCGGCGGCGCGCGCCCGATAGGAGAAGCATGAAGCAGATGCGCGTCGTCGTCACGATCGGTTGCGTTCTCGCGGCCGTGGTTCCCGCCGCGGCAGTTGCAGCCGGCGATCCGCTCAGCCAGGCGCAGGCCGACCTGGCGAAGCTGACCTCCGACGCGGCCACGGCCGGGACGGCGGTCTCGGCGGACGCGAAGAACTCCGACCTGGCTCAGCTCAAGCGCGACACGAGGGCCGGCCGGGCGACGCTCAAGGCGGACTGGAAGCTGCTGCTCGTCGACGCCGGTGCGGCCCGAAAGGCCGGCGCCGACAAGGCACAGCTCAGGTCGCTCCTGCAGGCTGCACGCACGCAGGTGAAAGGGTTCCGCTCCGTCGTTCGGTCTGCCTTCCGCCAGGCGAGGCAGGCCGCGAAGCAGAACAAGGGGTCGAGTGGCTCGAAGGGCGCCTCGAAAGGCAAGCCGTCGAGCCAGGGGTCGGACGAAGACGGGTCCGGCGGCTAGGCCGCGGGCGCCGGGCTCGGCAGTCGGTGACGGGGCGGACGACGGCCGCCCCGTTGCCTTTCTCGGGCTCGCTAGGCCGCTTCGACGGGATTGGTGAGCGCGCCGAGGCCGTCGATCTCGATCGTGATCTCGTCCCCCGGCTGCAGCAGCACCTTCGGGTCGCGGAAGACGCCGACCCCGGCGGGCGTGCCGGTGAGGATGAGGTCGCCCGGCTCGAGCGTGATCGCCTGGCTGACGAACGAGACGATCTCGGCGACCCCGAAGACCATGTTCGCGGTCGTCGAGTCCTGCATCACCTGGCCGTTGAGGATCGCGCGAATGCGGAGCGCCTGCGGGTCGGGCACGTCGTCGGCCGGGATCAGCTCGGGGCCGACCGGGCAGAACGTGTCGAAGGACTTGCCGCGCACCCATTGCTTGTCGGCGAACTGGACGTCCCTTCCGGACACGTCGTTCGCGCACAGGTAGCCGCCGACGGCTTCGAGCGCCGTGTCCGGCGATGCCTTGCTCACGCGCTCCCCGATCACGACGCCGAGTTCCGCCTCGTAGTCGACCTCGTTGGAGATAGCCGGGAGCTTGATCGGGTCGCCGGGGCCGATCAGCGTGTTCGGCCACTTGGCAAAGAGCAGCGGCCGCTCGGGCAGCGCGACTCCCTGCTCTTCCGCATGGTCGCGGTAGTTGAGCCCGATGCAGACGATCTTCTGCGGCCGCTCGATCGGAAGCACGACCGCCTGACCCTAACGGACATGCCCGAGGGACAGTCCCTGTAACAAGAGTGTGACTTTTCGCGCGGCGACCCTTTCGAGCCGAAAATCGGCTCGGTACTGTCGGTTGCGGCGTGCCTCGAGCTCCTCGATCCGTGTTTCCTGAGTACGGCCTCTTCCACGTCACTGCGAAGGGCGCCGGCGGCGGATTCGTGTTTCTCGATGACTTCGACCGCAACCGGTTCCGGATGATGCTCGGGCGCGTCGCGGCGAAGTACGACTGGCAGTTGCACGCGTGGTGCTTGATGGGCACGCATTTCCACCTGCTGCTTCAGGGCGAGCGACAGCGGATGTCGATCGGTATGCACTGGCTTGCGGGCGTGTACGCGCAAGGCTTCAACGCCCGTTGGGAGCGCAAGGGTCACCTGTACGAGGAGCGCTTCAGCTCGTGGATCGTCCTGGACGACGACCACTTCGAGAAGACCGTCGCCTACATCCTGAACAACCCGGTGCGGGCCGGCCTGTGCCGCGATCGCACGGACTGGGCGTGGAGCTGGCCGCGGTTCGAACTACCGGCCCTGCCGAAAACGCCGTGGCCTCAGGAGCCATGTCCGAGGGACTGTCCCTCGGACATGGTCGGAGGGGACGCCGCTGCCGGGGTCAGGACGACGTGGACTTCGCCGGGGCCGTGGACGCCGACGACGAGATGCTGCTCGATGTCCGCGCTACGGCTCGGGCCGGTCACGATCGCGAGCGCGCTCGGGAGGTCGTCACCCACCGCCTCGAACAACTCCGCCAGCCCGGGCAGGATCCTGTCTTCCGCCAGCAGCGACACGTGCACCGCCGGCAGGAGCGAACGCGCTCGCGGCTCGCCGGGTGCCGCCGCGAGGACCACGCTCCCCGTGTCCGCGAGCCCGAACATCGCGCGTGAGATGCCCGCCCCCTCGATCTCCGGCGCCGCGCCGCGGTGCACGACGAATCCCGCCGTCTCCGCGTTCCGTGCGAACTCGTCGAGCAGGTTCACCGGCGCGGCTCCTGGACGACACCGCCCGGCCGCTCCCCCGTCGCCTGCCCGCCCCACCACACCGCCCGGCCCGCGACCCACACCCCGACGACCCCGTCCGGATAACGGCGCGGCTCTTCGTAGGTCGCCGTGTCGCGGAACCGCTCCGCGTCGAACAGGACGAGATCCGCCCGAAGCGCCGGAGCGATGCGACCGCGATCCACGAGCCCGAGCCGCGCCGCCGCGCGCGCCGTCAGCCGCGCGACAGCCTCCTCGACCGGCACGAGCCCCTCCTCGATCGCGAAACGCCCGAGGAACCGCGCTGCTGTCCCGTACAGCCGCGGATGCGGCTTGACGCCGAAGATTGCGTCCGAGCCGACGAGCTGGAGCCGGTGCGCTGCGATCCGCCGCACGGCTCGCTCCGACGCGTAGTGCTGGAGCATCGTGACATCGAGCTCCGACTCGTCGAGCAGCTCGAACACGACCTCGACCCCGTCGATGCCCCGCCCCTCCGCAAGCTCCGCCAGCGACCGCCCGGCCGCCTCCTCGTCCGCTGCCGCGTTCGTCACCACGATCCGCTCGGGCCCGACCATGCCGAACCAGTTCTCCCACCCCGGCAGGCCGTGCTCCATGTCGTGCGCGATCCGGCGCCGGTCTTCCGCGCTCCGCACCCGCGCGAGCGTCGCCGACGCCCCGCCCTCCTGCGCCCACGCCGGAAGCAGCGCCGAAAGCACGGTACTCCCCGCGCCGTACGGGTACTGGTCGAACGAGAGATCGACGTCCGCGCTCGCCTCGTTCAGCAGCTCGAGCAGCGGGTCGATCAGCGCCTCGTCGGCCGCCGACTTCAGGTGCGAGACGTTGAGCGGCGCGCCCGACCGGCGGGCGACCTCGAGGAACTCGCCGATCGCTCCGAGCACGCCTCGTCCCTCGTTCCGAACGTGCGGGACGAGCGGCGCGCCGAACTCCGCCGCAACCTCGGCAAGCGCCACGAGCTCGTCCGTGTCCGCGTACGCACCTGGCAGGTAGAGGAGCCCGAACGACAGCGTCCGCGCCCCCGCCTCGAGCCCGAGCCGCACCTCGTCCTGCATCCGCCTCAGCTCGTCCGGCGTCGGCGCGCGCCGGTCGCCGCCCATGACCGCTTCCCGCACGGAGTTGTGGCCGATCGACGGGACGAGCGTCGTCGCCGGCCGCGTCGCGCCGAGAGCCTCCAGGTACTCGGTGAACGTCGACCAGGGCCACTCCTCGGGCCCGCCGCCCTCGAGCCCGCGGAGGTACGCCTGCCGTTCGCCGCGCCGCTCCGGCGCGACCGGAGCCGGCGCCAGCCCGTCCGGGTTGATCAGCTCGGTCGTGAACCCCTGCGCGATCTTCGGCTCGAGCAGCGGCTCGTCGAACGACCGGAGCCCGGAATGCGCGTGCATGTCGACGAACCCGGGGCACAGCACCAACCCGGCGCCGTCCACCACCTCCGCGTCGACGTCGCCGAGCGCCGCCGCGACAGCGGCGATGCGCCCGTCCGCGACGGCCACGTCGGCGACCGACGGCGACCCGTCGCCCGGGTAGACGAGCGCGCCGCGGATGACGAGGTCGACCCTCATCGCCCGTCCCGGTAGCGCCTGCCGAGCTTCGGCAGCGCCCGCCCTCTTCCCCACGCCCGCCCCGGGCCGGCTAGCCCGGCCAGCCCCTGCGTCGCACGGCCGAGCCCTGTCGACAGCCTGTACCCGAGAGGAGACGACCACGCGAGCGACCAGAGCGTGAACGCGAGGCGCTCCCACAACGGCGCAACCCGCCGCTCGACGAGATCCTTGCGGAGCTCGAGCAGGAGCTCGTGCAGCGGGATCTTGACCGGGCAGGCGTCCGAGCAGGCGCCGCAGAGCGACGACGCGTGCGGGAGCGACGGCGCGCTGTCCAGCCCGACGAGCAACGGCAGCAGCACCGCGCCCATCGGCCCCGAATAGACCGGCCCGTATGCGGCGCCTCCGGTCTTCCGGTAGACCGGGCAGACATTGAGGCACGCGCCGCAGCGAATGCACGCGAGCATCTCCCGGTAGTGCGTTCCGAGCAGGTTCGAGCGGCCGTTGTCGACGATCACGACGTGCATCTCCTCGGGACCGTCCTCCTCCCCGGCGCGGCGCGGCCCGGTGATCAGCGTCGTGTACACGCTCAGCCGCTGGCCGGTTCCGCTGCGCGCGAGCAGCCGCAACAGCACCGACAGGTCGGACAGGTCGGCGACGAGGCGCTCCATCCCCATCAGCGCGACGTGGACGCGCGGGAGCGAGGTGACCAGCCGGCCGTTTCCCTCGTTCGTGACCAGGCAGATCGAGCCGGTCTCGCTGACGCCGAAGTTGGCGCCGGTGATGCCGACGTCCGCGTCGAGGAAGACCTGGCGGAGTTGCCGCCGCGCCGCCTGGGCGAGCGCGTCCAGGTCGGCCGGCACCGGCTCGCCGTCGACCGCGGAGAGAAGCTCGGAGACGTCCTCCGCGGTGAACTCGACGGCGGGCGCGAGGATGTGGGCCGGATGCTCGCCGGCGAGCTGGATGATGTACTCGCCGAGGTCGGTCTCGACGGGGCGGATCCCGGCCGCTTCGAGCGAGTCGTTGAGCCGGATCTCCTCCGACAGCATCGACTTCGACTTGGCCGCGAGCTTCGCTCCTGCGCGGACGGAGACCTCGGTGACGTAGGCGGCAGCGTCCTCGGCCGTCCTCGCGAAGTGAACGTGGCCGCCCCGGGCCTCGAGGGCCTCAGTGAAGCGCCGGATGTGCGTGTCGAGGTCGTCGATGACCCGCATTCGTGCGTCGTGGGCGCGCTGACGGAGCTCCTGGACCTCCGGAAGGGCCTGCCACGCGGCCGTCCGGTTGCCGTAGAGCCGGGCCGTGGACGAGTCGAGGGCGCCTTGTGTATGGGCGTCCGTCAGCTTCAGGCGCGCGATCTCGCGAAAGCGCCCGGCCGGCTGCGCAAGCTCCGTCACGAGCCGCCGATCCCCATCGCGAGGGCGGTGGCGAGATGCACGACCGGCAGCGTCTCGCCCAGTTGCGATGCGCGTCCGCGCAGGTGCATGAGGCAGCCCGGATCGGCGGTGACGAGCGCCTCGGCCGCGACACCGACTGCGCCCCCGAGCTTGTCGTCGGCCATCGCCACCGACACCTCCGGCTGCCGCACCGAGAACGTGCCGCCGAACCCGCAGCAGAGATCGGGACGCGGCAGGTCGACGACCTCGGCCCCGGAACGCTCGAGCAGACGGCGCGGCGCGTCGGCGATCCGGAGCTCGCGGAGCATGTGGCACGAGTCGTGGTACGCGACGCGGCGGCCCTCGTTGGTGCGGGGCGGCTCGACACCCTGGGCGTCCAGGAACGCAGACAGCTCCCAGACGTCGAACGGCTCGCAGTCGACGAGACCCGGCAGGAAATGGGCCGCCATCGTCGCGCACGATCCCGAAGGAGTCACGATCGGAGCCGAACGCGAGAACGAGCGGAGGAACGTCCAGGCGACCCTCCGCGCCGCGCCGCGATGACCCGAGTTGAACGCCGGCTGTCCGCAGCAGACCTGCTCGGGCGGGAACTCGACGTCGAATCCGGCCCCGACGAGGAGCGACTCGGCGTCCCGGACCGCGTCCGGAAAGACCAGGTCGCCGAGACAGGTCGCGAAGAGCTGCACGGTCGGCACGGCGGCAGCATCGCACGCCGGCCGGGTTCCGAGCCGTAGAGTCCGGGCATGGAGCCGGTCGCCGGAAGCTGCCTGTGCGGAGGCGTTCGGTTCGAGCTGACGCAGCCGTTCCGCCGCGCCGGCCACTGCCACTGCTCGCGCTGCCGCAAGCACTCGGGCGCGTTCGGGCTCACGCAGGGCCGTGTGCCGCGCGAAGGCTTTCGCCTGCTGGCTGGAGAAGAGCTGATTCGCGTCTACCGGCCTCCGGAAGGGATGGCGAAGGCGTTTTGCTCGCTCTGCGGCTCGAGCCTGTTCGGCGGGACGTGGCCGGACGGGCCCGAGGTCTCGATCCGCTTCGGCGCGCTCGACGGCGATCCGGGGATCCGGCCCCAGTACCACTCGCACACCGCGTCGGCCGCCACGTGGGACGAGATCCCGGACGACGGCCTGCCCCGACATCCGGGGCCGGCGCCCGCCGAATGACGACGCCGCTCGAGCCGGCACCGCAGTCGCTTGCCGGGCGCGACGACGTCTGGCTGAAGCGGGAGGACGTGCACGAACTCGGAGCGTTCAAGTGGCGGGCAGCCCTGCCCGTCGTCGAGCGCCACCGCGACGAGGACGCGCGCGCCGTCGTCACGGCGTCGACCGGAAACCACGGTGCCGCGACGGCCTGGGCAGCGCGGCGCGCCGGGATCGAGGCCGTGGTCTTCGCGCCGGAGAATTCGAGTCAGACCAAGCTCGCCCACCTCGACCGGCTGGGCGCGGACGTCCGGCTGGTCGGTGCCGACGTCGACGAAGCGAAGGAGGCCGGTCAGGCGTTCGCGCGTGCGCACGGCCTGCCCTTTTTCGAGGACGGCGCGGAGCCGCTGCAGTACGAGGCGTACGGGGCGGTCGGTGACGAGATCCTCGACCGGCTCGGGGACCCGCCCGCGGCCGTCGTCGTGCCCGTAGGGAACGGAGCGCTCCTCGGCGGCATCGGCCGGGCGCTCGGGCGCCGCTCCCCCGGAACGCTGCGGGTCGGCGTGGCCGCGAAGGACGCGCCGGTGATGGCGCAGTCGTGGGAAGCGCGGCACGTCGTCGAGAGCGACCGCAGTGCGACGATCGCCGACGGGCTAGCGGTCAGGGTCGCGATTCCATACGCCGTCGAAGTCCTGGACGAGGTCGCCGACCGCATGCTGCTCGTCTCGGAGCGCGAGATGGCGCGCGCCGTCGCGGCGTTCGAGCGCGCCGGGATCCGGGCCGAGGCCGCCGCCGGCGCCGCGCTCGCGGCCGTCCCGCAACTCGAAGACGTCGGGGGACCGATCGTGCTCGTCGTCACCGGGCGCAACATCGACGACGACCTGCTCGCCCGCTGCCGCGACGCGCCCGACTCGTTTCCGGACTGAAATCCCGCATCCAGCCGGACAAACGATCATGCTCCAGTCGGCGATGTATCCGAAGATCGAGCTCCACGTCCACCTCGAGGGCACCGTGCGCCCGGGAACGCTGCTCGAGCTCGCGCGGCGAAACGACGTCGCCCTTCCCGGAGAGACCCCCGAGGAACTGCAGCAGCTCTACCGCTTCACCGACCTGAAGAACTTCATCGACGTCTGGTTCCTCGTCACGGCTGCGCTACAGACCGCCGACGACTTCCGGCGCATCACCGTCGACTACGCGGAGGAGGCTGCGCGGCACGGGGCTGTCTACATCGAGGCGATCTTTGCGCCGACCGTGCCGGCACGGACAGGAGTCGCGCTCGACGAGCTGTTCGAGGGGTACTGCGACGGCGTGCAGGAGGCCCGTGAGCGACTCGGCGTCGAGATCCGGCTGACGCCCGACCTGAACCGGACGTCGCCGCCCGAGGAAGCGGAGGACATCGTCCGGCGGGCGATCGCCTCTCGCGAACGCGGCATCGTCGGCATCGGCCTCGGCGGAATCGAGGACGTCGCGCCACCGGAGCAGTTCGCAGACGTCTTCGCTCTGGCGCGCGACGGCGGGCTCGGGTCGGTGCCCCACGCCGGGGAGGTCGTCGGGCCGGAGTCGATCTGGGGCGCCATCGACGCGTTGGCCGCGGACCGCATCCGCCACGGAATCCGCTGCGTCGAGGATCCGGTGCTCATGCGGGAACTCGTCGAGCGCGGCACCGTGCTCGACGTCTGCCCGACAGCGAACGTCTGCGTGGGCGCGGTGCCCTCGTACGACCGGCATCCGTTGCCCGAGATGGTGGCCGCCGGCATTCGCTGCTCGCTCTCGACCGACGACCCGGCCATGTTCGGGATCGACCTGACCAGCGAGTACGACGAGGCGGCGAAGCGCGGGCTGAGCCCGCGCGAGTTCTACGAGATCGGCGTCGAGGGCGCGCTCTGCGACGAGCCGACGCGCGCCGCGCTGCGCGCGATCGGCGAGGACTTCGACTGGGCGTCCGTCGAAACCGCGTCCGTTCCGGGCTAGGCCCTAGCCCTTACATCCTCCTAACAGGGACTGTCCCTCGGACATGGCTAGGAGCGACACTCCTCGTCCAGAACCGAGACGACCTGCTGGTAGAGCGCCTCCGCCTCGGCCGGGCTCTCCGCGACGGCGGTCAGCCCGGTACGGCCGTGCTCGCCGAGCGCGCTCATCATGTGAAAGACGACGCCGGTCTGGCGCGACTGATCGAAGTGGAGACCGTGGCGGACAGCGATGTCGAACAGGTCGTCCGGCGTGAGCTGGCGATATGCCGGGCTCTCGACGTGGTCGGATGCGACGAAGTGCTTCTCACGCCCGCTCGGTGCAGTGAAGACGCCTGTCTCCGAGTCGTAGCGGCCGTCGGTCAGGAACTGGAGCGTGAGGAACGGGTGCGTCGTACCGCCCTTCCGCAGGTTGAGCTCGATCGCGTACGGATCCCAGCCGCCGCCCGACCGTACGGCGACGAAGTCGACGGCGAAGCGGCCGATCACCCCTTCTTCCGCCAGCCGATCGCCGACCTTGACCGCCTCGCGCGTGATCGCCGCGGCATACGCCGGGTCGGCCGGAAAACGGCAGCCCAGATACGACTGGCCGCTCGGGCCGCCGAGCAACTGGTCGTGCGTCGAGAGCACCTCAAGCGCACCGAGCGGCGTCACGCGCATCTGGACGCTGGGGCTGCGCACCTCGTCCCCCGCGATCCGCTCCTCCACGATCCCGCCGCGCTCCGCCAGATCCTCGACGTAGGAGTCGAAGCGCACGCCGTCGGACTCGAAGGCCATCGCGCGCACGCGCTCCTCGAGCGCCGCGGCCTCGCCGGCCGACCCGGGCTCCGGCAGCCCGCGAAGGTCGACGCTCGCGTTGCCCTCTCCCGAGACGCCCTCGTTGAGCTTGACGATCGCGCTCGCCGCGGACGGCCGACCCGCCCGCAGCCGCGCCAGCGCGGCCGCCACCTCGCCGATCCCCGACAGTCCCTCCTCGCCGAGGGGGTGCCGCACGCCGAGCTCGGCGAACAGCCGCCGGCAGCCGGTCTTCGTCCCGTAGTGGAAGAACTTCGGGTCGGCGCCGTACATCGGGATCCCGAGCGCCAGTGCGAGGTCGCGCTCGAGCTCCGTCGTGTTGAACGGGACGAGGTGCGCCCGGTCGGGGTCGAGGATCAGCTCGCGGATCCGGGCGAGCAGCCTTGGCCGCTCGAGCAGCTTCTCGGACAGCGGCCGCCCCGAGCCGTCCAGCGGCGACACGAGGAACAACCGCCGCCGGGCGTGCGAGGGGATCACGCCCGGCAGCAGGTCGAGGTAGTAGTCGATCACGCTCGGGTTGACCGCGGTCGACGTGACGTAGACGAGCCGCGCGCGCGGCTGCCGCAGGAGCAGCAGCAGGAACAGGAACCGCTCCTCGTAGGCTTGCAGCACCGAGCTCGGCCAGCCTGGGTCGTCCAGCGTCATCGACGGGACGACGACGATCGTCTGCTCGTCCATCGTCATCGTCTGGATCGACTGCCAGAGGGGGACCAGCTTCTGCTGAAGCTCGTCGAAGCGCTCCGCCCGCCAGCCGGTCTCGATCAAGGCCTCCGGCATGAGTGCCGATGGTAAACGCGCGTGAGCTTTCCAAAGCTTCACGTGCTCTTCACATCAAATCCGCTTCACTGACGTCGAACCTTGTGATGACCACACGCCGTCGATTCACCGAGAGAGTCCGCTACGCCCTGATCCAAAAGGGCCTCGTCGCGCTCCTACTGCCACTCGGGCTGCTCTTCCTCGCGTTCGTCACACACGGCTAGGCGCGTTTCGCGCCCAACCGCCCGGGTAGAGACGGGCACATGAGCTCGAACGGGCAGCACGCCGTCGAGCCGCCGCGGACGGCCATCGTTCTCCGCCCGGTCGGCAGCGGGTTGCCGCTCGGGTTCTTCTCGTTCGGCGTCGGCATGCTGATTCTCGGCTGCCAGGCAACCGGCTGGATTCCCGTCTCCGAGCAGCACGACGGCGGGATGATCCTGATGGCCTTCGTCTTCCCGCTCGAGCTCGTGGCGACGATCTTCGCGTTCCTCGCCCGCGACACGCTCGGCGCGACGACGCTCGGGCTGTTCACGACCTCGTGGCTGACGCTCGGCTGACGGAGCTCGCTTCCACGCCCGGCAAGACGAGCGTGACGCTCGGCATCTACCTGTTCGGCTTCGCCACGGCCGTTGCCCTGCTTGCGGTGCTCTCTACTGCGGGCAAGCCGTTCTTCTCCGTGTTGCTCACCTTGGCGGCGACCCGCATGACGCTCTCCGGGGCCTGGGAGGTCGGGGCCGGCAAGGAGCTCTACCGCGTCTCCGGCGGGTTCGGGATCGCCCTGGCGGCGCTGGCGATGTACGGAGGCGTGGCGCTGGGGCTCGAGGACGCGCATCAGCGGGAGGTCCTGCCGCTCTTCCGGCGCGGCGCCGCCGCCCAGTCGTTCGAAGGGCTCGAGCGACAGCTCGCCAGGCTCGAGGCAGAGCCGGGCGTACGGCAACAGCTCTAGCGGTTTTCGAGTTGCCGAGCCGGGTAGAGCCTCGGTATGACCAAGACAGGCAAGCCCAGAGAAACGGACCGGCCCGACGCGCAGAAGGCGCCGCGCGAGATCCCGGATCCGCGCGCGAAGAACCAGAGGCACGGCAAGTCGACTGCGGACAAGTGGAACCAGTGAGCGAGCGCGACTCCACCAAGCATTCTCCACGGCTCGACGAAGCGCTGAAGAAGGAGGTCGGCTCGCTGACGCACGGCTCGCCCGCCGAGTCGCGCAAGGAGGAATGGCGCGAGCAGGAAGGAGCGGCGGACGGCGAGCGCGAGCCCTCGTCGCGGACAGCGGATCCAGCCGCGCTCGGGCCGGACGGCCCGAGCGCCCGTGCGGAGCTGTCCCGCCACCTGCGGCTGTCGGCCTTCCCCGGCGACCGTGAGGCGCTGCTCGCCGAGGCGGAGGAGAACGACGCGCCGGAGACGGTGCTGTCGGCGCTTCGGCAGTTGCCGGAGGGCGCCAGCTTCGCGACCGTCTACGACGTCTGGGAAGCCCTGGGCGGAGAGGTCGAGCACGTCACAGGCCGTCCCGACCGGCACTCCGCCGGAGGGGAGCGATGAGCGCCGAGCCCGGACTCGACCGTCACGAGTGGTCGACAGAGTTCGCGCAACTCGAGGAAGACATGCGCGACGACCCGTTCAACGCTCTGCCGGTACTGACTGAACTCGTCCAGCGGATGCTCGTCGAGCGCGGTTACGGGCTCGACCCCGCACTCGACGACGGCGGCATCGTCCACGAGTTCGTCGACGCGAAGGCGATCTCGGAGCAGGGCGAGCAGGCGGAACCCGGGGACGTCGCGCTGGCACTCGAGAAGCTCGTCGAGATCTACCGCTTCGTGGACGACGAGCGCCGCGCGCCCTAGCCGCGCCGCGTGTCCCTTCGAGCCATGCCCGAGGGACTGTCCCTCGAACGTGGCCGAAACGGTCGGTGGGCGACCGCGATCCCGCTCGCGGCCCGCACTTGCCGGCCCTCACCGGCCGAAACGGACATGCCTGAGGGACAGTCCCTCGGACTTGTCCGCAAACGGCCATGCGCGGCCACCCGCGCGGCCTCTAGGCACCGGGGCTTCGTTTGCTCAAGGCTCGTGCTTGACGATCTCGGTCGAGGCGAGCGTGGCCCGGGCTCGGGAGACGCGCTCTTCCGCCCTGCGCCGCGCTGCCTGGATCGCGTCGGCGCACTCTGCGACCCGCCGCTCCAGCAGCCGCATCCGCTCGCGAAGCTCCAGAGCGGCCGTCTCGTCGCCGCGGTAGACCGCGCCGCCGAGCTCGTGCTGCACCGAGTCGCGCTCGCGCGCGAGCCGGCGCAGCTCGCGCTGCAGGACGAGCACCTGCCGGCCCGCACCCGTCCAGGCCCGCGTGCTGCTGCCGGCGAAGCGAAGCTCGTCCCGCGCGCGCCAGATCCGGCCTACGGCACGCTGCCCGACCAGCGTCGGCGGGAGATGCCTTGCCGCCACGGCGTAGAGGGCGAGCAGCAAGAGCCCGAAGACGAGCAGGACGGCGGCGACGGCCCAGTACGCCGCACCGAGCAGCGCGACTCCGGCCAGGAACAGCACGCCGCCTGCCCCGAGCAGCCCGAGCGGCGGGATCCGCCCGAACAGGCGCGGCGAGACGCGCTGCAGCTCGACACCAGAGTAGTCCCGCACGCAGTTCGCGTACCCGGAGCGCGAAGCCGTTATGCCTAGGGCAGCCGGGGTGCCCAGAGCGCGGAGACGCCGCCCGCGCCGATCAGGAGCAGCGCGGCCACGAGCACGACCTCGTTCGTGACCTCGCTCTTGCCCGGCTTGCGGCCGAGGCGCGACCCGAGGCTCGTGTACGCGTCGTTCAACGTCTTCGCGTCGCGTGCTTCCGTGAACTTTCCGCCGGTCGTCGAGGCGACGGCGTGGAGCGTCGCCGGGTCGGGGGGCACGGGAATCTGGGCGTCGCCGCCGAAGCCCGGCGGCGGGCTCCCGAACTGGCCGCCGATGTCGCGGAAGTTGAGCACGCCGTTCGGGGTCCCGAGCGCGACGGTGTAGACCGGGATCCCTGCTGCTTTCGCCTGCGCGGCGCCCTGCTCCGGCGTCAAAATGCCGCGGTTCTGCTTCCCGTCGGAGAGCAGCAGGATCGACGCGGGCGACTGCGGGCCTTTCGGGTGAAACGCGATCGTCGTGCCGCTCCCCGCCGGGTTCGTCGGGCCGACCGCCTGCCTGGCGAGCTGGACGGCGACGGAGAGCGCGTCGCCGATTGCCGTGCCGCGGAAGTCGAGGAACTCCCCGAGGGACGCCGCGGCCTGGCTGACGAGATGGTGGTCGGTCGTCGGCGGTGTCACGACGCTGACCTCCCCGGAGAACGCGACCAGGCCGATGCGGAGCTGCTTCGGCGCGTGGTCGAGGAAGATCTGCACGGCGTGCTCCGCCGCACCGAGCCGCGTCGGGTGCACGTCTGTCGCCTGCATCGATCCGGAGACATCCACGACGAGGATCACCGTCGCCTTCTGGCTCGCCACGAGCTTCGACACGGCCGGCCGCGCCGTCGCGACACACAGCGCCGCGAGCGCCAGCAGGAACACGAGCGGCGCCACGTACCGCCGCCAGCGCGGGGCGCGCCCGACCACGGAGGCGAGCACGTCGACGTTCGTGAACGTCACGGCGTAGCGCGCGCGCCGTCGCTGCGAGAGCCAGTACAGCCCGGCAACCATCGGGATCACGAGAAGCGTCAGGAGCAGGAGCGGCTGGCCGAAGCTCATGTTCCACCGGCGCAGGTGAGGAGGATCTGGACGACCGTGCGCACCCTGCTGACCGCGGCGCCGGCGCGGATCGAGACGGTCACGCGCCCGTTGCGTACTGCATGCGACGCGTGCACGGCGGCGATCTGCCCGGCCGTCGGCGGCGTCGTGCCGTAGAACCCGACGGCGTGCGACGCGCTGACGAGCGACTCACCGCCGCCACAGGTCTTCCTGACGACGTGTGCGCCGGGATGCACGCGGACGGTCCAGACATGCCGGGCCGAGGGATGTCCGGGAGGGGCGATGTGCGCCACGGTAGGAATACGCCCGCCGCCGCCCGCGGCCGGGATGCAGCCGATGTGCGGCCGGAAGCTCGCCGCGCGTACCGGACCCGCGACAGCCCTCCCGGTGAACAGCGCCGCGTCACGCGTCGAGACGCCCGGGTTGACCGGGCTGCCGAGCTGCGCCTCGAAGGTCACGTCGAGGTCCCGGTCCGTGAGCTCGGCGTCGAGGCCGCCGACGATGAAGCCCTTCGGGCACGCGAGCTGGTACTGGACGATCGGACGCGGAACCGTCCTGGCGGTCGGCACGACGACCCACGGGCCGGCGACCGGCACGCAGATCTGGAAGCCGCGGCACTCGTTCGTCGCGCCCGCGGGTCCGGCAAGGACGGCAAGCACGGCGGCCGCGACGGCGGCGATCGCGAGCAGCTTCACGGCAGCCTCCGGAACCAGAACATCGACATCCCGCCACCGACGAGCAGCAGCAGCGCCGCGCCGCCGGCGAACACGTCCGTGATCTCACGGTCCTCGTTCCTGTGGCCGAGTAGCGAGCCGAGCCGCGTGTAGACGTCGCGCAGCCGCGAGTCGTCCGCGACGGAGAACGACTGGCCGCCGCTCACCCTTGAGATCTGCTGGAGCGTCTGCGGGCTCGGCGGAACCTTGATGTCGACCCGGAACCCGCCGGTGAGCGCCTGGTGAACCACGCCGTTCTGCGTCCCGAGCACGATCGTATAGATGGGGATGTGCAGGGCTTTCGCGTGCCGAGCGGCCGTCGCCGGGGCGGTACGGCCGCCGTCGCGGGCGCCGTCGGAGATCATCAGCACGGCTGTCGGCGGCACCTTTCCGTCGGAGGTGCGCTGCCTGAGCGCGGTCCGGACGGAGAGCTCGACCGCGTCGCCGATCGCCGTCCCCTGGCCGGGGACGAGGTCCTGCAACGCGGTGTGGACGAGGGTTCGGTCGGAGGTCGGGGGCAGCGCCAGCCGGGCCGCGCTGGCGAAGGAGACGATCCCGATCCGGAACTTCCTGGGCACCTTCTGGACGAACGCCTCGGCCGCCTTCTCGGCGGCCCGCAGCCGTGACGGCTTGACGTCGGCCGCCTTCATCGAGCGCGAGATGTCCATCGCGAGCATCACCGTCGCCTCCTCGCGGGGAACGGAGACGGTCGCGTGCGGGCGCGCGACGCCGAGGACCATCGCGACGAGCCCGGCGAGGAAGACGGCGAGCGGCAGATGGCGCAGGCGCCCGGGGCCGCGACCGACGACGTTCGGCAAGAGCGCCGGGCTCGCGAAGCGCGCGCCGTAGCGGGCACGGCGCCGCTCGAGCACGACGTAGGCGGCGAGGACGACCGGCACCGCGAGGAGCGCGACCAGCCACAGCGGCGACTGGAAGCTCACCGCGGGCCCTTCTTCAGGAACAGCGCGAACTGCCGTAGCCAGTCCCCGGAAGTCGACAGCACCGTGTGGCGGACGCCGAGCGAAGCGAGCGTCCGGCGCAGCGCGGTTCGCTCCTCGGCCGCCGCGGCGGAGAAGCGGGCGCGAAGCTTGGCGTCACGCGTGTCGACGCGGACCTGCCGGCCTGTCTCCGGGTCGACGAGCCAGAGGTCGCCCGCGTTCGGCAGCTCCTGCTCGCGCGGGTCCCGGATCTCGACGGCCACGACGTCGTGGCGGCCGGCCAGCTCGAGCAGCGGGCGCCGCCAGTCGAGCGGCCCGCGGAAGTCCGAGACGAGGACGACGAGCGCCCGCTGGCGGGCGAGCGAGCTCGTCCGGCGCACCGCCTCGCCGAGCGACGTCGCCCCGGTGCGACCCGGCGCAGGCTCGCTGCGGAGCGTCTCGAGCAGCCCGATCAGGCCGACCCGTCCCTGGCGCGGTGGATGCGAGCTTGTGTGCGCGTCGCCGAACGTCACGACGCCTAGGCGGTTGCCACGACGGCTCGCGATGTGCCCGAGCGCGATCGCGACGCCCTCGGCCACGTCGGCCTTGCGCCGGTCGGCGGTGCCGAACTGCATGGACGGCGAGGTGTCGAGCACGAGCCACGTGACCAGCACCCGCTCGGCGAGCTGGACGCGCACGTGCGGTTCTCCGGTGCGCGCGGTGACGTTCCACTCGATCTGGCGCACGTCGTCGCCCGGCACGTACGGGCGCACCTGCGCGAGCTCCGTGCCCTGGCCGAGGACGGCCGAGCGGTAGTCGCCGGCGAGCAGCCCCTCCACCCGCCGGGCGATCGAGACGTCGAGCGCCCGCAGGAGCTGCCCCGGGATCGGCCCAGGGCCCGGTCGGTCGGGGCGCGTAGGACCGCGTCGGATGAAATCGACCGTGCTCAAGCTGCGCTCGCGCGCGCGAGGTCGACCTGCGGGACCGGCACCGCGGCGAGCACGGCATCCAGGATCTTCTCGGCGTCCACCTCCTCCGCAAGCGCCTGGTACGAGAGCACCAGCCGATGCCTGAACGCGTCGCGGGCCAGCGACTGGACGTCGTCGGCGATCGCGTAGTCGCGTCCGCGGAGCAGCGCGAGCGCCCGCGCCGCCTGGATGACCGCGATCGGCCCGCGCGGGCTCGCGCCGTAGGCGATGTAGTCGCCGAGCTCGCCGAGACCGTACCGCGCCGGAGCGCGCGTCGCCGTGGCGAGCTCGACCGCGTACGTGATCAGCGCCGGGTCGACGTAGATCCCGCCCGTCGCGCGCTGGAGGTCCTTCAGCTCGTCGAGCGTCAGCACCTGACGCAGCTCGGGATGCGGGACGAGCTGGCGCTGGACGATCGTCAGCTCCTCGTCGTGCGCCGGGTAGCCGATCACGATCTTGAGCAGGAAGCGGTCGACCTGCGCCTCGGGCAGCGGGTACGTGCCCTCGGACTCGATGGGGTTCTGCGTCGCGAGGACGAGGAACGGGTCGGGGACCTTGTGCGTGTCGTGGCCGATCGTCACCTGATGCTCCTGCATGACCTCGAGCAGCGCCGACTGCACCTTCGCCGGGGCGCGGTTGATCTCGTCCGCGAGCAGGAAGTTGCAGAAGACCGGGCCGAGCTCGGTGTCGAACTTGCCCTCCCCGGCGCGGTAGATCCGCGTCCCGACCAGGTCGGACGGGACCAGGTCGGGGGTGAACTGCACGCGCTGGAAGGTGCCGCCGAGCACGCCCGCGGTCGTCTTGATCGTGAGCGTCTTCGCCAGGCCGGGCACGCCCTCGATCAACAGGTGGCCCTGCGCGAGGAGGCAGACGAGCACCCGCTCGAGCATCGCGTCCTGGCCTGCGATCACCCGCCTGATCTCGAACAGCGTCTGCTCGAGCCGCTCCTTCGCCTCCTCCGGGGAGGGAGGCGGAGCGTCGGTCGCCTGCTTCGTCACGTGGCTCTCCTTTCGGGCTACGGAGACGTATACGGAAGCAGATCCTGCTGAGTTTTCGCTAAGAGCGCGGGAGGAGCCCGGTGCTCGGGCTCCTCCCGCCTGGGGGTGAACTCAGAAGGCGCCGGTGCCGTTCGGCGTGCCGAGGCCGGTCGGCCCGTCGTAGCCGGGGCCGGCGGTGCAGAGGTAGCCGCAGGCCTGGTTCGGCGTGAAGTTCGTGCCTTCGGTGACGTCGTACAGGGACTTCGTATGGCTGTACGGATAGGAGCCGTAGGTGACCTTTCTCGCGTTGCCGGCGAGGGCGTAGATCGAGGCGATGATCGGCGACGCCACGCTCGTGCCGCCGTAGACACCCCAGCCGCCGGTCAGCGGGGACGAGTCGAAGACCGCGACGCCGGTCGCCGGGTCGGCCACCGCGGCCACGTCTGCCTCGGTCCGCATCGCGCAGCCGGTGTCCTTCTGCCACACGGGCTTCGGCTCCCAGAGCGAGCAGCCGCTCCCTGTGCCCTGCGCGTCGGCGGGAAGACCGCCGCCGGCGCTTCCCCACACGGTCTCGGTCCACCCGCGGACGTTCTTCGCCGGAGACAGCGTCGTGCCCCCCACCGCGGTCACGTACGGGGAGGTCGCCGGCCAGGCCGCGCCGTAGTCGTAGTCGCCGGCGCTGGCCGTGACGGCGATGCCGGGGTGGTTGTAGTAGTGGTCCCAGAACGTCTGGTCGGGCTCGGGGCCGACGGAGCCGTAGCTGTTCGAGATCGCGGTCGCGCCCAGGTTCGCCGCGGTGTCGACGGCGGCACCGAGGTCGCTGTGCTGCGCCGGGTTCGACATCGGGGCCGCCTCGTCGGCGCTGTTCGCCTCGACGAGCAAGATGTGGCAGAGCGGGCAGATCGCCGAGACCATCTCGACGTCGAGCGCCTCCTCGGGCTCCCAGTCGGGGTTGGCGATCGCCGGGTAGTTGCCCTGCTCGCCGTCCTGGTTCACCTTGCGGAAGCAGCCGTTCGACGTCGTGCAGGGCGGAAGCCCGTAGTACGCGCGGTACGTCGCCAGGTCGGACTCGATCGTCGGGTCGTCGTACGCGTCGACGACCGCCACGGTCTGGCCGCGGCCGTTCCGGAGCGAGGCCGACTTGAGGTTGTAGGCCGCCCGGAGGTCCGCCGGGCCGTAGCCGCTGTGCGCAGCCTGCGCGCTCGTCACCACGGGGATGTCCGTCCGCAGGACCGACATGCAGCGAATCGGGCCGACGGTGCAGTTCGCGCGCACCGTTATCGGCGAGCCCGCGCCGGCCGTGCCGGTCGCCAGGAGCGCGAGCGCGGCTGCGAGAACGAGACCGGCCGCGAGGGGAATGCTGCGCTTCATCGGTAGTGCTCCTTTCTCGAGGAAAGCCGGCCGCCGCCGGCACACGAGGAAAGACTCCGATGGAGCGAAAAACTTGCAGCGGCTCGACTACCCTTGTTCCCCGGGGTCATGCGGTCGAGAGCTCGTCTTGCAAGCGGCGCGGTGCTGGCGGCCGGAGTCGCCGGCGCGGTGGCGCTGGCGGGCTCTGCGTCCGTTGCCCACCCGGCCCTGCTCCGGGTTCACCGGGTTCGCGCGAGCCGGTCGGGTCGCGATCGCGCGCATCTCGTCAGGCCCGAGTCGCGCGCCCGCGTGGGCGCTCCTGTCAGGGCCGGTGTCGAGCACGCAGTGCCGCGGCTCTCCTCTGCTTCCGCCTCCAGGGCGTCGGCCGCGCCGTTGCAGTCGCTCGTGTTCTCGACCACCGGCGCGCCGCAGGTGCTCGCGTCCTTCCCCGGGCTGAACCTGCTGGACGGGCACGCCGACCCTCCCGATCCGGACCTCGCCGCCGGTGACGGGTTCGTGGTCGAAGTCGTGAACGACGCGATCCGCGTCTTCGGGACCGACGGCAGCGTGCGCGCGACCTACGACTCGACCGCGTTCTTCCAGGCGTCCTCGAGCGACCTGACCGATCCCAGCGTCGTCTTCGACGCGTCGAGCGGGCGCTGGTTCGCAAGCATCCTCGACGCCGGCGAGGGGTCGGTGCGGCTCGCGGTCTCGCAGTCGGGCGACCCGACGGGGCCCTGGATGGTGTACGACCACGCGCCCGGCGCGTGCGCAGACCAGCCGACGCTCGGCGTGAGCCCGACGCTCGTCGTCATCGGCTACGGCGGCTTCACGCTTCCGTGCCGCTCGAAGTCCGCGACGTACCTGGGCGGCGGCCAGTTCGTCTACAACAAGGCCGACCTCCTCGCGGGCGTGACGGGCCGGTTCACCGCCTGGGACCCGAACCCGCCGCTCGCTCCCGTCTCGGCCGTGTCGGCGGAGCCGGATCCGGCGGTTGCGCTCACGCTGACGGCGCCGTTCTACCTCGAGTTGCTGACCTATTCCGGCGTGCCGACGGACACCTCGAGCGTCACCGAGACCGACACCACGATCGTGATACCGGACATCACGGCGCCGCCGCCGGCCGCACAGAAGGACGGCACGGCGCCGATCGACACCGGCGACATCCGCATCCGCAGCGGCTACGAGGATCCGGCGAGCGGGACGATCTGGGCGACGGCGAACGACTCCTGCACGCCGCCGGGCGACACGGCCGTCCGCGCCTGCCTGCGGATCATCGGCCTGCACGGCGGCAAGGCCGTGTACGACCGGAACATCGGCTGGCGGGGAGGCAATCTCTTCTACGGCCGGATCGCAGCGGACGCCAACGGCAACGCGGTCGTGGTCCACGGATACTCGTCCGCGTCGGCCTTCCCGAGCGTCGGCGTCTTCGACGTCGCGACCAACGGCGGCCTCAGCCCGTCCGAGCCGATCGCGATCGGCAACGAGGCGCACGACGACCCCCGGTTCGGCGACTACTTCGGCGCGGCGCCGGACGGGAGCGGAGGCGTCTGGGTCGTCGGAGAGACGGGGATGTCCGTCACGGGGTCGAGCTTCGACTGGGGGACGACGGTCGCGCACGTCGCCGCCGGCCCGACTCCGCCTGTCCCTCCCCCGCCGCCGCGGGACACGATCCGCCCGCACGCGCGGGCGCTCTCGTCCAGCGGCCGGCGCGGGTTCACCGCCTTTCTCCGCTACCAGGCCTCCGACAACAGCGGCAGGACGCGCGAGCAGGTGACCGTCTACTCGCGGGGCAGGCTCCTGAGCCGGATCGCGGTCCCGACGAAGGCGACCGGTAGCGGCAGGTCCTACGCCGTCGCGTGGCACGTGCCGACGAAGGTGGCCGCGCCGGTGAAGTTCTGCGTCGTCGCGCTCGACCCGTCGGGCAACGCGAGCGCGAAGAGCTGCGCGCCGGTCGCCGTGACCAGCCGCTAGCCGAGCAGATGCTTGAGCTTGGACTCGACCTCGGCCTGGAGCCGGATCTCCTCCTGCTCGCGCCGTAGCGCCTCGTCGCGCTGGCGGCGGAGCTCGGGCTCGATCTCGTCCGCGTAGATCCGGTTCGCGCTCTCGACCCGGTCCTTGAGCGCGCGGACGTGCTCCTCGAGCATCGCGGCCGGCAGCGGGCCGAAATGCAGGCCGCGGCCCTCGTCGACCAGCGGCTCGACGAGATGCGTCGGCCAGGTCAGGTGCGCCTGGCGGAACGCCCGCATCCAGTACTCGTTCGGCCAAGAGCCGGCGAACGGCACGAGGAACTGCACGTGGCCTGCCTCGATCTCGATCTGCGTCGCCGGCCCGAGGGAGACGTCGGCGCCCGGCAGACGCCCCACGGGCTGCTCGGGCTCGGGCGGAAGCCCCCAGCCGTCGTGGCTGCGGATCCGCTCGGAGAGCAGGCCGCCGCCGAGAAGTGCGCTCGTCTCGAGGTGCTGGTCGGCCGCGGACACACTTGTTCAATCGACGGGCCGCGCCGCCGACTTCTTCACCCCTTCGAGGGAGGCTAGGAGGACGCGGCCTTGAGCGCGTCGAGGCGGGCGGCCTCGATCCTGGCCGCCGTCGTCGAGTCGTGCGACCACTGCGGCCACGCCTGCGGCGGCACGCCCTTCAGGTCGCAGCCGACGACGCAGGCGAGCTTGACCTTGGCCGCGGTGGCGCTGAACAACCCGTGCGCGCCGAGGATCTGCCTGACCTTCGCCGGGCCGAAGCGCTTGCGGACGACGTCGAAGACCTCCCAGTCCTCGATGCCGGAGCGAATCTGCTCCAGCCGCGCGCTCGCGATCGGCGAGCCGTTCCCCGGGTAGATCAGCACGTACTCGCCGCCCTTCGGAATGTTGCTCTGGAGCGGGTCGCCCGAGGCGCTGTACGTCGTCGTCCCCTCGCCGTAGAGGATCCCGTCGATGCCCTCCAGGGCGGTCCAGAGCAGGAACATGCGCGGGTTGGAAAGCGGCTCGGTCGCGGTGAACGACGGGAAGCCGGGGATGCAGCAGTACGTGTAGGCGAAGATCTTCTTCCCGTGCGAGCGGGCCGTGTCGATGGCCGCCAGGTTCATCCGTGCGCGGTTGCCGTACTTCTCTCGCCCGGGGGACGTGTAGAAGCCGTAGTAGCGCCAGAGCACGGTCGCCCAGATGTCGACGTCGTCAGTGCCCTTCCCGTCCCAGAGTCGCGCCGTCGCCTTGTCCGGCGTCGCGGTGACGAGCATCTTCCCGCCGGCGAAGCACTTGTGGACCGCGGCCGCCTGGCTCGCGAGCAGGCTCGTGTGGGTGTCGCCCGGCTCGTCGTAGGGATAGATGTAGGGAATCTGGCCCTGAGCGAGCCAGCCGTGGAGCTGCCAGAACTTCTGCACGTTCCCGAGGTAGGTGCACCAGGACTGCGGCTGGAGCGGGTTCTGCCCGGCGATGTAGCTCCCGGCGGGGGAGCGGTTGTTCGAGAGCGGGATCCACAGGTCGGGGAACTGGCCTGCCGTGAGCTCGGAGATCATGTTGTCCTGCGTGTCCTTCCACCACCGCCGGTCCGGCACGTACCCCGCCGGGCTCTGCGGAACGCCGTAGCCCCAGTTGTCCGGAGAGATGCGGTAGGCGGACAGGAACGCGAACAGCGAGGCGTTCGCAGCGCGGACGTCGGCGTCGCTCTTGAGCCCGAAGAGCTGGATCTCCTTGCCGAGGTACGCCTGCGGGCCGACAGCGAACGTCGTCAGCAGGCTGTCCTTCGGGTCGCCCGGCTTCGGCAGCGTGACGTTGAAGACGTTGATCGACATCGGCACGACGACCGCCTTCGTGTCGACGGTGACGGTCGCGGTCGTCCTGTACGCGCCCGGCTTCGTGCCATAGGGGATCGAGACCTCGACGGACAGCGGCTGGTTCGGCTGCTCGACCGGGTGCTTGCTCCCGTCCCACGGCATCAGCGCGTCCGGCACGAGCGCCGACCCGAAGTGCACGAAGTGGCGGAAGCGGACCTGGACGCCGATCGGCCCGAGCGGCTTCGTGTCGACCGTGAGCCCGACCTGCTGCGCTCCGGACACGACGACGAGCGCCGCGTCGTCTCCGCCGATAGGCGCGTTCAGCGTGATCGACCTGCCGCCGCCGTTCGGCAGCTTGCCCTTGCCGGGGATCGTCACCGCGGACGGATAGGTGGTGACTGTAGCGGTGGCCGCGCCGATCCGGCCCGCGGCGACCCCCGCCATGGCGAGCGCGATGACGACTGCCGCGAGGACTGGGCTCCTCCGGGTCATCCGCCTTCGAGCCTACCTGCTCGGCGGCGAGCTTGAACGGGCGGACGACCTGTCGTACCGTTCCGGAGTCGATCGGAAGGAGGATTCCATGGCTTGGTCGCTTCAGGGCGAGTACATGGAGAACTGCAACTGCGAGGTTCTCTGTCCGTGCATCACGTCGTCGATGGCCGGTCCCGCCGACAACGAGCGCTGCCAGGTTCCGCTGGCCATGCACATCGAGAAAGGCGAGCTGGACGGAGTCTCGCTCGACGGGCTGAACGCCGTCCTCGTCGTCGACTCGCCGCAGGTGATGGCCGAGGGAGGCTGGCGCGTCGCCGTGTACCTCGACGAGCGCGCGAGCGAGGAGCAGCAACAGGCGCTCGGGCAGATCCTCTCCGGCGAGCTCGGCGGCCCGCCCTCCATGCTGGCCGGCCTGATCGGCGAGCAACTCGGCGTCCGCACGGTCCCGATCCACTACACGTCGGAGGAGAACCGCAAGCGCGTCGAGGTGCCGGGGATCATGGAGTTCGAGATCGAGCCGGTTCGCAACCCCGAGACCGGCGAGGTGCACGAGATCACGAGCACGATCCACCCGATGGGATCGAATCTCCCGATCGCGAAGAGCACGAAGGGCCACTTCGACGACTTCGGCCTGAGCTTCGACAACACCGGCAAGAACGGGCACTTCCGCGAGTTCGCCTGGCAGGGCTGATGTCCGTGGCCCTGCTGCGCGACCGCGCGATCCTCGTCGCCGCGCTGACGGCCGGCTCGCTCGTCGCCTGGATCGTCACCGTCCAGCGCATGCGTGGCATGGACGCCGGGCCGGGCACCGATCTCGGGGGCCTCGGCTGGTTCGTCGGGATCTGGGTGACGATGATGGCCGCGATGATGCTGCCGTCGGCGTCGCCGATGGTGCTGCTCTTCGCGCGCGTCTCGCATGAGCGGGCGCGCAAAGGACTCGCCGAGCTCGTGCCCACATGGATGTTCGTGGCCGGATATCTCCTCGTTTGGACGACCGTCGGCCTCGCCGCGTACGGCATCTACCGCGCACTCGTCTCGGCCGGCACCGAGTGGCTCTCCTGGGACCGTGCGGGGCCGTACGTGGCCGGTGCCGCGCTGGCGGCTGCGGGCATCTACCAGCTCACGCCGCTCAAGGACGTCTGCCTGCGCCAGTGCCGCTCTCCGCTCCAGTTCCTGCTCCACGACTGGCGCGAGGGCCGGGCTGGAGCGGTGCTGATGGGGATCGAGCACGGCGTGTTCTGCCTCGGCTGCTGCGCCGGGCTGATGGTGGCACTGTTCGCGCTCGGCGTGATGAGCCTGTTCTGGATGGCCGTCGTCGCGGCGGTGATCCTGGTCGAGAAGGTCGCGCCCGGCGGCCGGGAGCTGAGCCGCGTGTTCGCCGTCGCGCTGGTCGGGCTCGGCATCTGGGTCTCTTCGGCGCCGGCCA
>Ga0070741_10003848_pt1 | contig 36122 bp, 30 predicted proteins | sample Coa_R1_4_FD_66440 | JGI IMG/M metagenome (GOLD analysis project Ga0070741, IMG submission 66440) | Surface soil microbial communities from Centralia Pennsylvania, which are recovering from an underground coalmine fire - Coalmine... | ecosystem: Environmental > Terrestrial > Soil > Unclassified ... | reverse complement strand
CCTGGGACCGGCGGGGTCGAGGACCAGGAGCCCGCTTGGTCTCCGACCGGCGAGTGGGTCGTCTTCGCGCGAGGAAGGGACTTTGGAGGCGATCTCTACGCCATACACCCCGATGGAACGGACCTGGAACCGCTGACGTCAGGACCGGAGTTGGACGAAGGCCCGGTCTGGACGGCGAATGGAGCCAGCTAGCCTCGGCACCGAGCGTCGAGCCACGACCCCCTGTTGCTGAGGGCGCCGGAGATGGGGAGGGCGACCGAGATCGCATCTCCGTCGGGGACGCCGAGTGCGCTGGCAGGTGGGCCTCGCAGGGCAGCTCGATCGGGTCGTTCCTCCACGACGTCGGGGGGCGCTCATCTGGACTCCACTGAGCGGCCCGTGCCGACCGGCTGACATCAGCGGTCCGTCGCGGCGGGATTCTGTACGCCCGCGTTCGCTACACTTCGCGGCGCCTCGCGAGCGAGCGGTCGAGCTCTGCGTACTCGTCGTAGCCGATGAGCTCGTAGAGCTCCTCGCGCGTCGTCATCCGGTCCAGCCAGTCCGACTGCGTGCCGTCTCGCAGGAGCTCCTCGTAGAAGGCGCCGGTGGCCCGCGCGGCCACCCGCGCCGCCGAAACCGGGAAGATCACGATCCGGTACCCGAGCTCGAACAGGCGCTGGGCCGGCAGCATCGGGCCCTTGCCGAACTCGGTCATGTTGGCGAGCAGCGGTCCCGGCACGGCCCTCGCGTAGTCGGCGAACTCCTCCTCGGTCTCGAGTGCCTCGGGGAAGATCACGTCGGCCCCGGCTTCCCGGTACGCGAGCCCTCGACGCACGGCCTCGTCGAACCCGTGGGTGGCCCGCGCGTCGGTCCGGGCGATCACCACGAGGTGCTCGCGCGCGCTCGCGGCCGCCGCGACCTTCTCGGCGAACGCCTCTGCGCTCGTGACCCGCTTGCCGTCGAGATGCCCGCACCGCTTGGGATCCTCTTGGTCCTCGATCTGGATCGCCGCCGAGCGCGCTCCCTCGAACTCGCGGACGGCGCGCATCACGTTCAGCGGCCCGCCGAATCCCGTGTCGGCGTCGACGATCAGCGGGATTCGCGTGACGCGGACGATCTGCCGCGCGGTGCGCTGGATCTCGTCGAGCGTGAACAGGCCGACGTCCGGGAGCCCCATCGAGGCGGAGAACGCCGCGCCCGAGAGATAGATCGCTCGAGCGCCGGCCCGCCGGGCGAGCAGCGCGGTGAGCCCGTTGAACACGCCGGGCGCGAGGATCGTCTCTCCGGCCTCGAGCATGGCGCGGAAGCGCTTGGCCGGGTGCTCGTTCGGGTCGGGGGTGAGCCAGGTCACCTCGGGTGGCCTCCGGCGCGAGCGCTCACGGGCGGACCGCCAGCGCCTGCATGAGCTGCTCCAGGTTCCCCTCGCGTTCGAGGTCCCACACGAGGTGCTGAACCCAGGCCGTCTGCTCGTGATCCCAGCGCTCTTCGACGTTCGCCCGGTACTTGGCCACCAGCTCCTCGTCGGTCATCGGGTTCCTCGCGTGCCCGCGAGGGTACCGCACCTCGCGCACGCGCTTGTCGCCCGTGACGGTCGTCACCGTGACGCGGTTCGGGATCCCCTCCGGGTAGCCCGCGGTCAGCTCGAGGTCCTCCTTCACGCTCACGCGGCCCCGCAGGAGATCGAGCGTCCGCGGGTCGCGGATCCGTTCGGGGTCGAAGGTGTGGCGCGTGATCTCGCCATCGAGCAGCGCCGCGACCACGATGTACTGGAGCGAGTGATCGGCGGTCTCGCGGGTCTTCGGGTCCCACTTCTCGGGGTCCTTGGCGATGATCTGGTAGGCGGCGTCGAACGTCTCGATCTCGATCGACTTCAGCAGATCCGGGTCGCCGCAGACCTCCGCCGGCATCTGGAGCGCGGCATCGACGGCGCTCTGGGCGTGGTACTCGACCGGCCAGTACTTGACGTGGGTGTCGAGGATGCGGGTCGGCGGGAGGCGGCCCTCGAGCCGCCACAGGACCTCGGGGTCGGGGGACTGTCCCTCGAGGAGGTGGCGCACGAACCCCATCGGGCCCTCGAAGGGCTCGTCCGGTCCGGTCATCCCGGCCTCGGCGAGGAGCGTGGCGAACACGGCGTTGCGCGCGGCGTTGGCGGCCGCGGCCCCCTTCCACATCGAGAGCTCGCCGACGCGGGTCTGGCGCATGGCCGCGTGGGGGACGACGGTGAGGGAGATCGCGTGCTGGGCTGCCTCCTCGGGCAGGCCCAGCATCGCCGCCGCCCCGCACGCGGTCCCGATCCCGAGGTAGTTCACGTGGTCCCAGCCGCGGGCGCGCAGGCTCGCCGCGTCGCAGAGGGTCACGCTGACCTCGTAGGAGATCGCGATTCCCGTGATCAGCTCCCGCCCGGACAGGCCGCGCCACTCGGCGAGGGCCGCCAGGGCCGGGATGGCGTCGGAGGGGTGGAGCGGCTCCCTGGACAGGTACGTGTCGTTGAAGTCGAGGCAGCGGACGGCCACGCCGTTGGCGAACCCGGCGACCTCGGCAGGCGCGGCGAACGAGGTGCCCCAGACGGAGGCCCCGGTCGGCGTCGCCAGGCGCTCGGCGTAGGCCCGGGCGCTCGCGGCGGCCGCCTCCTCGAAACCGGCGACCGCGACCCCGATGCTGTCGAGCACCCTCCTCTTGACCTCGTGAACGGTTTCGCGGGGGAGGTCCTGCCACGAAACCGAATGCGCGTAGCCGGCGAGGAGCCGGTTCAGGCGGTCCGACATGCGGAGCTCCTCCAGCGGTGGCGGGACCGTCGCGTGGGCCGGAGCACCCTCCCGGCCGCGGCGACGTGTTGAATCTACACTTCGGGGACCGTGCCCAGGGACGGGTCCGCCGCCGGACGCGCTGGGCGAGGTGCGGTGGAGCTGGCGCCGCTTCCAGACGGAGGGTCGCGGAAAGGAGACGAGGTGGAGGACGCGCTGGTCGGGGTCGTGATGGGATCCCGCTCGGACTGGGACACCATGCAGCACGCGGTGGACACGCTTCGCGGGCTCGGCGTGCCCACCGAGACCAGGATCCTGTCGGCCCACCGGACGCCGGACGAGCTCGGGACGTGGGCCGCGACGGCCGAGGAGCGGGGGCTGGAGGTCGTGATCGCCGCGGCGGGCGGGGCGGCCGCCCTTCCCGGCGCCGTGGCCGCGAAGACCACGCTTCCGGTGCTCGGGGTCCCGATGGAGTCGAAGCTGTCGGGGATCGACTCCCTGCTCTCGATGGTCCAGATGCCGGCCGGGGTGCCGGTGGGCACGCTCGCCGTGGGGAAGGCGGGAGCCGTCAACGCCGCTCTGCTCGCGGCGATGATCGTGGCGCGGGCGCACCCCGAGTACCGGGAGCGCCTGAGGGCCCATCGGGCGGAGCAGGCGGCCAAGGTGCTTGCCGAGCCCGACCCGTCGGCGGGCTGAGACCCGCCGGTGAGCAGGGGGCTAGACGGTGACGCCCTCGAGCGTCCCCCGCAGGCGGGTGGCCATCCCCTCGAGCAGCGCGAGCGCGATGGCCGGCTGCTCCTTCAGCAGCCGGCGGAAGGGAGCGCGCTCGATCCGGATCGTCCGAAGCGGCGTCTCGGCGACCACCGAGGCCGAGCGCGGCCGGCCGTCGAGCAACGCCAGCTCACCGAAGAAGTCGCCGGGTCCGAGCCGCCAGGTTCCCCGAGCGCTCGCGATCGTGCCCCTGAGCACTTTCGCCTCGCCCTCGACGATGACGTAGAACGCGACGCCCGGGCTGCCCGCCCGCACGATCATGCGGCCGGCCGTGTAGGAGACCTCCTCGGCGAGCTGAGCTACGGATCGGAGCTGCGAACGGGACAGGCCGGAGAAGAGGGGGACCCGGGCCAGGATCTCGACCTCGGGGTGGCGGATGGGCACGGAGGAGGTTCGGGTTCGGGCGGCCTGCGTTCGGGTGGGCATGGCCTCATTGTTGCAGACGCCGTCGAGAGGCGAGGCGCGCCGGGGCGAAGCACGCCGGGGCGAGGCGCGCCGGGGAGGACTCGAACCTCCGACCCGCTGCTTAGAAGGCAGCCGCTCTGTCCACTGAGCTACCGGCGCTCGCTGGGGCCCGCGGACCCGGAACGATGGTAGGGGACCGGCGGGGGCGCGACCAGCTTCGGCCGGCGGGCTGACGCCGGACCCCGCGAGGGTCCATCATTGGGGTCGTGATCGGCCGGATCCTCTTGGCGGGCACCGCGCTCCTGGTGGTGGCGGGATCGTTCGTCCTGTTCCGGTCCATGCGCCGATGGACGTCGACCCCGCCGTCGAGGCCCGATGCCAGGCAGGCCGAGGACCGACTCCGGCCGACGGTGGTCTCCGGCGAGCGGTAGCCGAGACCTCTTCGGATGACGAGCGAGCCGATCCGCGTCCCCGCCCGGCAGGGCCGCGCGATCCGCGTCGAGGCCGGCGGTTCGTTCCGCGTGATCGACCTCGAGGGCGGGCAGGTGGTCGACCTGTTCGCGTTCAACGCCGGCGACCTCACCGAGCACGCAAGCGCCGAGCACACCCGGGTGGCGCTCCTTCGCCTGTTCCCGCGCGCGGGGGAGAGCTTCGTGTCGAACCGACGCCGGCCGATGCTCACCCTGGTCGAGGACCGCTCGCCGGGCCGCCACGACATGCTCTGCGCAGCGTGCGATCCGGAGCGGTACGCGACCCTCGGGGTCCAGGGGTGGCACGCCTCGTGCCGCGAGAACCTCATCCGGGCCATGGCCGACCTCGGCCTCACGGGCTTCGTCGTCCCGCAGCCGATCAACCTGTTCATGAACGTCGAGGTGCGCCCCGACGGCGGGCTCGAGTATCGAACGGCCATCTCCCGGCCGGGGGACTCGGTGACGCTCCGGGCCGAGCTCGACCTCGTGGTGGTCGCCTCGGCCTGCCCGCAGGACGTCGTGGAGATCAGCCGGAACGGGCCGACCGACATCGCGCTCGAGCTCATCGGCTGATCCCGCGGACCCGACTTGCGCGAGGGGCCTCCGGTGGGGCATGATAGTACGACGTTAAGATATCCCGCCGAATCGCGACACTCGACCGTCGGCGTGGGGGGAGGCGATGGCGCTACCACCGGAGCAACGCGCGGAGCTGGGAAAGGATCTCCAGTCCTTCCTCCGCTTTCTCGAGACGTACTACCCGAACGAGATCCTGCGGGTGAAAAAGGAGGTCGACCCGATCTTCGAGGCCACGGCCACGCTGTGGCGTCTGGAAAAGGAGCACCGGTTCCCGGTCGTCATCTTCGACAACATCAAGGGCTCCGACATTCCGTGTGTGACCAACGTCCACGCGAGCTTCCCGCGCCTGGCGATGGCCCTCGGCCTCGGGATCGATGCCACGCCCCGCGACTTCATCCTCGAGTACATGGAGCGGGAAGACCACGGGATCGAGCCCGTGTTCGTCGACCGCGACTCGGCGCCGTGCAAGGAGGTCGTGCTCACCGGCGACGAGGTCGACGTCTTCAAGCTCCCCATGCTCAAGTACCACGAGCTCGACTCGGGGCAGATGGATCCGGGGTACGAGCAGCACCGCGGCCGGTACATCACGCTCGGGTACGAGATCATGAAGGATCCCGACACGGGGATCCGGAACGCCGGCATCTACCGGCTGCAGGCGAAGGGTCGCAACAAGTTTGGGATCCAGATCTCGGAGACCGCGCACGGTCACTACATCATGCAGAAGAACCTGAAGCACGGCCGTCCAACCGAGATGGCCGTGGCGATCGGTCTGCACCCCGCCGTGGAGCTGGGGTTTCTCTCGTTCACCAGCATCGACGTGGACGAGTTCGCCATGGCCGGGGCGATGCTCGGCGAGCCGCTCGAGATGGTGAAGTGCGAGACGATCGACGTGGAGGTGCCGGCCAACGCCGAGATCGTGCTCGAGTGCGAGATCCATCCAACCGAGCGCGAGCCGGAGGCGCCCTTCGGCGAGTACCCGGGAACGTACGGTCCCGAGCGCAACAACCCGGTGGTGTACGTGAAGGCCATCACCATGCGCAGGAACGCGCACTACCAGAGCTCGTTCGTCGGCCACTGGGACAACCTGCTGCTGTCCGGAGTGACGCGGAACAGCATGATCTACAAGGCCTGCCGACTGGCCTCGGGCGGGGTGCGCGCCGTCTACGTGCCACCCTCGGGTCGCTGCCGCTACCTCTGCTACGTGCAGATGGAGAAGCTCATCGAGGGCGATCCCAAGAACGCGGCCATGGCGGCGTTCGCCGCGGACCCGTTCCTGAAGTACGTGGTCGTGGTGGACGACGACGTCGACATCACGAGCGATTCGGAGGTCTGGCACGCGATCGCGCAGCGCGTGCGATTCCACCAGGACGCATTCGTCGTCACCCACGCGCGGGGCTCGCCTCTGGACCCCGCCTCCTACGATCCCGCGGGGGGATCGCACCTGGTCACGAAGGTCGGGATCGACGCGACGCGCAAGGCGGACTTCCCGCTCGAGATCTCGACGCCCGGCGTGGACCAGGTCGACCTGGACGCGCTCTTCGGAGACCTGTGGAAGCAGACGCGCAAGGACTAGCAGCGGCCGTCGCGGGCGGGGACCCAACCCCCGCCCGCGACGCCACCAACCCGATGTCCGAGACCGAGCGAGGATCGCGCAACCGGTGAAGCCCGCACCGTTCGAGTACGAGCGCCCCGAGAGCCTGGGCGAGGCGGTCGGCCTCCTCGCCGAGCACGGCGAGGAGGCCAAGCTCCTCGCGGGCGGTCAGAGCTTGGTGCCGCTGCTCGCGCTCCGGCTCGCATCCCCATCAGTGCTCATCGACCTGAACGGGGTGCGGGAGCTGGACCACCTGCGCCTCGAGGGCGACCGGCTCGCGATCGGCGCGATGACCAGACACCGAGACGTCGAGGAGATGGCCGAACTGCGGACCCGGTGCCCCATGCTGGTCGAGGGTGTGTCCCTGATCGGGCATGTGACCATACGGAACCGCGGCACGGTGGGCGGGAGCCTCGCCCACGCTGATCCGGCGGCGGAGTGGCCCTCGCTCGTGCTCGCCCTCGAGGGTGAGATCGACGCCACCGGTCCCGAGGGGGTGCGAACGATCCCGGCCGAGGAGTTCTTCGAGACGTACTTCACGACGGCCCTCGCGCCCGACGAGATCGTGTCGGAGGTGCGGTTGCGGATCCCGGAGAGCCCACGCGTCGGCTCGTGCTTCCTCGAGCTCGCCCGACGCCACGGCGACTTCGCCCTCGCCGGCGTGGGTGCGCTGCTCGAGCTCGACTCGAGCGGGTCGATCACCGACGCACGGGTGACGCTCATCGGCGTCCGCGACCGCGCGGTGCGCTCCTCCGGGGCCGAGTCGGTGCTTGTGGGCGCGCGCCCGGACGCGGAGGTGTTCGCCGAGGCCGCGGAGGCGATCGACCCCGAGATCGAGCCGGTGTCCGACATCCATGGGACGTCGGAGTATCGGCGGCACCTCGCGAAGGTTCTCGTCCGGCGAGCGCTCGCGCTCGCGACCGAACGCGCTGGGGGGGTGTGAGGGTGGCCGACCGACGGCCGATCACGTTGCGGGTCAACGGGCAAGAGCTCTCGGGGAGCGCCGAACCCCGGATGACGCTCGCCGACTTCCTCCGGGATGAGCTGGGACTGACCGGCACCCACCTCGGGTGCGAGCATGGGGTGTGCGGAGCCTGCACGGTGTTGATGGACGGGCGCTCGGTGCGGTCGTGTCTGATGTTCGCGGTGCAGGCCGAGGGACACGAGCTCACGACGGTCGAGGGGCTCGCCGCGCCCGACGGCTCGCTCAGCCCTCTGCAGGAAGCCTTCTCGACCAACCACGCGCTGCAGTGCGGGTTCTGCACGCCGGGTTTCCTGATCGCGGTGACCGAGTACCTGGCGGAGGGAGCGCCCGGGGTGGACGACGAAGCGACCCTCCGCGCTCGGCTGTCGGGCAACCTGTGTCGCTGTACCGGCTATCAGAACATCGTGACCGCGGTGCGCGACGCGGCCGAGCGGATGCGGCGGAGCCCCTGACGGTGAGCGATCCAGCGCACCCGTACGCGCCTGCGGGCGAGCCGGGTTCCCCGCCGGTTCGTCCCGCGAACTACGTCGGGCAACGACTGCGGCGCAAGGAAGACGCGAGGCTCCTCACGGGTCGAGCCACGCACGTGGCCGACCTTCGGATCCCCGGACTGCTGCACGCCGCCGTCCTGCGCAGCCCGTTCGCTCACGCCCGGATCGCTGGCATCGAGACGGAGGCGGCCGCGGCCGCGGCCGGCGTCGTCCGCGTCGTCACCGCGCGCGATCTCGAAGGCAGGGTCGGCCCGTTCGTCGAGGCGGCGCGCAGCGAGATCTCTCCGCTCCTGAACGAGAAGATCGGTCCGACGCTCAAGTCCTGTCCGATGCCGGTGCTGGCCGCCGACCGGGTGCTGTGGGTCGGGCAGCCGGTGGCCGCGATCGTGGCCACCGATCGGTACCGGGCGGAGGACGCGCTCGAGCTGGTGCAGGTCGACTACGAACCGCTTCCGCCGGTGAGCGATCCCGAGCGCGCCCTCGAGCCCGGGGCTCCCGTCCTGCACCCCGAGCTCGGGGACAACGTGCAGACCTCGTTCGTCGTCTCCGTCGGCGACGTGGACGGTGCCTTCGCGCGGGCCGAGCGCACCCTCTCCGCGCGCCTGGTCATGGGTCGCACGGCCGCGAACGCCATGGAGACCCGCGGAGTGGCGGCGGTCCCCGATGCCGGCCGCGACGAGCTCACGGTGTGGGACGCGAACGCCCGACCGCACCTGGTCCGGACCTTCATCTGCGAGATGCTCGGGATGCCCGCCGACAGCGTTCGCGTGATCGGCCCCGACATGGGCGGCAGTTTCGGCACGGGGATGTTCCCGGAGGACGTCCTGATCGCGTTTCTCGCTCGCGAGCTCGGGCGGCCGGTGCGCTGGATCGAGGATCGGAGGGAGAACCTCTCGAACACGCGCCACGCCCGGGACCAGATCCACCAGGTGGAGGTGGCGTTCGACGGCGACGGACGCATCCTCGCCCTGAAGGACCGCTACCTGATCGATGCCGGGGCCTACAACAATTACGCGATCACGGTCTCGTACAACTCGGCCGCCCACCTCCGCGGGCAGTTCGCGATCGACCACATGCGTGTGGAGGCCCTCTCGGTCCTGACGAACAAGGCTCCGGTCACCCCCGTGCGCGGCGCGGGACGGCCGGAGGTGGTGTTCGTGATGGATCGGATCGTGGATCTCGTCGCCACCGAGCTCGGCCTCGACCCCGTGGAGGTTCGTCGGCGCAACCTGATCCGACCCGAGCAGATGCCGTACCCGATGGGGATGCCCTACCGCGACGGCGTCGACATCGTGTACGACCGCGCCGACTTCCCCGGACAGCTGAACCGCGCGCTCCAGATGTTCGGGTACGAGGAGTTCCGGCGGGAACAGGCAGCGGCCCGCGATGCCGGGCGCCGCATCGGGGTCGGGGTCTCCTCGTACGTCGAGGGCTCCGGCTACGGTCCGTATGAGGGCGCCGTCGTTCGGATCGATCCACGCGGCCACGTCACGGTGGCCACTGGCGCAAAGCCGCACGGACAGAGCCTGGAGACCACCCTCGCGCAGATCTGCGCGGATCAGCTCGGGGTCACGCCCGACGACGTGACGGTGAGGGCCGGCGACACGGCGTTGATCGCCCACGGCATCGGGACCTTCGCGAGCCGGAGCGCGGTGACGGCCGGGACGGCGGTCGGGGTCGCGGCCGCCCGCCTGCGCGAGAAGGTGCTCGCCGTGGCCGCCGAGTTGCTGGAGATCCATCCCTCGGACCTCGATCTGGACCACGGGGCGGTGGCGGCAAGGGGTGCGCCGGACCGGCGGGTCAGCCTGGCCGACATCGCGCGGGCCGCGACCCCCGGACCCCGGGCCAAGCTGCCGCCGGGGATGGAGCCCGGGCTCGAGGTCGTCTACTACTACGTGCCGCCGACCGTGACGTTCGCCTCCGGGACGCACGTGGTGGGGGTCGAGGTGGACGAGGAGACGGGATTCGTCCGGCTCCTCAAGTACGTCACGACCGACGACTGCGGGCGGATGCTGAACCCGACCATCGTCGAGGGTCAGGTGCATGGTGGCGTCGCCCACGGCATCGGCAACGCGCTGTTCGAGGAGGTGGTGTACGACGGCGACGCGCAGCTGCTCACCGGCACGTACCTGGACTACCTGCTGCCCACCGCCTCCGACGTGCCGCCGATCGCCGTGGGACACCAGGAGGAGTTTCCCTCCGAGCTCAATCCGTTCGGCATCAAGGGAGTCGGTGAGGGGGGCGCCGTCTCCCCGCCGGCGGCCATCGCGAACGCCATCGTGGACGCGCTGCGTCCCCTGAGGGTCCACATCGACCGCGTGCCGATCGGGCCGGAAGGGCTGTACCGGCTGATCCGGGAGGCGCGGGCGGCCTCCCGGGCCGGATGAGGGAGGGAGGACCCATGCAGATCAAGGGCCTGGTGTGGGTGGGGACGGCGACCGAGCGGTTCGCCGAGACCGTGGCGTTCTTCCGCGACGTGCTCGGTCTCTCCGAGTTCCAGAGCTCCGACACGCTCTCGATCCTCAGGCTGTCGGGCGGGGAGTGGGTGGAGGTGTTCGGGCCGGGACACGAGCACTTCGCGGAGTTCGATCGCGGGCCGGTGGTTGAGTTCCACGTCGACGACGTGCCGAGAGCGCGGGCGGAGCTGGAGGCGCGGGGCGTGGAGTTCCTGCACCCCGACCACGCGTGGGGCGAGTACACGTGGGCGCACTTCCGTGGCCCCGACGGGAACATCTACGGGATCACGAGCGGCCCGTACGGGACGAGACCGTGAGCCGACGGGACGGACAGGGCGTGACCGCCCCTCGCTCAGGTCGGTCGTCGGCAGGAGAGCGCGAGCTCCCGGTGGTCGTCGCGATGACCGGGGCAACGGGGGCGATCTACGGCATCCGGCTGTTGCAGGCGCTCCGGCAGGCGGGCGTCGAGACCCACCTCGTCCTCAGCCGGTGGGCCGAGGCGACGATCCTCGCCGAGACGAGCTGGAAGCCCGCCGAGGTCCGGGCCCTGGCCGACCACGTCTGGGACGAGGGCGACCTCGAGGCGCCACCGGCCAGCGGCTCGCTGCTCACGCGCGGCATGGTGGTCGCGCCGTGCAGCATGAAGTCCTTGGCGGCGATCGCCCACGGGATCACGGAGAACCTCATCCATCGGGCGGCGGAGGTTGCGATCAAGGAGCGGCGGAGGCTCCTCCTGCTGGTGCGCGAGTCTCCGCTCTCGGTGATCCACCTGGAGAACATGCTCCGGGTGGCGAGGGCGGGCGTCCTCGTCGTTCCACCGGTCCCTGCGTTCTACGCCAGGCCGCGGACGATCGAGGACCTGGTCGACCACACGGTGGGACGGATGCTCGACCAGGTCGGCGTCGAGCACGCGCTCGTGCGACGGTGGGGTGAGCGGCGGACGGTTCGCTGGTCTCCTCGGGTCGAGAGCGGAGGCCCCGGGGCCGAATAGGAGGGCGACGCCGCGCCGCGTCCATGGAGCGGCCTGCGACGAGGTCTCGTCCGAAGGTCCCGCGCAGGCAGAGTCTCCGGGCCCGGCTCGGGCTCGGGCTCCTCGGTCATGCTGGTCGTGAGGGTACGACCATGCTGAACGAGCTCGGCACGTTCGAGGCGCACGTGGCGATCCGCGCCTTCCGGCACTCGCGGGGCCTCGTCCGCGCGCACGACGAGGAGGAGCGGGAGCGCGTCCTCGCGCAGGCGTCGCGCCGACACGGGGACCGGGCGCGTCTGCTTGCGCGTCGCCGCGCCAGCCGTCACGCCGCCTGAGGTCGGACCGGCGGCTCCGGTCCCGGGCGTCCTAGGCCCGAAGGGCTTCGATCTGGGCTCGCCAGCTCGCCGCGACCTCACGCGGGGTGCCGGACTCGACGGCGAACGTGATGCCGCCGGTGACCGGCATGCCCGGGTGGGCGTCGGACTCCACCGAGTCGACGCGTACCTCGAACCTCGCCAGCGTGCCGTCCCCCACCGGCTCGAGCGCTCGGGCCGTTCCCCTGACGTAGAGAACGACGCCCGGCGCCACGAAGCACAGGAGCGCGGGAGATCCTCTCATGAGGTTGGTGGATGTCCGCGTCCCCGGCCACAGGCCCAGGCGCAGCGTCCGGTCGTCTACCGCCACGATCTCTCCGGCCGATAGCATGCACGGGCGCGGCCGGCCGTCCGGATCGACCGTGACGAGCAGGTGGGCCGGACCGATCTTGGATTCGAGCTCGTCCCCGTCGAACGCGTCGAGGACCTGGGGTGGAAGCCGGGCCCCGATCGTCCTCGTCATGGTCCCTCCTCGCGGCCTGCGACCCCCGGGAAACTCTCTCGACGATAAGATACCGCGGGTCCGGGAGTGCTCATCTTGGGGGGCGATCCTCGCACATGGAACCGGAGGCGGCCGACGGCCCGGCGCGTGAACGGAGATGGCTGCCGGGGAAGGGCCGGCGCGAGCGGATCTCGTTCGCCATCGTGATGTTCGGCTACCTCGCCGTCACCTGCGGCGAATCCCTCCTCGCACCCGTGTTCCCAACCGCTGCGAAGACATTCGGCCTGTCCCTCAGCGAGGAGGGTCTGGCGTTCGGGCTGCTCGCCCTGTCGATTGCGATCGCCAACGTCGTCGGCGGCCTCCTGCTTTGGCGTCGAGGGCCGCGCATGGGCGTGGGCCTGGGTCTGGCCCTCGCCGCGATCGGCGGGGGAGCGGCGTCCGCGAGCGGAGGATGGCCGTTGTTCCTCGGGGCACAGGTCCTCCTCGGGCTGGGCTCGGGCCTGTTCTTCGCTTCGGGCCTCTCCGCGGCGGGCGACCTCGGGGGCGGCCGTCGCGGGCTCGCGATGGGGATGTTCGGGGTCGCGTTCTCCGGCGGGCTCGCGCTCGCGGCCCTCCTCGTCGCGTTCGCGGGCGAGGACCGGTGGAGATTGGCGTTTGCCGCGTCGGCGGCCCTGTCGGGGGCAGCCCTCGTCGGCACGGTCTTCGCTTCGCTCTCCCCGCGTCCGAGCCCCCCGCCGCCGCTTCGGTGGGCCGGTGTTCATCGCGAGCTCGGCGTGCCGCTGGCGGTCGGGGGCATGGCCGCGGTGTCGCAGTACGGGACCGTGTCGTTTCTCGCGACGTTCGCGGTGGGGGCGTGGGGGGTTGCCCGCCCCTCCGCCGCCGGGCTGCTCGCCGCCGCCCGCGTGCTCTCGATCCCGGGAAAGGTCACCGCGGGCCACCATGCCGATCGCAGAGGCGGCGTGGTCACGGCCGGACAGATCGGCCTCGGCCTCGCGCTCCTGGGTGCGTGGTGGACGCTCGCGCCGAGCGTCGCCCTCGGCCTGGTCCCGGCCGTCGTGTTCGCCGCTGGGGTGAGCGCCCTCGGCCCCGTTGGCAACATCCTTGCGCTGGAGGCGTTTGCCGATCGGGGAATCATGTTGGGGGTGTTCCGCTCCGCGCAGATCGCGCTCGGCGCGATGACGAGTGCGTTACTGGGGGCGGCCTCCGAGCGCTTCGGCCTTCGCCCAAGCTTGGCCGTGGCTTCGGTGCTGCCTGCGGCGCTGTGGCTGCTCTCGCGGCACCGGACGGAGCGGCGCGCGGGTCCGGCCCCGCTCAGTCCGCGCGACTGAACGGCGCGAGCTCGAGCAGGCCGAGCGCCCGCTCGAGGACGCGGTCGGGGCGCTCCCGGTGCTCGACGGGCGCGACGACGACCCCGGGCACTCCGCGGAGGCGCGCCAGGCTCTCCGCGCTCGTGGGTCCCAGGGCCGACTCGGGGACGAGCAGCACGAGGCGGCGACCCTCCTTGAGGGTCACGTCGGCCGCGCGGTGGATGAGGGTGTTGGCGTAGCCGATCGAGATCGAGCTCAGCGAACGCCCACTGCACGGCGCCACGATCATGCCCGCGGTCAGGAACGATCCACTCGAGATCTTCGCCGCCTGGTTGCTCTGGTCGTACGCGCGGTCGGCGAGCCGCGCGACCTCATCGGCGGTGCGACCGGTCGTGCGGGCCACCCACTCGCGCGCGCACCCGCACATCACGAGATGCGTCTCGATCGGTGTGTCGCCGAGCAACTCGAGCAGCCGAACCCCGAGCCCCGCCTCGGGACCGCCCGTGAGCCCCACCACCAGGCGGGTCCGGCGTGAGGGCCGGGCTCCGATCTCGATCACCGCGTCACCTCCCTCGCCGCGTGCGGACGAACTGTACGACGTTCGGACCGGGCGATCCCTTCGAACGTACCCCGAAGCCGAGTCCCCCCGGGCCGACCTCGGGACGTCCGGCGTCGTTGGCTTGACTTTCGAGACGTCTGAACGTCAAGATATCGCGTCCGTTGGACCAAGGGGGGGTGGACGTGCGCAGGATGAGCCGGATCGGCGCGCTGTTGACGGCGCTCGCGCTGCTCGGTGCGGCCTGCTCGAGCAAGAGCGCGGGCGGCCAGGGGAACTCAGGCGGATCGACGAACGCGTCGATCACGATCGCGCTCGGGTCGGAGCCTACGACGCTCGATCCACAGCTTCGCGACGACGGCAACGAGCGGGCCGTCACCGTCAACATCTACGAGACCCTGTTGACCCGGAACGCGCAGGGCGACCTCGAGCCGCTGCTCGCGACCGCCCTGCCGACGCAGGTCGACGCCACGACGTGGGAGTTCAAGCTTCGTTCCGGGGTGAAGTTCACCGACGGTGAGCCCTTCAACGCGGACGCGGTCGTGTACAGCGTCCAGCGCGTCATCAACCCGGACTTCAACTCGGAGCAGTCGGGCTGGTACACCGGCATCACGGGGGCCAAGAAAGTCAACGACACAACGGTCGACATCCTGACGCAGGCTCCCGATCCGGCGCTCCCGGCGAGGATGGCCGTCATGCGGATGGTGCCTCCGAAGGCCTCGCAGGGCTCTGACTTCGCGCAGAACCCCGTCGGGACCGGTCCGTACAAGTTCGTCGAGTGGGTGCAGGGAGACCACATCACGTTGGAGCGGAACCCCGACTACTGGGGCGACGAGCCGCAGATCGCGAAGGTCACCTACAACTTCGCCGAGGACTCCGGCGCCCGGCTGTCGGGCCTGCTGTCCGGTCAGTACGACCTGATCACGAACCTCTCGCCCGACGACATCGGCAGCGCGCCGAACTCGGCCTCCGTGCTCGGCCAGGAGCACCCGGTCATGATCCTGAACGCCCGCGACGGCGTGACGGCCGACGTCCGGGTGCGGCAGGCGCTGAACTACGCGATCGACAAGGACACGATGGTGAAGAACCTGCTCGACGGGTACGCGCAGCCGGATGCGTGTCAGATCCTCAGCCCGTCGATCCCCGGATACAACTCGTCGCTGCAGCCCTATCCCTACGACCCGGACAAGGCCAAGCAGCTTCTGCAGGCCGCGGGAGCCGAGGGCGCGACGATCAACCTCGTGGGTGAGTCGGGGCGCTGGCTGAAGGACCGCGAGATCATCGAGGCCGTCGCCAACTACTGGAAGGCGGTGGGGCTCAAGGTCAACGTGCAGATCTTCACGTTCGATGAGTACCTGAACCGGCTGTTCGACCAGAAGACCCGGCCGGACGCGATCTTCGTGAGCAGCAGCAACGACCTGCTCGACGCGGACCGGCAGCTCTCCACGTACTACTCGATGGACGGGATCGGGTCCTCGAACAGCAACACGGAGCTGAAGGGGCTGATCGACCAGGCGCGGCAGGAGACGGATCCGCAGAAGCGTGACGCCCTGTACAACCAGGCGGTCAAGATCGGCTGCGACCAGGCATACTTCGCGTTCCTGTTCAACGAGGACGACATCTACGGCCTGAGCAGCCGGCTGCAGTTCCAGCCGCGGGTCGATGGATTGATCCCCGTGAAGGAGATGTCGGTGACGGGATAGCCTCCCGCGTGGAGGGACGGGCATGGGCCGGTTCGTCGTCAGGAGGATCGCGCGCGGGCTGATCGTGATCTTCGGCGTCACGGTGGTGGTGTTCGTCGTGACCCGGCTGATCGGCGATCCCGTGAAGGTGATGCTCCCGCTCGAGGCGACGCCGGGGGAGCGAGCGGCGTTCGCGCACCGGCTGGGGCTGGACCGGCCCATCCTCGTCCAGTTCGTCGACTACGTGGGACAGGTCGCGAGGGGCAACTTCGGGAACTCGCTGTGGCAGAACCGACCCGCCCTCCAGATCATCTGGGAGCGTTTGCCCCTCACGCTCGAGCTGGTCTTCTCGGCGATGGCGCTCGCGGTGCTCGTGGCGATCCCGTTCGGCATGATCGCCGCGCTTCGACCGGGAAGCGTGCTGGACCGGGTGATGATCACGCTCAGCCTCATCGGGCTTTCGATCCCGCAGTTCTGGCTGGGCCTGCTGCTGATCGTCGTGTTCGCGGTGCGGTTGAAGGTCTTGCCCGTTGCCGGCAGCGGAGGGCTGAGCCATCTCCTGCTGCCGATGGTCACGCTGGCGCTCCCGGCCATCGGTCGAATCTCGATGGTCGTGCGGTCGTCCATGATCGACGAGCTCAACCAGCAGTACGTGCAGACGGCCAGGGCCAAGGGTCTCCCGCGGGCCCGGGTCGTCGGCGTGCACGCGCTCCGCAACGCGTCGGTCCCGGCGCTCACGCTGAGCGGGTGGGAGCTGATCAGGGCTCTGGCCGGCTACGCGGTGATCGTGGAGGTGGTGTTCAGCTGGCCGGGGCTCGGTTCGCTCGCGGAGGACGCGATCCAGCGACAGGATCTGATCCTGCTGCAAGCCATCGTGTTCGTGGTCGCGATCATGGTGGTCCTGATCAACGTCCTGATCGATGTCGCCTACAAGCTGATCGACCCGAGGATCCAACTCACGTGAGACGCCCATGAGCCTCCCGTCGCCGCACGAGGTCGAGGAAGCCCAGCGGGAGGAGGTGCTGACCTCCGGCCGTCCGTACGAGGTGCTGCGCGCCCTTCGCGGGAGCCTGCGGGAGCTGGTTCGGGACAAGGCCGGCCTGTTCGGCGTGCTCGTCGTGCTCGCGCTGGTGTTCGTGGCGATCTTCGCACCGTGGCTGGCGCCCCACGACCCCTCGCGTCAGTCGCTCTCCGACCGGCTCGTCCCTCCGTTCTGGGAGAGCGGCGGCAGCTTCACGCACGTGCTCGGCACCGACAACCTGGGTCGGGACGTCTTGTCCCGGATCATCTACGGAGCCCGGGTCTCGCTCCTGGTGGGGCTGTCGGTGGTCCTGCTTGCGGGCGTGGTGGGGACGACGCTCGGGCTGATCTCCGGTTACCGGGGTGGGCGCGTCGACGCCTGGATCATGGGAGCGGTCGACACGCAGGTCGCCTTCCCCGGGTTGCTGCTTGCCCTCGTGATCCTGTCGGTCGTCAGTCCGAGCGCCACCTCGATCATCATCGTGCTCGCCCTGAACGGGTGGATGGTCTACGCGCGCATGGCGCGCGGCGTGGTGCTCTCCGTCAAGGAGATGCCGTATGTGGAGGCGGCCGAGATCGTCGGATGTCGTCCCCGGCGGGTGGTGGCCCGTCACATCCTGCCCAACCTCGCGTCGCCGCTGCTCACGCTCGCGATCCTCGAGTTCGCCCGGATCGTGCTGGCGGAGGCGGCGCTCTCGTTCCTCGGGCTCGGCATCCAGCCCCCGCAGGTGTCGTGGGGCCTGATGGTCGCCGAGGGCCGCGCCTACATCTTTCGCGCGTGGTGGCTCGTCACGTTCCCCGGCGCCGCGATCGCGATCACGGTGCTCGGCATCAACCTGCTCGCGAGCTGGCTGCGCGTGGCGGCCGATCCGCAGGAGCGCGAGAAGCGGTTCGCGGCCACGGCCAGGACGGGGTCGGTGGCGTGAGCGGCGAGGTCACCCCGGCTTGGAAACACCTCCTCGAGGTCGAGCACCTCGAGGTCCGCTTCTTCACGCGTCGTGGCGAGGCGCAGGCGGTGCGCGATGTCTCGTTCACGATCGACCGCGGCGAGACGCTCGGTCTCGTCGGGGAGTCGGGGTCGGGCAAGAGCGTCACCTCGCTCGCGGTGCTCGGGCTGATCCAGCTGCCGGGCAAGATCACCGGCGGCGACGTGCGGTGGAAGGGGCGGTCGCTCCTGGGCCAGGGTGGGGAGCGGTACGCGCGGTCCATCCGCGGCAAGGAGCTTGCCGTCGTCTTCCAGGATCCGATGACGTCGCTCAACCCGCTGTTCCCGATCGGAACACAAATCGGCGAGGTCCTTCGGTACCACATGGGGATGAGCAAGAGCCAGGCGCGAACGCGCACCCTCGAGCTGCTCGACCTCGTTGGGATCTCGAACCCGGCTCAGCGCATCCACCAATACCCGCACGAGTTCTCGGGGGGAATGCGTCAGCGCATGCTGATCGCGATGGCGCTGGCCTGCGAGCCGGAGCTGCTGATCGCGGACGAGCCGACCACAGCCCTCGACGTCACGATCCAGGCCCAGATCCTCGAGCTGCTGGCGGAGCTTCAAGAGCGACTCGAGGTGGCCGTGCTGCTGATCAGCCACGACCTCGGCGTCGTGGCCCAGGTGTGTCACCGGATCGCCGTGATGTACGCGGGCAAGATCGTGGAGAGCGGGCCCGCCGAGGAGGTCTTCCCGCGACCCGGTCATCCGTACACGATGGGACTGATGCGTTCCACGCCGCGCCTGGACCTCATCCAGGCGCGGCTGGTGGGGATCGACGGCGCGCCGCCCGACCTGGTTCGTCCTCCGGCCGGCTGTCCGTTCCATCCCCGCTGTCCGTTGGCCGTCGAGGAGTGTCTCGAGGAGATGCCGCCGCTGGAAGCGCACGGCGGCGGCCGGGAGGTGGCGTGTTGGCGTGCCTTCACTGAAGCTGTCGGAGCGGAGCCCGGAGCGGGATCGACGCGGGGCTGAGCCCCTCCTGATCGTCCGGGGGCTCACGGTCCGCTTCCCTGTGGGCCGGGCCGGTTTCTGGGGCAACCGGCGGCTGTTCGTGCACGCCGTTGACGACGTCTCGTTCGAGATCTTCCGCGGGGAGACCCTGGGCCTGGTCGGGGAGACGGGCTCGGGCAAGACCACCACGGGACGGGCCATCCTGCGGCGGGTTCCCATCGCCGCGGGGACGATCACGTTCAAGGGAAACGACATCACGCACGTGGACGGGGACAACCTCCGCCACCTCCGGCGGGACATGCAGCTGGTGTTCCAGGACCCGTACGCGAGCTTGAACCCGCGCATGAAGGTCCTCGACCTCGTCGGCGAACCGCTCGTCGTGCACGGGGTCGTCAGGCGAATCCGGGAAGCCCGCGATCGGGTCCGCGAGCTGCTCGAGCTCGTCGGGCTCCCCGCCGACGCCGTGGACCGCTACCCGCACGCCTTCAGCGGTGGTCAGCGTCAGCGGATCGGCATCGCGAGGGCGCTCGCGCTCGAGCCGGACTTCATCGTCTGCGACGAACCGGTCTCGGCTCTGGACGTCTCGATCCGGGCGCAGGTCGTGAACCTGCTCCAGAACCTCCAGGACCGGCTCGGCCTCACCTACCTCTTCATCGCGCACGACCTTTCGGTCGTTCGCCACATCTCCCACCGCATCGCCGTCATGTACGCTGGCAAGGTCGTCGAGATCGCCGACCGCGATGAGATCTACGAGAACCCCAAGCACCCGTACACCCAGGCGCTGCTATCCGCGGTGCCGATCCCTGACCCTGCGCTGCAGCGAACGCGGCGTCGGCAGATCCTCCGAGGCGAGATCCCCAACCCGGTGGATCCGCCGCCCGGGTGTCGCTTTCACACCCGGTGTCCGATCGCGGAGGATCGTTGCAGGACCGACCCACCACCGCTCGAGCCGAAGCGGCCCGAGCATCTGGCCGCCTGCTGGCTGACCTGAGCAGCACATGGGGCCAACGAACGGAGGAGGATCGATGAGCGAGCTTCGCACGGTGACCCACTGGATCGGGGGCCGGCCGGACGACGAGCCACCCCAACGACTCGGCGACGTCTACGACCCGGCCACGGGCGAGGTCCAGGCGAGGGTCGCCTTCGCCTCGGAGGCGGACGTGGATCGGGCGGTCGAGACCGCCGCCGCGGCGCAGCCCGAGTGGGGTGAGACGTCGCTCACCCGTCGCGCGGAGGTGCTGTTCCGCTTCCGCCAGCTGCTGCTGGACCACGTCGAGGAACTGGCTCGCCTCATCTCGAGCGAGCACGGCAAGGTGCGGTTCGACGCGATGGGGGAGATCCGGGCAGGCCTCGACGTGCTCGAGTTCGCGTGCGGCATCCCGCACCTGTTGAAGGGCGAGTTCTCGGAGAACGTCTCGACCAACATCGATACGTACTCGATCCGTCAGCCGGTGGGGGTGGCGGCCGGGATCACGCCCTTCAACTTCCCGATGATGGTCCCGATGTGGATGGTCCCGATCGCCCTGGCGTGCGGGAACGCCTTCGTGCTCAAGCCCTCCGAGAAGGACCCGTCCGCCTCGCTGCTGCTCGCGCGCCTGCTGAAGGAGGCCGGCCTGCCCGACGGAGTCTTCAACGTGGTGCACGGCGACAAGGTCGCGGTCGACGCGCTGCTCACGCACCCGAGGGTCGACGCGGTGAGCTCCGTCGGCTCCACGCCGGTGGCTCGGTACATCTACTCGACGGCCTCGGCGAACGGCAAGCGCGTCCAGTCGCTCGGCGGGGCCAAGAACCACATGGTCGTCATGCCCGACTGCGACATGGATCTCGCGGCGGACTCGGCCGTCAACGCCGGCTACGGGTCCACCGGCCAGCGGTGCATGGCCGTCTCGGCGGTCGTGGCCGTCGGCGCGGCCGGCGACCAGCTCATCGAGAAGGTGCGTGAGCGGCTGGCCGTCCTTCGAGTGGGGCCGGGGTCGGATCCGGAGGCGCAGATGGGGCCGCTCGTGACGGCGGAGGCGCGGGATCGGGTCGTCGCCGCCATCGAGGCGGGCGTGCGCGCCGGCGCGACCCTGGCCGTGGACGGGAGGGACCTCAAGGTCGAGGGGTACGAGAACGGCTTCTTCGTGGGGCCGACCATCTTCGACCACGTGACGCCGGACCTGTCGATCTACCGGGACGAGATCTTCGGTCCGGTGCTGGTCGTCGTCCGCGCCGATCGGCTCGAGGACGCGATCTCGCTCGTGAACGCCAACCCGTACGGTAACGGGACGGCGATCTTCACGAACGACGGCGGCGCGGCGCGGATGTTCCAGCACGAGGTGCAGGTCGGCATGGTGGGGGTGAACGTGCCGATTCCGGTTCCGCTCCCGTTCTACTCCTTCGGCGGGTGGAAGGCGTCGCTGTTCGGGTCTCTCCACATGTACGGCCCCGACGGCGTGGCCTTCTTCACCCGGGGCAAGGTCGTGACGACCCGGTGGCCCGAGCCGGCGGCGCGCGGGGTCGACCTCGGCTTCCCGGGGGCGAGTCGCTCGAGCTGACCGCTCAGCGCCGCAGGAGCGACCGGACCCTGGCGGGGGCGAGGGGGGTCTCCCGCACCACCACGCCGAGGTCGCCGAGCGCGTCCTCCACCGCGTTGGCGATGGCGGCCGCCACCGGGACGGCGCCACCCTCCCCCACACCCTTTACGCCGAGCGGGTTCAGCGGAGAGGGCGTCTCCTGGTGCTCGAGGCGGATGGCCGGAACCTCGGCGGCGGTGGGGACGAGGTAGTCCGCGAGGGTGGCGCTGAGGAGCTGAGCGTCCTCTCCGTAGGCGACCTCCTCGTACAGGGCTCCGCCGATGCCCTGCGCCACTCCGCCGTGCACCTGCCCGTCGACGACCATCGGGTTGATCACGGTTCCGCAGTCGTGGACCACGGCGTACCGGCGTACGCGGATCGTTCCGGTCTCGAGATCGACCTCAACGACGGCCGCGTGCGCGCCGTTCGCCCACGTGACCGTCGGCGGCTCGTAGTACTCGGTCGCCGCGAGAGCGCCGGGGTCGCGCTCGACGAGCGCTCGGAGTTCGACCGAGCGCTCGGGAGCGCCGGCGACCGAGACCCGGCCGCCGGCGATCACGAGGTCGTGCTCCGCGACCTCGAGGACCTCCGCGGCGGCGCGGAGCAGCCGCTCGCGCACCACCAGCGCCGCCGCGCGCACCGCGTTACCGGCGACGACGGCGCTCCGGCTGGCGACGGTGCCCCAGCCTCGCTCGAGGCCGCGGGTGTCGCCCGTCACCACGGTGACCTGGTCGGGGTCGACTCCAAGCGCATCGGCGCAGACCTGCGCGAACACGGTCTCGTGCGCCTGGCCCTGCGAACAGGCGCCCGTGTGCACGGTCGCACCCCCGTCGGGCTCCAGGCGAACCGCGGCGCCCTCGAACGGTCCGATTCCGGTCCCCTCCACGTAGCAGGCGACACCGACTCCCACGCGGCGGTCGGTCGCGAGCGCCGCCTGGCGCTCGGACGCTACGGTTTCTCGGCCGACCAGCTCGGCTGCGCGGCGAAGCGCCCGCGGGTAGTCCCCGCTGTCGAGCACGAGTGGCTCGCCGTCCCGGTACAGGATGCCGGCGTCGTGGGGCAGCTCGTCCGGCCGGAGCAGGTTCCGCGCCCGGAGCTCCACGGGATCGATCCCGAGCGCGCGCGCCCCGCGCTCGATCGCCCGCTCGACCGCGAAGACGGCCTCCGGCCGGCCGGCACCCCGGTACGGGGCCGTCGGCACCTTGGTCGTGATCACGCAGGTGCCCACGGCCTCAAAGGCCGGCACGCGGTACGGGCCCATCAGGTGGGCGATCGTGTTGTAGGGAATGACGAGCCCGAGCGGGTTGAACGCGCCGGTATCGACGACGAAGTGGTCGATCAGGGCGAGGATCGTTCCGTCGGCGGCGAACCCCAGGCGCACCTCGTGCTCCTGCTCCCTGGCATGGATCGCGCTCTGCAGGTGCTCGACCCGGTCCTCGATCCACTTCACGGGTCGGCCCAGCCGCAGCGCGGCGAGCCCCACGAGCAGGTCCTCCGGGTACAGGACGCCTTTGGTGCCGAACCCGCCGCCGACGTCGGGCGCGACGACGTCGATCCGGTCCGGGTCGAGACCGCATACTCGGCTCAGGGCCCGCCGGAGCGGGTGCGCGTTCTGGGTCGCCGACCAGAGCGTGAGCCGCCCGCTCGAGACATCCGGGACGGCGACGGCCCCGCGAGTCTCCAGCGGCAGCCCGGCCTGGCGCTGGATCCGGAACCGATCGTGGATCACCGTGTGGGCGCCGGCGAGCGCAGCCTGCGCGTCGCCGGTCCGAACCGAAAACCGCACCGCCACGTTGTCGTCCCAGCCCTCGTGAACGCGCGGTGCGTCGGGGGCGAGGGCGCGCTCGACGCTCGCAACGGGCGGGAGCGGGTCGTAACCGACCGAGACCCGTTCGGCCGCGTCCTCCGCCGCGTACCGCGTCTCGGCGATCACCATCGCCACCGCCTGTCCGACGAAGCGCACGCGATCGTCCGGCAGCAGCGGCGGGTGGCAGGGGCGGAGCATCGGGCGCAGCGTCGCGACCAGCTTCTCGGGCGGCGCGTCCCACAGGAACGGTGGCATCGGCCCGGCCGGCACGTCCGCGTGGGTGAGCACGGCGACGGCCCCCGGGACTCGGAGGGCCTCCAAGGCGTCGATTCCCTCGACCCGGGCGTGCGCGAAGGGACTTCGCACGAACGCCGCGTGGAGCTGCCCGGGAAACGAGATGTCGGCGACGTACCGTCCCGAGCCGCGGAGGAAGCGCTCGTCTTCCTTGCGGCGCAGGGAAGCCCCTATCCACCGCTCCGTCACCGACACCTCGCTCTCACCTCAGGGCGTTCGCGCCGGTACGCACGCCGCCTTGGCAAGACATCTCGACCTCAAGATACCGTATCGCCCGAGACCGGCACGGGCCCTTGACAGGGCGCCGCCGGGTTCGGTATCTACACGTCGAGATATCTCCCGGTCGCCGAGAGAGGGGCGCCTGTCGTGGGGGTGGACGCGTCGCGGTTCGACCTGGCGGGAGCGACCGCGCTGGTGACGGGAGCCAGTCGGGGCATCGGCCGGGCGATCGCGCTCGGGTTGGCCGCCGTCGGCGCCGACGTCGCCGGCATCGCCCGCACCGAGACGGCGCTGAGCGAGCTCGGGGGCGAGGTCCGAGCGCTCGGTCGTGGGTTCCTCGCCGTCCCGGCAGACGTGCGCGACCCAGAAGCTGGGGAGTCCGCGGTGGAGCGGGCCTGGGGTTGGCGCGGGCGGATCGACATCCTCGTGAACGCCGCGGGGGTCATCGTTCGAAGCGACCCGCCCGGCGTCACCTTGGAGGAGTTCGATCTGGTCTTCGACACCAACGTTCGAGGCACCTTCTTCCTCACGCAGGCCGTCGGAGCGCGGATGCTCGAGGCCGGCGGGGGCTCGATCGTGACCGTGGCGTCGCTCGCCGGGGAGGTCGTGACGGGCGCCGCGGTCACGTACCAGGCGAGCAAGGCCGCGCTCGTCCAGATGACGCGCGCGCTCGCCGTCCGGTGGGCGCCGACGGTGCGCGTGAACGCCGTGGGCCCCGGTTACGTCCGCACGAGCCTGAACAGCGCCTGGCTGGACGAGCCCGACAACCTCCGCTACGTCACGGAGCGGACGCCTCTCGGTCGCGTGGGGACGCCCGAGGACGTCGTGGGGGCCGTCGTGTTCCTCGCGTCGCCGGCCTCGGCGTTCGTGACGGGCCAGCACCTGCTCGTCGACGGCGGCTGGAGCGCGCAGTAGCGGATCGCCCATCCCTCGCGCTCGGGGGATCAGCGTGGGTCCGGGACGGAGTCGATCATGCGCGACACGGTGGAGCCGTCCTCGAACTGCACGAGCAGCTTGCGCAGGAGCCTCCCGAGTTGCTCGCGCTCGGACTCGGTGAGCCCGGCCAGCAGCTGCTTCTCGTTCTCGGTGTGCGCGGCGACGGCCTCGTCCACCACGCGGAGGCCCTTCGGGGTGAGCATGACCAGCACGCTCCGCCGATCCTTGGGATCGGGGATTCGCTTGACCAGACCCGCGGCGGTCAGGCGCTCGAGACGATTCGTCATGGCGCCGGAGGAGATCAGCAGCGAGTTGTACAGGGCGGTGGGGGACAGGCAGTACGGGGGGCCGGCGCGCCGGAGGGCCGCGAGGACGCCGAACTGCGATTCGTTCAGCCCGTGCTCGGCCAGGACGGTGGCGATCCGGCGCTCGAGGAAGCGCGACAGACGCGACATCCGGGCGATCACGCCCATCGGCGAGGTGTCGAGGTCCGGACGCTCTCGCTTCCACTGCTCGAGGATCCGGTCAACCAGGTCCCGCGGCGTCCCGCTCGGCATCGGCGATCCTTCCTCCTCGGGTCGGCTCGCTCAGAGTCAACCCATCGACTTGACGGCAGTCAACCCGCGAGTCTAAGGTATCTGAACGCTAAGATACCTGGGTTGGTGGTCGGATGGGGAGGGAGGGCGTCGGTGATTGGCCTCGCGGCCGGGTATGACCCCACCATGACCCCGCGGGACCTGGCGGAGGCGTTCCGGCAGGCGGAGGCGCGGGGCTTCGAGGTCGGCTTCTTCTCCGAGACGATCGAGCTGGTCCGGGACTCGGTGACCTCGCTCGCCACGATCGGGCTGAACACCGATCGGATCACGTTGGGGTGCACGCAGATCGTGCGCCTCCGCACCCCGCTCGTGATGGCGCAGACGCTCGCGGCGCTGGACGAGCTGACCGGGGGGCGGATGATGATGGCCCCCGGAGCGTGCACCCACACGCACGCGAAGCGACACGGACTGCACCGCGCCGACCCCGGTCAGTCGCTGATCGAATGGGTCGAGGCGATCCGCCTGATCCTGACCGGAGAGAGGGTCTCCTACCACGGTGAGCACGTGAACTTCGACGACGTGCAGATCAGCTTCCCCCCGACTCGGTCCTCGGTGCCGCTGTTCATCCCGGCAACGAGCAAGAAGGGCCTGGAGATCGCGGGCAGGATCGGCGACGGCGTGCTCCTGAACGCCACCTGCTCGCCCGAGTACAGCGCGAACGCGATCAAGATCGTTCGGCAGGCCTGCGAGGACGCCGGACGTGACTGGTCGCAGTTCAAGGTCTGGCAGATCGTGAACACCTCGGTCGAGGACGACCACCGCAAGGCGCTCGACGCGATCCGGTGGGAGATCGCGAGCAAGCTCGACCCGATCCAGCTCCCGTTCATCATCAAGCCGAAGAAGGTGGTCGGCGAGCCCTACATGCACGAGGAGGACATCCCGATCTTCGAGGAGGCCTGGCGCCGCGGGGGCAAGCAGGCGCTGATCGAGGCGGTCCCGGACTCCTACGTCGAGGGGCTCACGGCCTCGGGAACGCCGGACGAGGTGGTCGCCCGCATCCAGCGGTACCGGGACGCGGGGGTGCAGGTGCCGCTGCTGCGGCCCGCTGCCCCGCACCAGTTCGAGCGCATCCTGGACCTGTTCGCGCCCGCCTGAGCCGGGCACGCCGGCTCGCGGGCTAGGTTCGGCGGCGCGGGCTCGGCCCGGCGGCTCCCCGCGAGGTCCGGCGCCGTCGGCGCTCGAGACCGAGCACGTGGCCGGTCGGCGACACCCGCACCCCGTAGTCGCGAAGGGCCGCCGCCGGGCTCACGAGACCCTCCGCGACGTCGCGGGCGACGGCCTCCGGATCCCGCGTGGTGGGGTCGAAGAACCCACCGCCCCCCGGCAGCTCGAGCGTGAACCTCGTCCCGGCCGGCAGCGCCTGCGAGAGCTTCGGGTTGGGCCGGGTGCCGAGCGAGGTCTTGAACGACCCGGCCGCCCCCGGCTTGCCGCCCGCGTACCCCTCGGCGACGAACCGCATCCGGTCCGCGAGCGAGGAGACGACGAAGGGCTCGCCGGTCCGGACCTCGACCTCGATCGCCTGCCCCAGCCCGCCGCGGAACCGTCCCGGACCTCCGGAGTCGCGGCGGAGCTCCTTGCGGCGGACCACGAGAGGCGAGGTCGTCTCGATCACCTCGACGGGCGCGGTCGCGATGCCGCTCGGGAAGCTCGTCGTGGACAGGCCGTCCTTCGTGGGCCGGGCGCCGGTGCCGCCGGCGGCGAAGAACACCGTGACGAACCGGTTCGAGCCCGTCCCCCGCACGGTCGTGAGCCAGATGTTCCCGGCCCCCTCGGCGAGCACGCGCTCGGGGATGACCTTCACGAGGGCGCCGAAGATCGCGTGCGGGAGGAAGTGTCCGACGATGTGACGGGCGGCGACGGCCACCGGGGGCGTGGGGTTCAGGATCGATCCCTCCGGCGCCCAGGTGGAGACCGGGCGGAAGCTCCCGTCGTTGTGCGGGACCTCCGGCGAGATCGCGCACTTCAGCGCGTAGCTCGTGTAGGCGGCGGTGTAGTTCAGGACCACGTTCATGCCGCGGTCCACCTGCGGGGAGCTCCCGGTGTAGTCGACCAGGATCTCGTCGCCCCGGACCTTCACGCAGCACTCGATCCGGATCGGCTCGTCGATCCCGTCGGTGTGGATCACCTTGCGGTAGTCGCCGTCGGGCAGCCGGCGGATCGCGTCGCGGAGCGCCCGCTCTGAGCGGTCGCAGATCTCGTCGCCGAGCGCCTCGAGGTCGGGGAGGCCGAAGTCGTCGAGGTACTGGAGGAGCCGGTCGGCTCCGACCTGGTTGCCGGCCACCTGCGCGTGAACGTCGCCCAGCACCTCGAAGGGCGCCCGCACGTTGCCGGCCAGGATCTTGAGCAGGTCCTGGTTGGGCTCACCGGCCTCGTACAGCTTCATCATCGGGATGTAGAGGCCCTCCTCGAACACCTCGTGGGCGTCGGCCGAGAGCCCCCGGCCCCCGATGTCCATCGCGTGACAGCAGTTGCCGAAGAACCCCACCAGCCTGCCGTCGCGGAACACCGGCGTGACGACGGAGAGGTCGTTCAGCTGACCCGAGGTCTTCCACGGGTCGTTCGTGATCAGGATGTCTCCGGGAACGAGCGACTCGGGCGGAAACTCCGCAAGGAAGTGGACCATCGAGGTCGCAAGCGAGTTGATGTGGCCGGGCGTGCCGGTCACCGCCTGCGCGAGCATCCGTCCGCGCGCGTCGAACACGGCCGCCGACAGGTCGCCGGACTCCCGCACGATCGGCGTGAACGAGGTGCGCTGCAGCGCGGCCGCCTGCTCGTTGGTCACGGTGACCAGCCGGCTCCACAGGATCTCGAGGGTCACGGGATCGATCGCCGGAGCGCTCGCCCGGCGTCCGCGTCCACGGACGCTCGACGCCGCGCCGCTCCCGCTCGAGGCGTTCCTCCGCCTGTTCGACGTCGCGCTCACGAAACCTCCACCACCAGGTTGCCCACGGGGTCGACCCGGGCGGTGGCGCCCGGACCGATCACCATCGTGGACTCGCGCTCCTCCACCACGGCAGGGCCGGTGAACGTGTCGCCGGGGGCCAGCAGGTACCGGTCGTAGACGGCCGTCTGGACCCGGCCGGTCTCCTCGAACCACACCCGCCGAGCGCCCTTTCGCGCTTGCGCCCCGGGCCGCGTCCGGAGCTTGACGTCGAGCGTCGGCAGCGGACCCGCCACCCGCACGCGCCAGGTCATCACCTCGGACTCGACGCCCGGGGGTCGTCGCCCGTACAGCCGCACGTAGGTGCGCTCGAACGCGTCCTCGACCTGCCGCGCCGGGTCGTGGCCGAGCCCCGCCCCGAGCTCGACCGTGATCGGGTCCCCCTGTCCGCGGTGGCGGACGTCGGCCGCGAGCTCGACGCGAACCTCCCGCCTGGGGACGCCGGTGTCGACGAGCTGGCGGGTCCCCTGGGCGGCGAGCTCCCGGATCGCCGCGCGAACCTCCCGCCACGGGGTGCTCGCGAGCGGGCTCGGAAGGCTCCGCGCGAGCTCGAACCCGGGGGCGGCGGTGAGCATGCCGAACGCCGAGGCGACGCCCGCCGACGGCGGGAACACCAGCTTGCGGATCCCGAGGTTGCGGGCGACCCCCCACGCGTGCACGGGGCCCGCGCCGCCGGTCGCGACGAACGTGCACCGCCGGATGTCCCGCCCCCGCTCGATCGCGTGCATCCGGGCCGCGCTCGCCATGTTCTCGTTCACGACCCGGTGGACGGCCGCGGCCGTCTCCTCGAGGCCCAGGCCCAGCCCGTCGCCCAGCCGGGCCATCGCCGCGCGCGCGGCGTCCACGTCCAGGCGCATGTCACCGCCGAGGAAGAAGTCGGGGTTCAGGTACCCGAGCAGGAGGTCCGCGTCGGTCACGGTCGGCAGGTCCCCGCCCTGCCCGTAGCACGCGGGACCGGGGTCCGCCCCCGTGCTCTCCGGCCCGACGCGCGGCAGGCCGAACGGCCCGACCTGCGCGATGCTGCCGCCCCCCGCTCCGATCTCGATCAAGTCGATCACGGGGACGCGCACGGGCATGCCGCTTCCTTTCGTGAACCGGTAGACGCGAGCGGCCTCGAACTCCCGCGCAACGAGCGGGATTCCCCGCTCGATCAGGCAGGCCTTGGCCGTGGTGCCCCCCATGTCGAAGGCGAGCACGTCCTCTCGCCCGTCGCGAGAGGCCCAGAAGCCCGCGCTCACCGCTCCCGCGGCGGGCCCCGACTCGAGCAGGCGGACGGGGAACCTTCTGGCCGTTTCCACTCCCGCCACGCCGCCGCCGCCGGTCGACAGCATGATTCGCAGCGCGCCGCTGAACCCCAGCCCCGTCAGTCGCTTCTGCAGCATCTCCAGGTAGCGGTCGATGAGCGGGAGCACGTAGGCGTTGGCGATCACCGTCGAGGTGCGCGCGAACTCGCCGAGCTCGGGGGAGACGTCGCTCGAGAGCGAGACGTACAGTCCGGGGAGCTCGCGCCGCAGGACCTCGCCGACGCGCCGCTCGTGCTCGGGGGCGCGGTACGAGTGCAGGAGCGCCACCGCGACCGCCTCGACCCCCTCGCGACGGAGCCGCCGGGCGAGCCGGCGGACCTCCTCCTCGTCGAGCGCGACGTCCACCGTGCCGTCGGCGAGCACCCGCTCGGTCACCTCGAACCGCAGCCGCCGGGGCACCAGCGGCTCGGGCATCTCCAGGAACAGGTCGTACAGGTCGTAGCGGAGCTCACGGCGGATCGTGATCGTGTCCCGGAACCCCCGTGTGGCGACGAGGGCGGTCGCCGCGCCCTTGCGCTCGATCAGGGCGTTGGCGACGAGCGTGGTGCCGTGCACGACCTCGGCCACGTCCTCGGCGCGCACGTGCTCGAGCAGGCGCGTGACCCCCGTCTCCACGGCCACGGAAGGATCCGAGGGGGTCGTGAGCACCTTGCCGTTCGCGATCACGCGACCGTCGACGACCAGCACGAGGTCGGTGAAGGTGCCGCCGATGTCCACCGCGATGCGAGCGGCGCGGTGGGCCCCCGACCCGGATCCGGCCGTCCGAGCCTGCCTTCTGGGAGCGCGCTCGGAGCCCGGTCCTCCGGCCGGGCCCGAACCCTCCGGGCGGCGAGTCGACGCTGTGGACACGACGGGCGCCCTCCTGCGCGAACGTCTTGACGTTGAGATACTAGCGCGTCCCGCCGTACGATGCAGGCGTGGGGGGAGGAGCGGGCCGCAGAGCGGGCGGGGACATCCCCCGGCGGCTTCGAGAGGACGTGGGGCTCCTCGGCGAGCTGCTCGGCCGGGTCCTGATCGAGGCAGGGGGCGCCGAGCTCCTGGAGGACGTGGAGCGGCTGCGGCGGGCGACGATCGCCCTTCGCGAGCGGCCGACCGAGTCCCGTCGCCGCGCCGTCACGCGGATCGTGGCCGCCCTCGACGTCGACCGCGCGGCCCTCGTCGCCCGCGCGTTCGCCGTCTACTTCCACCTGGTGAACCTGGCCGAGCAGCGGCACCGCGTCCGGCGCCTGCGCGAGCTGGGCCGGGGGGTCGAACCCGTCCCCGACTCCCTCGAGGCGGCCGTCGGCTCGATCCGCGCCCGCGAGGGCGATGAGGTGCTGGCCGATGTGCTCGCGCACCTCGAGATCACCCTCGTGCTCACGGCGCACCCGACGGAGGCCCGCCGGCGGGCGGTCGCGGAGTGTCTCCGGCGCATCGGCGGGCTCCTCGGCCGCCTCGACGCCGATCCGCCGAGGGCCGAACGGGAGGCCATCCGCCGCCGCCTCCTCGAGGAGATCACGATCCTGTGGCGCACCGATCAGATCCGGCGACGGCGTCCGAGCCCTCTCGACGAGGTGCGTACCGCGATGGCGGTGTTCGACGAGACGCTCTTCCGCCTGGTCCCCAGCGCGTATCGGGAGCTCGACCGGGCGCTCGGGCCGGACTCGGGGGCCCGACCGCCGGCGTTCGGTGCGTTCCTTCGGTGGGGGAGCTGGATCGGCGCCGATCGGGACGGGAACCCCGCCGTCACGGCACGGGTGACCCGTGAGGCGATGGCCGTACAGGCCGAGCACGTCCTGCGCGGGCTCGAGGCCGCGACGAGGCGGGTGGCCGGGGCCCTCTCGGTCTCGACCCGGTTCACGCCCGCGACCAACGAGCTGGAAGCCTCGCTCCTGGCGGACGAGCGGGCGCTGCCCGAGGCGGCCGAGGCGCTTCGCCGGCGCATCCCGCACCAGCCCCACCGCGCGAAACTGTCGCTCGCCGCCGAGCGGCTCCGGGCCACCCGACTCCGAGCGCCGGGGGCATACTCGAGCGCCGAGGCGTTCGTTCGCGATCTCCGTCTGGTCCAGGAGTCGCTCGCCCGGGCGGGGGCGGCGCGTCTGGCCTACGGCGAGCTCCAGGACCTCCGCTGGCAGGCCGAGACCTTCGGGTTCCACCTGGCCTCGCTCGAGGTGCGCCAACACGCGGCCGTCCACCGGCGGGTGCTCGAGCGTCTCGCGCCGGGCGCGGCGGCGAGCGCGCTCGAGCTCGATCGCCTGGCACGAGACGGGTGGCCACCGTCCGCCCCCGTCGAGGATCAGGAGACGCGCGAGGTCCTGGCCACGCTGCAGGCGATGGAGGAGCTGCAGGGGCGCTTCGGTCCCGAGGCCTGTCGCCGCTACGTGGTGAGCTTCACCGGCTCGGCCGCAGACGTCGTGGCGCCGCTGGCGCTCGCGCGCCTGGCCGTGCCGGACGGCCGACTCGAGCTCGACCCGGTGCCGCTGTTCGAGTCCAAGCGGCATCTGCGAGCCGCGCCGGCCCTCCTCGACGAGGCGCTCGCGCTGCCGGGCATGCGGGCCTGGCTCGAGCGGCGCGGACGTCGGCTCGAGGTGATGCTCGGCTACTCGGACTCGGCCAAGGAGATGGGTTTCCTCGCGGCGAACGTCGCCCTGCACCACGCGCAGGCGGATCTCGCGGCTTGGGCGCGGCGGGAGGGGATCGCCCTCACGCTGTTCCACGGCCGCGGGGGCGCCACCGGCCGCGGCGGCGGCCCGACCAACCGTGCGATCCTCGCCCAGGCCGCCGGTTCGGTCGCCGGCCGGTTCAAGGTCACCGAGCAGGGCGAGGTCGTCTTCGCGCGCTACGGGGACCCCGAGATCGCGGCCCGGCACCTCGAGCAGGTGACGAGCGCGGTCCTGCTGGCCTCCACGCCCCAGGGAGAGGCGGCCGCCAGAGCGGGGGAGGAGCGCTTTGCCGGGCTCCTGCACGAGATGGCCGACGTGTCCGAGGCCGCCTACCGCGCGCTCGTCCAGAGCGAGGGGTTCGCCGAGCTCTTTCGGCGCGCGACCCCGATCGGCGAGATCGAGGCCCTTCGGGTTGGGTCGCGACCCGCGAGGAGGGCGTCCGGCCGGGACCTCGCCTCCCTTCGCGCGATCCCGTGGGTGTTCGCCTGGACGCAGAGCCGCGTGGTGCTGCCGGGGTGGTTCGGGCTCGGCTCGGCCCTGGAGGCGGGCATCCGACGTGCCGGCCTGAGCGAGCTCCGGGCGATGCACGAGGGGTGGCCGTTCTTCCGTTCCCTGCTCGAGAACGCGGAGCTCAGTCTCGCGATGGCCGATCTGGGGATCGGTCGCCTGTACCTCGACCTGGGCGGGCGCCCGGACCTCGCCGTCCGGATCGCGGACGAGCACCGTCGCACCCTCGACCTGGTGCTCGAGGTCACCGGGCACGATCGCCTGCTCGCCGACCGCCCGGTCCTGCGCCGGGCGGTCGAGCTTCGCAATCCCTACGTGGACGCCCTCTCGTTCCTCCAGGCCCGATACCTCGCCGACCTTCGCTCGGGCCGCCTCGCGCCGGAGCAGGCCGAGCGCGTGGCACGGCACGTGCTCGTCACGGTGAACGGGATCGCCGCCGGTTTGCAGACCACGGGATGAGGACGCGGCGACCTCCTGTTGCCGCGAGGCGGTGGGCGCGCCGCGGGTCTCGACGGACCCAACGCGCCCCCCTACCATCTGCCGCATGGCCGTCACGGTTTCCTCGCTCATCGCCGGCCGGCCGCTCCCTGAGGCGCCCGGCGGCAGGATCGACGTCCCGAACCCCGCCCGCCTGGACGAGACCGTGGCCCACGGGCTGCTCGGCGACGCCGACACGTTCGTCGAGGCCTGCCGGGTCGCCCGCGAGGCGCAGGCCGCGTGGGCGCGGGTCCCGGCTCCCGTACGCGGGAGGGCCGTCCAGCAGCTCGGCCGGCTGGTGGAGGACAACAAGGAGGCGCTCGCGCGAATCCTCACCCGCGAGATCGGCAAGCCCTACCGCGAGTCGCTCGGCGAGGTTCAGGAGGTCGTCGACACCTGCAGCTTCTTCCTGTCGGAGGGTCGCCGACTGTACGGGCAGACGGTTCCCTCCGAGCTCCCCGACAAGCAGCTCTTCACGTTCCGCGCGCCGGTCGGCGTCGCCGCGATCGTGACGGCCGGGAACTTCCCGGTCGCCGTGCCCTCCTGGTACATCGTGCCGGCGCTCGTCTGCGGCAACGCGGTGGTGTGGAAGCCGGCGGAGTACGCACCGGCCACCTCCGAGGCGTTCGCCCAGCTGATCCTGCATGCCGGGCTCCCGCCGGGCGTGTTCAACCTGGTGCTCACCGACGGACCGACGACCTCCGCCGGGCTGGAGCGGGCGCTGGACCTCGGGCTCGTCGACAAGGTGGGCTTCACCGGCTCGACGGAGGTGGGGCGCCGGATCGGGGAGCTCTGCGGTCGGCACCTCCAGTCGCCGTGCCTGGAGCTCGGCGGCAAGAACCCGCTCCTCGTCATGCCCGACGCGGACCTCGACCTCGCCGTCGAGGGCGCGCTGTTCTCCGGGTTCGGGACGGCGGGCCAGCGGTGCACCTCGCTCGGGACGGTGATCGTGCACGAGTCGGTGCACGAGGACTTCCTCGCGCGCTTCTCGAGGGCCGTCGAGCAGGCGGCGGTCGGCGAGCCGATGGGCGACGTGCTCTACGGACCGATGATGAACGCGCGCTTCTGCGACCGGTTCCTCGGCTGGCTCGAGCTCGTCCGTGACCACCACACGCTGCACGGCTCAAGGGGGACCGGCCGGATCACGCGCGCGAACCCGAGGGAGGGATTCGCCGGCGATCCCGAGATCGGGCTCTACTGCCACCCGACGGTCGTCGACGGGGTGCGCGCCGACGACGAGCTCGCGAGGACCGAAACCTTCGGCCCCATCGTCGGCGTCGCGAGCTTCGCGGACTTCGAGGAGGCCATGGCGCTCGCGAACGGGCACGGGTACGGCCTCTCGGCCTCGATCTACACGCGGGACCCGCTGAACGTGTTCCGCTTCCGCGAACGGATCTCGGCCGGCATGGTGAGCGTGAACAACTCGACCTCCGGCGCCGAGGCCCACCTGCCCTTCGGCGGCAACGGCCGCAGCGGCAACGGCTCGCGCCAGGCCGGAATCTGGGTGCTCGACCAGTTCACCCGGTGGCAGGCGATGAACTGGGACTACTCCGGCCGCCTCCAGAAGGCCCAGATGGACGTGGCGGAGGTGCCGGCCGACCTCGGGTTCCGCCTCCAGGTCGAGGGCCACTAGTCCGTAACGGACTAGTGCGGGGGCTCTGGCGACCCCGGGGACCGGTCACGCGCGGGCGGCGCGGCCCGATAAGCTTCGGGCCGTGAGCGAGCGCCGGGTGGTGGTTCGGGCCGGACGGCTGTTCGACGCGGCGTCCGGAGAGATGCGGCGGTCGCAGGTCGTGACGATCCGCGGCGACCGGATCGAGTCGGTCGGCCCGGACACCAGCGAGTCGGCGGGCCCGGACTCGAGGACGGCCGGCCCCGAGACGACCGTGATCGACCTCTCCGATCACGTTGTGCTTCCCGGGCTGATCGACTGTCACGCGCACCTGATCGGCGAGGTGGATTCGGGGCACGGGTACGCGTCGCTCGTTCAGCGCTCGGGCGCGCAGGAGGCGCTCTCGGGCGTGCGCAACGCCCGCGAGACGGTGAACGCCGGATTCACGACGGTGCGCGACGTCGGGACGTTCCGCGCGTTCGTCGACGTGGCCCTCCGGGGCGCCATCGAGGCCGGAGACGTCGTGGGTCCCCGGATGATGTGCGCCGGGGCCTACGTGACCTCGTCGTGGGGCGGGGGAGACGTGACCGGCCTCGCCGTCGACGTGGACGAGGTCGTGCCGCGCGAGCTCCGGTTCGGCGTCGCGAACTCGGTCGACGAGGTCCGGGCGGTCGTGCGGCGGATCCTCCACGGGGGGGCCGACTTCATCAAGATGATCGCGACCGGCGCGGTCCTCACCGAAGGAACGGTTCCCGGCGCGCCCGAGTTCAGCGAGGCCGAGATCCGAGCGGCGGTCGAGGAGTCGGCGCTGTACGGGACGTGGGTCGCGGCCCACGCGCACGGCGCCGAGGGGATCAAGCGCGCGGTCCGCGCCGGCGTCCGCTCGATCGAGCACGGGTCGCTGATGGACGACGAGGCCATCGAGCTCATGGCCGAGCGCGGCGTGTGGCTCGTCGCCGACATCTGGTTCGGCGACTGGATCGAGGAGCACGGGCGCGCGCACGGCTGGTCGCCCGAGGTGCTCCGCAAGAACGAGGAGACGACCGACGCCCAGCGGCGCGGGTTCGAGAAGTGCGTGAAGGCCGGCGTGAAGCTCGCCTTCGGGACCGACAGCGGCGGCTACCCGCACGGGATGGCCGCCCGCCAGTTCGCGTACATGGTGCGGCACGGCATGACCTCGGCGCCGGCGATCCAGAGCGCGACGGTGGCCGCGGCCGAGCTCATGGGCTGGCAGGATCGCGTGGGAGCGATCGAGCCAGGCCGGTTCGCGGACCTGATCGCCGTCCGGCGGGACCCGCTCGACGACGTCGACGCGCTCACCGACGTCGCGTTCGTGATGAAAGGCGGCGAGGTGCTCAAGGATGCCCGGGGAGGTGGCTCGTCATGAAGAAGTGCCCGTACTGCGCGGAGGAGATCAAGGACGAGGCGATCAAGTGCCGGTACTGCCAGAGCTGGCTGGTGGAGGAGATCCCGGCGG
>Ga0070741_10003847_pt1 | contig 36126 bp, 27 predicted proteins | sample Coa_R1_4_FD_66440 | JGI IMG/M metagenome (GOLD analysis project Ga0070741, IMG submission 66440) | Surface soil microbial communities from Centralia Pennsylvania, which are recovering from an underground coalmine fire - Coalmine... | ecosystem: Environmental > Terrestrial > Soil > Unclassified ... | reverse complement strand
GCCTTGTCCATGATGACAAAGTCTGCCGCTCGGCCGACCTCGATCAGCCCGCAATCGAGCGCGCGCATCCGCGCCGTGTTGCCGGTCGCAAAGCAGAAGGCGATTTCGGCCGGTACCTCGCCGAGCGATGACAGCATCGAGACCATGCGCAAAATGCCGAGCGGCTGCACGCCGGAGCCGGCCGGCGCATCGGTGCCGAGGATGACGCGGCCGAGCTCGTTCATCTCGCGCGCGGTGCGCAGCGTGAACAGCGCCGAGCGCTCGTTGCCGTTGTGCACGAGCTCGAGCCCTCGCTTGCAGCCCTCGCAGATGCAGCGGATCTGGTCGTCGGGCAGGGCCGTGTGGCCGCCGTTGATGTGACCGATGACATCGGTATCCGCTTCGAGAACGACATCCTTGTCGATCAGGCCGGAGCCGGGGATCGAGGGACCGCCAGTGTGGATCGTGCTCTGGATGCCATATTTGCGCGCCCATCCGACCATCTTGCGCGCGGTCGGGCCGTCCTTGACGCCGCCAAGCCCGACTTCGCCGAGCAGCTTGACGCCGGCCGCGGCCAACTCCTTGAAGTCGTCCTCGACCATTTCGCATTCGATCACGGGCGCGCCGGCATGAACCTTCACGCCGCCGGGACGAAGCGTCCAGAATGCGCGCTGCGCAAAGATCGCCATCGCCTTCAGCCCGACGACGTCGCGCGGCCGGCCGGGCATGTGCACTTCGCCCGCCGAGATCATGGTGGTGACGCCGCCGTTGAGAAAGCTGTCGATCCAGCCGATTTGATTTTGCCGCGGCGTCCAGTCGCCGGCAACGGGATGAACGTGGCTGTCGATCAGGCCCGGCGCGATGGTCGTGCCGTTGGCGTCGATGATTGTGGTGGCGCCTGCGGTGTCGAGATCCTTGGACCGGCCGATGCCGGTGATCTTGCCGTTTTCGGCCACGATCGTGTCGGCGTCGAGAATGGGCCTTTCCAGCGCACCCGACAGCATGAGCCCGATGTTGCGTATGACGAGTTTGCTTGGGCCGGTTGCCTGCGGTGCATCATGGGCCATCGTATTTTCCTTCCGTGAAATTCTCGAACATTGGACGCATGGCAGATTCGCCTCGCCACGGCGTTACGCGCTCTTGACTTGGTATCGGAGCTGGCAAGTAATACCGCCGCTCCACTGCCTGTTAAAAATAATACAAACATAGCTCCGGGAGGAGAAGACCATGGGCAACATTGGTCGGCGTGGTTTTGTGAAGGGCGCAACGCTCGGTGCGCTGGCCTTCTCGGTTGGCGGCGTCGAAATCCTGATGACACCGAACGAGGCGAGGGCGAAGAACGTTCCGTTCCGCCTGCTCGACGGTCACCAGGGCGAAACGCTGGAGGCGCTCGGCGAAACGCTGGTCCCGAAAGCACGCGAAGCGGGCATCGCCCATTACATCGATCAGCAGCTATCGGTGCCGCCGCAGGAATCGCTGCTGCAGGCCCGCATCTTCAACTTCCGCCCGCCATTCGCCGACTTCTACCGAAGCACGATCGTAACCGTCGACGAGGCGAGCAAGAAATCGTTCGGCAAGGAGTTTGCGCAACTCAGCGCAAAGGACAGCCGCGAATTCGTCGAGCGCATGCGCCAGAACAAGATCGAAGACTGGAACGGAAGGCCGGCCGCGCTGGCTTACGCCGTGCTGCGGGCCGATGCCGTGGATGTCGTCTACGGCACCATGGAGGGCTACGAGGCGCTCGGCATTCCCTACATGGCGCACATTGCACCGGAAAAGAGGTGGTGAGATGGCAAACGAGAAAGTCGATGTCGTCATCGTCGGCGCCGGTGCATCAGGATCCGTCTACGCTTCCGTGATGGCCAAGGCCGGCAAGAAGGTCGTGCTGCTGGAGCAGGGACCGGACTGGGAATTGTCCGATCTCATCAGCTCGGAAATATGGGGCCGCCGCATCAAGCCAGCCGGTCCGCCATTTCTGCTCGAAGGCAAGAATCCGATGGGCTACGTCGGTCAGGCCGGCTGGGGCACCGGCGGCGCATCGCTGCATTATTTTGCGAATTTTCCGCGGCTGCTGCCGACCGATTTCCGGATGAAGAGCGAGCATGGCCGTGGCAATGACTGGCCAATCGCCTACGAAGACGTCGCGCCGTTCTACGACAAGGTCGCGCGTGACATCGGCGTCTCCGGCGATGCCAAGGCCGAGGAAAAGTGGCGGCCGGCCGGCGAAGCTTATCCGATGCCGCCGATGAAAACCTTCCGCAACGGCGAGATCTGGATCAAAGCGATGGAGACGTCGGGCATTCCGCTGGTGCCGGCTCCGGTCGGCGTGAACTCGGTCGAGTTCAAGGGACGTCCGGCCTGCATCTATGACGGTTGGTGTCATGTCGGTTGCCCTATCGGGGCGCTTGCCAATCCGCAAGCGACGTATCTGGGCGAGGCGCGCAAGTTAGGTGCAGAGCTGCGCGCGTTCTCAACGGCGACGCGGGTTCTGACCAACCAGGCCGGCACGCGGGTGACCGGCGTCGAATATTACGATGACAAGCATCAAAAACAGGTTCAGGAAGCGAGCGTCGTCATCCTCGCCTCATGGTCGGCGCAAAATCCTCGGCTGCTCCTGAACTCGGCGACCGACAAGCACCCGAAGGGCCTTTCAAACGCCTCAGGGCTCGTCGGTCACTTCATGATGTCGCATACGGTCGCATCGACCTGGGCGCTGTTCGACGAGGACGTGCAGAACCACATGGGCACGGTTGCCGTGCAATACATGTCGTATCAGCACTATCCCAAGACCAGCCAGAAGGATGCGTTCGGCAGCACATTCTGGACGGCGGGCTTTGCCTTGAAGACGTCCGATCTTGCTGGTGCGCGGGGCGATCTCTTTGGCGTCGAGCTCGACGACTACATGAAGCGCGCGGCGCACAACCTCACGGGCATCAAGGCGTTCGGCGAAGAGGTGCCGACAATGGAAAACCGGGTCGAACTGGTCAGTGACAAGGATGGGTTCGGCATGCCGCTCGGAAAGCTTACGCATACCTACCCGGCGGATGCCGTTGCACTCTGGAACGCCAACATGGACAACGGCCTGAAGGTCGCCAAGGCCGCCGGCGCCAAGGAAGCGTGGGTATCGCGTGGGGGAGTCCCGACGGCCCACCTCTTGGGTGGGACCATCATGGGCAAGGATGCGTCCAATTCGGTCGTCAACAGCTTTGGCCAGAGCCATGAAATCCCGAATCTCTGGATTGCGGGCCCGGGCATTTTCCCAACCGAGGGGGCATCAAATCCGACCTACACGGTCTTTGCCCTATCGCAGCGGGGCGCCGAGCAGATGGCTGCGAAATGGGGGACGCTGGCGAATTAGCCAGCGCCTGGCGAGCGGAAAGCGGCTCGCTTCCTGCGGCAATGCAAAGGCTTCATGACATGGCCGGTGTCATGACGTCCCAGTGGTCCGATTCTAACATTCGCACCACTCCTCTAGTAAACTCCGCGTGAAAGATGTTTGAAGCACGTTGCAAGCGAACCATCTAACCCTGCAGGCGGTATGTCATAAAAGCATCAGCCAAGTGGGGAATAACTCTGCACATTTGTGAGTCTATGTGAGGCCGGCTTTTTGCTGGCCTTTTGCGCAGATGCGTAGCCAAGCGACGATGAAAGAAACGGCGCCAGACCGGATTGACCAGGACATCCTTGCCGCGGATGCGCTGGAGCGCGCGCGTCTGCTGCCGCCCGGTCCTGAACGCAACGAGGCGCTCAAGCGCGCCAGCCTGCTCAGATGCTCGGCGGATGCGCCCGGACCGGTATTTGCCAAGCGGGGCCGGCCGCGGAAGTAAGTGCGGCCGATCCCTGATCAGCATTTCAACATCCACGGCACACGCCTTTGATCACATCGTCGACCCTGGCGTTCTCTTCCTTCACGGCCTGATCGACCGAAGACCTCGCTTGTGAGGTCACGTCGGCCGCTTGCGGTTGGCGGTGACCGACCGGCGCCGACCAGGGCAGGGTCGCGGTTTCGCATCCCTGCGGCAGTGCGCTCGCCGTCGGCGCCGGAGGCTTGCCGGCCGCGTCGAGCGGCAGTCGACATGTGGGTTGTTCGTGGACGATTGCCTGGGCTGGCACGGGTGCTCCGGACATCAATAAGAGGACAATCGTCATTCCATGAAACGCAAGTCTGTTCATCGGGTGTCTCCGGTGTTGGGCCGATCACGGCTGCTCCCGGCAAAACAGACTCACGCTCGAGTTGTGATATTCCAATGCTACCCTTCGGTTGCCGATGGTTCGTCGCACCTCACGTGAGCTTGTGTCGTGGAATAACGAACGAGGCAAAGGGGTCGGTGCCGAACAGGCATGCAAGTTCCTGGCCAGCATGGCTACCTCTCAAAGATCGATCGCCATGAATGGCGGATCATTGAACGCGTGTCTCGAACCCACTACGGTGTGTGAGTGCACACAGTAGCAGTCATAAGCTACGTTCAAGCGGCAAGGGAGCGCGATCATGATGATGAACCGGCGTCATTTTGTGGGCGGCACCGCTACGGCGGCGCTTCTGGTCGGAATGCCCAAGGCTTTTGCGGCGACTTATGATCTCGTGATCAAGGGTGGTCGTGTCATCGACCCCTCGATGGGCCTCGATGCGACGCGCGACATCGCGATCTCAGGCGGCAGGATCGCAGCGATCGAACCCAGTATTGCGGCGGATGCCACTGAAACCATCGATGCGCGCGGCAAGCTCGTGACCGCGGGACTCATCGACATCCACACCCATGCCGGCCGCAGCAAGGACGGCCCGCCGATGTGCCTTCAGGACGGCGTCACCGGCTGGGTCGACGCCGGCTCCGGAGGCGCAGACAATATCGACGACGTGGCGGCGATCGCGCGCGGTGCGCCGCAGATCGGCCGCTGCCTTGTCAATATCGCGCGCACCGGCGTGATCGCGCCCGGCGGCGAGCTGCATGATCTCAACGCGGCGAACGTGGCGATGGCCAAAGCCGCTATCGAGCGCAATCGGGACGTTGTCATAGGCGTCAAGGCGCGCCTCTCGGACAACGTCGCCGGCGCCAACGACCTCGAAGCGCTGCGCCGCGCGCAGGAGGTCGCGACGGCGTTCAATCTCCCCGTGATGATCCACATCGGCCAAAACTATTCGCCGCTGCGGTCGCTTCTCGCGCTGCTCAAGCGCGGCGATATCATCACGCACGTTTACGCGCCCGGAAAGAACGGCATTCTCGACGACGACAAGATCTTGCACCCGGAAGTCATGGCCGCGCATCGCCGCGGCGTGATTTTCGATTTCGGCAACGGCGTCTCCGATCACTTCGATTGGGACACCGTCGAGAAGGCGACGAAACAGGGGCTGTGGCCGGACACATTTTCGACCGACTGGAATACGAAATCGAAGACCAGCGGCGTCGTCGACCTGCCGAACGTGATGTCGAAGTTCATCATGTTCGGCATGCCGCTGAACCAGATCATCGCGGCTGCGACCGTGAATGCGGCGCGGTGTTTCCCGGCCTTCGACGATCGCGGCACGCTCAATGTCGGCGCGCCGGCCGACGTCGCCATCATGGAATTGCGCGAGGGCGCATTCGAATTTCTCGACAACTACAACAACAAGCGGACAGCCCGTCAACGGCTGTTTCCGTTCGAAGTTGTTCTCAACGGCAAGCGCGTTCCGAAGGCCTAACCGCCCAGATAGGCCTCGCGAATGCGCGGATCGTCGGCCAGCGCAGCCGACGGTCCGGAGAGTGTGATCGTCCCCGTCTCGAGCACGAAGGCGCGGCTCGCGATCTCGAGCGCCATCGCCGAGTTCTGCTCGACCAGGAGCACCCCGAGGCCGGTGCGCTTGTTGAGTTCTACGATGCGATCGAACACCTGCTCGATCACGATCGGTGCGAGGCCCAGCGAGGGCTCGTCGAGCATCAGGAGGCTGGGGCGCCCCATCAGCGCGCGCCCGATCGCAAGCATCTGCTGCTCCCCGCCAGACAGCGACCAGCCGCCTTGCTTGAGCCGCTCCTTCAGGCGTGGAAACAGGTCGAACACCAGCGCAAGATCTTCCTCGAGCTCGCGTTTGTTCGGTGCTCGCGGCGCAGTGCCCGTGATCAGGTTCTCCTCAACGGTGAGGCCTGGAAAAATCCGCCGTCCTTCCGGGCAATGGGCGAGGCCCGAGCCAACGATGTGTTCAACGGCGGTGTCCTGGATTGGCTCGCCCTTCCAGGTAATCGTGCCGGAGGTTGGGCGAACCAGCCCGGAGATGGTCGAGAGCGTTGTGGTCTTGCCGGCGCCGTTGCCGCCGATCAGCGCGACGATCTCGCTTGTCTCGACACTGAATGAGATGCCTTTCAGCACCTCGATATGGCCGTACGACACATGCAGGTTGTCGACCCTAAGCATGACGATGCCGCCTGCCGAGATAGGCCTCGATCACCTGCGGATCGCGCTGAATGTCGGACGGCGCGCCTTCGGCGATCTTCTTGCCGAAGTCGAGCACCGTGACGCGGTCGCTGATCCCCATCACCAGCCGCACATTGTGCTCGACCAGCAATATCGTGATGCCGCGGCTCTTGAGCCTGGCGATCGTGTCCAGCAGCGTCATGCTTTCGGTCATGTTCATCCCGGCCGCGGGCTCGTCGAGCAGAAGAACGTTCGGCTTCGACGCGAGCGCGCGTGCAATTTCGAGAAGGCGCCGCTGCGCGTAGGGCAGCTGGCTGGGGCGATCGTCGGCGCGATCGGCGAGGCCCACCGTCGCAAGCGCTTCCAGCGCGGCCATGTCGATATCGGCTTCGCTTTTCCGATGCCGGGGATTCGACAGAAGGATATCGATAAAGGAGGCCGGCCTGTTGCCCGCAGCCGCCACCTTCACGTTCTCGACAACGCTGAGGTTTTCAAAAATCCGGATATTCTGGAACGTTCTCGCGAGGCCCAGCCGCGCGATGCGGTGGGGCTTGAGGCGGAAGATTTCGTGCGTACCGATCCTGATGGAGCCGGCGTCCGCATGCGAAGCCCCGCTTAGCGCGTTGAGCAATGTCGTCTTGCCGGAGCCGTTCGGGCCGATGATGGCGTGTACGATACCCGCGGGGACATCGAGATCGATGTTGTCGAGCGCTGTGAGGCCGCCGAAGCGCCGCGTCACCCCACGCGCCATGATGATCGGTTCCGCACTCAACGAACACCTGCCCGACGCGTCCGGAGCTGCGTTGCGATGGATGCCAGGCCTCCCGGCGCGAGAGCGATCACTGCGATAACGCCAAGGCCGTAAAGCACGAGATACCATTGGCCCATGAACCGCAGCGCTTCGGGCAGGATCGTCAGCGCCACGGCGCCGAAGACGCAGCCGGCAATCGAGCCCATGCCGCCGACGATCAGCATGGTCATCAACAGAATGGCTTGCGTGCCGGAGAAGCTGTCGGGGCTGATGAAGCGGATCGAAGACGCGTAGAGACACCCGGCAAGTCCCGCATAGACCGCACCGACCATGAATGCGATCAGCTTGGTGCGCGTGGTATCGACGCCGCTTTGCTCGGCGGCGATTTCGCTGTCGCGGGTCGCGATCATCGCCCGGCCCAGCGCCGAATGGCGCACGCGCGCGGCGATCAGAACGGCGAAGGCCAGCGCGACGATGAGAATGTAGTAATGTTGGACCTGCCCTTCCGGGCCGAAGCCGAACAAGCTGATGCCGGGAATAGCGCGAAGACCCGAGGTGCCGCCGGTGACCGGCTCCCAATGCACGATGACCAGCCGGATGATTTCGCCAAAGCCGATCGTGGTCATTGCGAGATAGTAGGTGCGCAGTCGCATGGTCGGCAGGCCGAGCGCGAGACTTGCGACGATCACAACGATCGCCGACAGAACGGGTGTCGTGATCCACGGCAGGCCAGATTTGGTCGCGATCGCGGTGGTGTACGCGCCCAGTCCGTAAAAGGCCGCTTGTCCAAAATTGATCTGGCCGGCCCAACCGGTCACGAAGTTGAGGCCCAATACAACGATGCCGTTGAGAATGGCGATGTTGAGGAGCTGAAGGATGTAGGCATCCTGCGTGATGAGGGGAATTGCCAGGGCCGCGACGCTTGCCGCAAACACGGGCCAGGAGCCTCGCTGGTAGGCCATCGTCAGACCTTTTCGCTGCTCTTCTCACCAAACAGGCCGCGAGGCCAGGCGATGAGAACGGCGATCATGACGATGAAGGCATAGGCGTCGCGGAAGTTCGACGAGATGTAGCGGGCGCCGAAAGTCTCCACCAACCCAAGAAACAATCCGCCAATCACGGCTCCCGGCAGGTTGCCGAAGCCGCCGATGACACTGACGACAAAACCTTTCAGACCAAGGCTTCCGCCCATGGTCGGCTCGGCGAGGAAGATCGGCGCGACCAGAAGCCCGGCGATGCCGGACAGCACAGTGCCGAGCGCGAAGGCCACCGCAATCGTTCGGTTCACGGGGATGCCGACCAGCCGCGCCGTGTGCAGGTCCTGCGCGGTCGCCTGCATCAGGATTCCAAACCGCGTCCTGGTGAGAAAAAGAAATTGCAGAGCCAGGACGACCGCAAGCGTCGCAAAGATGAAAAGCTGGTGCATGGAGATGACGACGCCGGCAAAGCGGAGAGGCGGACCGTCGATCGGGGAGGGAAGCGAGACCGGCAAGGGTCCCCAGATGATCAGCGCCAGATTTTCCAGAACGATGCCCATCGCGATCGTCGTCAGAATCACGAGAAACGCAGGGCGGCCGCGCAGCGGAAAATACACCAGCGTCATGAAGACGACGCCGATCAGCGCCATTGCGACCATCGTGATGGCCCACGAGGCTGCCATCGGCAGTTCATTGGTGACCGCACAGGTGATGCCGATGAACGCGCCGAGCATCAAAAGCTGGCCCTGCGCGAAATTGACGATCTGAACCGTGTTGAAGATCAGGAGCAGACCGAGCGCGACGAGAGCATAGATGCTGCCGAGCGCAAGGCCATTGACGACGAGCTGGCCCATGAGGAAATCAGAATCCGCTTTCCTTGATCGGGCCAGCCAGTTCCGGCGTCTTGCCCTTGTTGCGATAGACGCCGAGCGTATGCGCGAGATCGCCGAGGCTATCTGCCTGGTAGGAAATCAGCATGCCCTTCCAGTCCTTGGTCGCGGCGAACGCGTCGCGGATGGCCGCCTTGTCGCACCCGACTTTCTCGATGATCGATTTCAGGAGATAGACGGTGTCGTAATAGGAGACAGTGAAGTTGTCGGCCGGAACCTTGAATTTGTCCTGCACGCGCTTCGCCCAATCCAGGATTTTTGGATCGTTCGACGTCTGCGGAATCATGCCGCCGATCGCGTAGGCGCCGTCGGCTTCCGCCGCCGTGAGATTGTTGAGCGCGGTCTGCGCGACAAGGCTGGAATTTCCGATGATGGTGAGCTTGATCCCAAGGTCGTTCATCTGCTTGACGACCAGCGTCACGTCGGCGGGACGCCCGAACACGATCACGCTGTCGGCGCCCTTGTCCTTGATCTCGAGCAACTGCGCGCTCATGTCCTTGTCGGAGGGCGCGTAAGACGTCACGGCAACGGGCGTCGCGTTCAATTTGGCGAGCGAGGCCTGAATGCCGCGGGACGCGCCGAGGCCATAATCGTCGGCGACCGCAATGACGCCAGGCTTGGTCTTTTTGAGCGTCTTCACGAGGTATTCCGGGATCAGGTCGGCGAGCTGGCCATCATGCACATGTGTGCGAAACAGCCATTTGCTGCCTTGTGACGTCACTTTCGCATTGGTCGCGCCGACCAGAAACGGCGTCTCGGATTTGTTGACGACCTCGGTCTGCGCAAACACGTGCGGGCTGATCATCGAGCCGAAAATGACGAGCGGCTTGCCTTCGAGGATGCGGTTCATCGCATTCAGCGCGTCCGTGCTCGACGATCCCGTGTCTTCGGTCGCAAGTACCAGCGATTTGCCGTTGATGCCGCCGGCCGCGTTGATCTCGTCGACGGCGAATTGAACGCCGCTGCGCGCCTGCGTGCCGAGCAAGGCGACATTGCCGGTCAGCGCCGTCGTCAATCCGAGCGGGATGGGCGACGGACAACTGGCCGGATCGGCTTGCGAGGGTTGCGTCGCGGCAGCCCACAGGCAGAGCGCAGTCGCGCCCAGCATCGAGGCTTTGGAAAATATGGACGTCATGACATTCCCTGCTGGATTGGTGATGCGGAGCCGTTGTTGGCACCATCTGCCAGTTCGCATGGCTTTACCCCATTATGAGCCAAAAATTCCCCCTTCGCACGGTCTCTTGGCGATCCTGCGACCTATCCGTGAGGTGAAGCAGACAAGACACTCGCTTCAGGATTGTGACGATGCCGCACCGGCAACGACAGATACGAAGCAGGCTTCGCTTTTTGGCGCAGCAACATTCGTGCCAGTGGCCGCTTCGATCCGCCGCCAATCTGGTGCGGCAGGACGCCCGACAGCCAACGGAACCGTTGAGGTTTTCATGGTTGTGGCATACCGTTTGCTTCAACAGGCCGGGACGCCACCGTGGACTCCGGCGACGCTGAGAGTCCCGCAAGACGGACACCGCAAGAACAACAGGGGAGTGCTCAAATGCCAACGAAATTCACGCGCCGCCAAGCCCTCATCCTTCCTGCGGGCATTGCAGCGGGAAGCCTCATCGGCCGCTCAGTGCTGGCGGCGGAGCCGATCAAGATCGGCCTGGTGGCAGCGCTTTCCGGGCCTTCCGCGAAATCCGGTGAAGGAATTACCCGCGGCCTTCAGATCGCGATTGACGAAATCAACGCCAAGGGCGGTCTGCTCGGGGGCCGGATGCTGGAGCTCGTGCGTCGCGACGACGAGTCGAATCCTGCCAAAGGCCAGACGGCAGCGCGCGAACTGATCGACAAGGAAGGGGCAGTGATCCTCTACGGCGGCATCGACAGTCCGGTGTCGCTGGCCATCGTGCCGCTGGTGAATTCGGCCAAGGTCCCGTTCATGGGCGTATGGGCCGCCGCGACCAACATCACGCGCAACGGCGCCAATCCGAATTATGTCTTCCGCGTCTCGGCCGTGGACGTTCTCGTCGACCGCGCGTTGATCAAATACGCGATGGCGAAATTCGGCGCCAAGAAGCCTGGCCTGATGCTCGTCAACAACGGCTGGGGCGAGTCCAATCTTGCTGGGCTCACGGCAGCTGCGGCGGCCGCCGGCATCACGCTCGCGGGCGCGGAAAAATTCGACGACAAGGATCCCGACATGACGCCGCAATTGCAGCGGCTGCGGGAGGCTGGCGCCGACACCATCATCCTCGTCGGCAACGCCGCGCCGGGTGCGCAGGTGATCAAGTCGCTGCAGAAGTCCGCCTGGGTGGTGCCCGTCGTTTCGCATTGGGGCATCTCCGGCGGGCGTTTCCCCGAGCTTGCAGGCTCCTGGGCCGGCAAGGTGCATTTCGTGCAGACCTACAGCTTCTTCGGACAGCAGAATGACGTCGGCAAGCGCGTACTCGCGGCGATGATGAAGAAGTATCCAGACGTCAAGGGACCGGGCGATGTCACCCCGCCGGTCGGCGTCGCCAACGCCTATGACGCCATGCAACTGACGGCGCTCGCCATCACAAAGGCCGGTTCGACCGAAGGGCCCAAATTGCGCGAGGGCTTTTTGGGTATCGAGAATTATCAGGGCCTGATCAAGACCTACGCCAAGCCGTTCACGGACGAGAACCACGACGCACTCAACGAAAACGACTACGTCATGGTCCGTTACAACGGGGATCAGATCGAGCCCGTGACGGGCTAGTTGGGCGATGCTCGCGACTGCACTTGTCTCGGGATTAAGCCTCGGGAGTATCTACGGCCTCATTGCGCTGGGTTTTACGCTGACCTTTGCCGTCTCGGGCACGGTGAATTTCGCGCAAGGCTCGTCGGTGATGCTGGGCGCGGTGTTTTGTTACGCGCTCGCAATGGGGCTGCATTGGCCGATGCCGATCGCGATCCCGCTTGCGCTCGTCGCGTGTGCGATCTGGGGCTTGATCGTCGAGCGCGTCGCGGTTCGCCCGTTCGTCGCGCGTGGCAGCAATGCCTGGCTGATGGCGACCGTTGCGCTCGGCATCGTGCTCGACAACGTCGTGATGGTCTTGTTCGGCAAGGAACCGCGCGCGCTGCCGTCATCCCTGGCCGACGATCCCTGGGTGATCGGCACCGTCGGCATCTTCCCGCTGCAAGTGCTGGTTCCGATCGTCGGGCTCGCCCTCGCGCTCGCCGTTCATCTCGGCATGCACCGGACAAGTTTGGGTCTGAAGCTGCGCGCGGCGGTCGAAAACCCGGACGCGGCGCGGCTGATGAGCATCGACGTCACCATGCTGATCGCGCTCACTTACGCCGCCGCGGCGCTGCTCGCCGGGATCGGCGGCATCCTGATCGCACCGCTTTATAACGTCGCCTACGACATGGGGACGTTGTTCGGCATCAAGGCATTCGCCGTCGCTATTCTCGGCGGCCTGACCAATCCCTGGGGTGTCGTGATCGCCGGCCTCGGTTATGGGCTGGTCGAAGCCTGCGCCACGACCTGGCTTGGCTCCAGCAGCACGCAGATCGTCACCTTCTCGGCGGTGATCGCCGCGCTGGTGCTGGCGCCGTCCGGCCTGTTCGGCGGACGGACCAGGGTGCGGGTATGAGAACGGCGGTTGCCACCTTTGCCGCGATGCTCGGCTGCATCGCCGCTGCCGCAATCTGCCTCTCCACGCCCGGTTACTACGCCTATCTCTTGGGGATGCTCGCGACCACGGCGCTGGCAGGCATCGGCTTGAACGTGCTGCTCGGCCTCGCCGGCGAAGTATCGTTGGGCCAGGGCGGCTTTGTGGCGCTAGGGGCCTATGGGGTTGGCATCCTCACCACCAAAGCGGGATTGAATTTCTGGGAAGCGCTGCCGCTTGCCGTCGCTGTCGTGGCGGCCATATCGGCCGTTCTCTCGATCCCGGCGCTTCGCCTCACCGGGCCTTATCTAGCCATGGTGACGATTGCCTTCGGCTTCATCGTCGAATCCATTTCGATTGAGTGGCGCGACCTGACCGGCGGCTCCAGCGGTCTTGCCGGAATTCCGGCGCCGTTTGGCACCGGCGGCACCGCGCTGTTGGCCTGCGGCTTCTGCGTCGCCGGGCTGATCTTGTTTTATTATCTCGTACGAAGCCCGATTGGTCTTGCGATGCAGGCCTTTGCCTCGGCGCCGGCGGCCGCGCGCGGCGTCGGAATAAGACCGGTACCGGTGCGCACCGCGGCCTTCGTGCTGGCGGCCGCGGCGGCAGGGTTGGCGGGAGGATTGCAGGCGGCGCTGACCGGCTTCATCGCGCCAAGCTCGTTTCCGTTTTCGCAGTCGATCCTGTTTCTGCTCGTGGTCGTCGTGGGCGGCGCCGGCCGCACCCTTGGGCCGCTGATCGGATCGGCGGTTGTCGTTTTTCTCCCCGAGGTGCTGGCGGGCCTTGCCGAATACCGTTTGCTGGTGTTCGGCTCTGGCCTCCTGATCGTGTTGCTGGCCGCGCCGGGCGGGATCGCGGGTGCGCTCGCGCACATTTTCCGGCCGCGAAAATCGCTTAGCCAGGCGGCGCCGGATGCCGATCTCGCTTTGGCCCATATCACCGGCGCGCGCGGCAGTCTCGCGGCGGAAGGCGTGCGGGTGGCGTTCGGTGGCGTGGTCGCGGTCGCGGGCGTCGACATGATCGCTTCGCCCGGCCGCATCACCAGCGTGATCGGCCCGAATGGCGCCGGCAAGACCACGCTGCTCAATCTGATGAGCGGCTTCCAGCGTCCCGACGCCGGAACGGTGCGGGTGGGTAAGGAGGACATCACCGGCTTTGCCGCCCCCGATGTCACACGCGCCGGTCTTACACGAACGTTCCAGACCGCGCAGCCTTTCGCGAACCTGACGGTGCTCGACAATGTCCGTCTCGGCCTGTTGCGCGGCGCCTGGCAGGGCGAAGCTTCGGCGGACCTGGCGCGAGCGCTGTTGGCGCTGGTCGGTTATACCGGATCCGATACAAGGCTGGCCGCCACGCTTCCGCATGTCGACCGCCGGCTGGTGGAGATCGCTCGCGCGCTTGCAACCGCGCCTGCAGTGCTGCTGCTCGACGAACCCGCGGCCGGCCTCAGCGAGGCCGATACCGCCAAACTCGGTGCTCTGCTGCAGCGGCTCGCGCGCGCCGGTCTCGCCGTTGTGCTGGTCGAGCACGACATGTCGCTCGTGATGTCGATCTCCGACGAGATCGTGGTGCTCGATGCCGGACGCCGCATCGCAGCCGGCACGCCCGCGATCGTGCGCAACGATCCCGCCGTCAAGGCGGCCTATCTCGGCACGGCCATGTCTGCGGGATCGGCGGCTACGCGCACGGCCGGAGCACCGCTGCTTGAGGTGGACAGCTTGAGCGCGGGCTACGGCGCGCTCGCCGTGCTCGACAATGTCAGCCTCAAGGTCGGCAGTGGCGAGGTGATCGCACTGTTCGGCCCGAACGGCGCCGGAAAATCGACCTTGATGAAAGCGTTGAGCGGCCTGATCCGTCCGGTGAGCGGAACGATCAAATTGGATGGCAAGGATCTCGCGTCGCTGTCTGCGCCGCAGGTCGCCCGCACCGGACTCATTCTCGTGCCGGAGGGCCGCCAGGTGTTTCCGCAACTGACTGTTGCGGAAAATCTCCGCCTTGGCGCGACGCGCCGCAACGATTTCGCGCTGGGCGAAATCGAAGGCATGCTGGAGCGTTTCCCGCGCCTGCGCGCGCGCCTGCATACGGCCGCAGGCCTGCTTTCGGGCGGCGAGCAGCAGATGCTCGCGGTGGCGCGTGGACTGCTGGCGAAACCTGAAGTCTTGCTGCTCGACGAGCCGTCGCTCGGACTTGCGCCTGCGGTCGTCACCGAACTGTTCGAGCAGTTCACGCGCCTGCGCGATGAAGGCATGACGCTACTGATCGTGGACCAGATGGCGGACTATGCGCTCGCGATCGCGGACCGCGGTTATGTGCTCGGCGGCGGCCGGATCGTCGCGCAGGGAAGCCCGTCAGAATTGCGCGGCGCCATGCTCGATGACGCCTATCTGGGTTCTGCTTCTTGAGGTGATGGATGGATTTGGTAGTCCGGAATGCGCGTATCTTGCGTGATGACGAGCTCGTCAATGTCGATATTGCCGTCGAGGGCACGACGATCGCGGCGATTGCGCCCGCGCTTGCGGCCGATGGTCCCGAACTGAATGCCGAAGGTTGCCTTGTCGTTCCCGGCCTGATCGAGACGCATATCCATCTCGACAAAACCTGCATCATGGATCGTTGCCGGATCGAGGAGGGCACTGTCGCCGAAGCCGTTCGCGAAACTGCAGCCGCCAAGCGCGGCTTTACCGCAGAGGACGTCTATGCGCGCGGCAAGAAGACACTGGAGCGCTGCATCTCGCACGGCACGATGCGCATGCGCACCCATGTCGAGCTCGATCCCGGCATCGGGTTGATCGGCCTCGAGGCGGTCGAACAACTTGCAAAGGACCACGCCTGGGCGATCGACGTCGAAATCTGCGTGTTTCCGCAGGAAGGCATGACCAACTATCCCGGCACCGAAGAACTGCTGATCGAGGGTTTGCGCCGCGGCGCCCGCACCATCGGCGCGGTACCGTATTTCGACACCGATCCGCACAAGCAGATCGAGCGCATCTTCGAAATCGCGCGCGAGTTCGACGCCGAGATCGACATGCATCTCGATCTCGCCGAAACCACGCAGAACATGCAGGTCGAATATGTTTGCCAGAAGACGGAGGAGTTCGGCCGCGGCGGACGGGTCGCGGTCGGCCACGTCACGCAGATGTCGTTGCTGCCGCCCGATCGTTTCAATGACATCGCGACGCGGCTGGCTAATGCCGGCGTCGCCGTGACCATCCTGCCGTCAACCGATCTGCATTTGATGGGCCGCAGCCACGATCATGCGGTGCCGCGTGGGGTCGTGCCCGCCGAACCGTTACGAAAAGCAGGCGTCACCTGCTCGATCTCGACCAACAATGTGCTCAATCCATTCACGCCCTATGGCGATGGCTCGCTGATCCGGATGGCGAATCTTTACGCCAACGTCTGTCACGTCTCGCGTCCCGCGGACCTCGCCGGTTGCCTGGATATGATCACGGAATCCTCGGCGCGGCTGATGCGGCTCAATGATTACGGCATCAAGGTCGGCGCGCCGGCCGATCTCGTTTGCATCGATGCGACGAACCCGACGGATGCGGTCGCGACGCTGGCGCAACCCTTGTGGGGCTTCAAGCGCGGCCGAAAATCGTTCACGCGGCCGCGGGTCGAGCTTCATCGCCACACGCACTAGATCGGGATGAGGTTAGGTTGAATCGTCATTGCGAGGAGCGAAGCGACGAAGCAATCCAGTTCTTTGGTCAGGCAAGCTGGATTGCTTCGCTTCGCTCGCAATGACGGGCGGCAGGCGACCGAACCTAAATTCATCTGCCTTAGCGGTGGCTATTCCGCGGCCTTGCTCGCCCTGGCGCCGAACATGCGCGTCGGCGCGGGGAAGCCGCAAGACGTGCCATCGGTGATCTTGACCTCGTCTTCCCACGGCAGACGATAGGTGCCGGCGACCATGTCCTGCATGAAGGTATACGGGCAATCCATCGCACCGCCTTTCACCGCGACATAGCCGCGGTGCCAGAGCTGGTAGATGTTGTTCTCGACGCCCCAGTTGATGCGGGCTTCGCGCACCAGATCAGGACGCACTTCGGCGGTGATGATCTCGTCGACGCGGCCGGTGGTGCCGTGGGCAAGGATAGTGCCGTCGAAATTGACGATCATGCCTTCGCCCATCGAATCGAACGAGCCGTCGGAACCGCACATGCAGACGTTTGCGGTCACCATCAGGTTCTGGAAGGCGTTGGCCTGGTTGGTGAAGCGCCAGCTCTCGCGGATCGGTGCGGTGTAGCCGGCGGTGCGGATCATGATCTCGGCGCCCTTGTAGGCACATTCGCGCGCCATCTCCGGGAACATGCCGTCGTGGCAGATGATCAGCGCGATCTTGGCGCCGTTCGGTCCCTCGATGACGGGTATGCCGACATTGCCGGGCTCCCACGGCTCGACCGGAATCCAGGGATGAAATTTGCGGTAGTAGAGTTTGATCTCGCCGTGGTCGTCGATGATCAGGCCGGAATTGTAGGGGTTGCCGTCCGGATTGTACTCCATGATCGAGAAGCAGCCCCAGATCTTGTTGTCGATGCAGGCCTTCTTGAAGGCCGCGACCTCCGGACCGTCGAGGTGGCACATGATCGCGGGATTGGTGTCCATTGACAGGCCGTGCAGTGAGTATTCGGGGAACACCACGAGGTCCATGGTCGAGAGATTGCGGCGCGCTTTGCCGACCATGTAAACGATGCGCTCGGTTTGTTTGGCGAGGTCGGCCTTGGTCACGACAACAGGCAGTTGGAGCTGCACCAGCCCGATCACGACGCCATTGGGCGATTTGTTCAGTCCGCCAAGTCCGTTCATGTCCCGCTCCCTGGAAAGCTCGCGCCTTATTGACGCGGTATGCGCGAAAAGCCGGCCGCAAGCAGACCGCATTTCCGCTAGGCAACAAAGATCATTTTTCAGGCGATCGCATGGTCAAACCGAAGGCAGAATCGGACCTCGGCGCCTTCCACCACGAAGTGAGGCAGCCTATAAAAGCGACAGCGGGTTAGCCGCCGTGACTGGCGCATTGAAAGAAGAAGAGAAAACAAGCCGATGGCGAATTTGACGAAAAACTCCGAGCGAGACCTTCGCGTGGCGATTGCAGGATTGGGACCGATCGGGAAAGGAGCTGCCGAGGCGCTTGATGCGGGAATAGACGGCTTCTCGCTTGCTGCCGTATCGGTGCAGGATCCCGAAAAGCATCACAACTGGCTGGGCACGCTGAAGAAGTTCCCGGCGATTTTGCCGGTCGAGGCGCTTTCCGATGCGGCCGATGTCGTCATCGAATGTGCGCCGGCAAAGCTGCTGCGATCGATTGTGACGCCGTTCGTGGAAACCGGAAAAACCGCGATCGTGCTGAGCGCAGGTGCGCTCTTGGAAAATGAAGACCTGATCGATATCGCGAAGAAGAACCGCGGACAGATTGTGGTGCCGACCGGCGCGCTGATCGGACTCGATGCGGTGACGGCAGCCGCGGTCGGCGAAATTCATTCGGTGCGGATGGTGACACGCAAGCCGGTTCGCGGTCTCGTTGGCGCGCCGTTTCTGGTCGAAAACAACATCGACATTGAATCGATCAAGGAACCGATGAAAGTCTTCGAAGGCACGGCGCGGGACGCGGCGAAAGGGTTTCCGGCCAATCTGAATGTCGCGGTGGCGCTGTCGCTCGCGGGCATCGGCCCCGACCGGACCGTGCTCGAGATCTGGGCCGATCCGGCACTGACACGCAACACGCACCGGATCGAGGTCGATGCAGACTCCGCCCGGTTCTCGATGGCAATCGAAGGCATCCCTTCTGAAAACCCGAAGACCGGACGTATCACCGCGTTGTCGGTGATCGCGCTGCTTCGCAAGCAACGCGCGGCATTGCGCGTCGGGACCTGAAGCATAGCGTTTTCAAGCGAAGCCGCCTTCGCTATAGCTTCGGCGGCCGAGTGAGCTAGTGGCCCGGCGAAGCCTGGCGGAGACGGGTGGAAGCCGGTTCGCGTGAAGAAAACGCGTCAGAACAAAGACCGCTACTTGGTGCCGTAAGCGCGGTCGCCGGCGTCGCCGAGACCGGGCAGGATGAAGCCATGTTCATCCAGCCCTTCGTCGATGGCGGCGAGCCAGATCGGCACGTCAGGATGAATGCCGCGCATCCGCTCGATGCCTTCGGGCGCTGCGATCAGGCACACCAGGCGAATGTCGCTCGCGCCGCGCTCTTTCAAACGGTCGACCGCAGCCACCGCCGTGTTGGCGGTTGCGAGCACAGGCGAGATCACGATGACCTGCCGCTCGGGCAAGTCGACCGGCGACTTGAAGTAGTATTCGACGGCGACAAATGTCTCCGGCTCACGATAGAGCCCGATATGGGCGACGCGCGCGCTTGGCACCAAATCGAGCATGCCTTCCGCGAATGTCATTCCGGCGCGCAGTACCGGCGCGAACACCAGCTTCTTGCCGGCGATCTGCGGCGACTTCATATGCGCGAGCGGCGTTTCGATATCGACATTGGCGAGCGGCAGGTCGCGGGTCACCTCATAGCAGAGCAGCATCCCGATTTCTTTCAACAGTTCGCGGAACGATTTGGTCGAGGCATCCTTTTTGCGCAGCAAGGTCAGCTTGTGCTGCACCAGCGGATGGCTGACGATGGTAACGCCGTCCATAGTATTGTCCTTCCCTAAAATACCGTGCCGTCGCTGATCACCTTGACCGGCGGCGAGGCGTCGGCGCGGCGCTCGCGCGCGAGCTTGCGGCCCGCAGCCCAGGATCCGCCTTGGAGAATTTTTGCGAGCGGCAATGACACAGCATCAACCCCAAGCTTTTTGCGCAATCCCTCGGCCAGGCGGTCGAGCAGTGCCACCGTCAACGTGCGCCATTCCACGACCAGGGCCGAAGCGACCGCATGCTCGCGCTCAGCGTCTTGCGGATCACGAAATGCAAGCACACCGGAATCGATGAACAGCCCGCCGTTGCGGTATTCGGCGAGCCCGGTCAGACCGTCGATATCGGTGACCTCGATGCCGGACGTTTGCAGCGGCTCGATCAGCGAGTAGGCAAGCCATTGCGAGAGCTTGTGCAGCGGGACCAGATTATTCGTTGCATCGTCAGTGGTCAGCGAGGGATGTTTCCAGCAATCGCCGAGAGGAATCCCGCCAAGCGTCAGCCGCGACGGCCAGATCGGTCCGAGCTGCTGCAACAGTTCGGAGAGGATGACAGGAGCGGGAAGGCGACCGTTCTCGGCGCGCGCTGCAAGGTGATCAAATAGTCCGCCGGGCCGTGGCGTGTCGTGCTGGCCGAAAATTTCAGGCTTCGAGGCGACGAGCTTGCCGAGGCTGCGCAAAAGCTCGACGCGGCCCTCAAGTCCGACAAGCGGATTGGTTTCGGAAACCTGTAAGCCGCGCGCGGCGTCGGCCACGGAAAGGTTGGCAAGGGCGCCGGCGTCGACGCGAAGCGGATCGTGCGCGTTTGTCGAGAACATGAAGTTTTCGAACATCGCAAGGCTTGCAAGCGCCAGGCCCTCCGAACGGCCGATCGCTGCTCCGCTTTTCGGATCACGATAGCGCCAGCTCGGACCCGCGCCGGCATCGAGAAAGACGCTGACGATTGCCAGATCGAATTCCGCGCGCGCGCGGGCCGCACGATCGGGCCATCGCACCTGACTTGCAGTCGTGCTCCATCGATCGTCACCGTCAAGGACAAAATGCCGCCAGCGCGAGTGAAACGGCACGTCGAGGCTCGGATAGGCTTCGCGCGTCGTTTGCAGAACGAGATCAACAACACCATCCATCCTCTCGGGATGGATGCGGAAATTTGGCAAGCTATCGTCGAGCGCGAGCGCCAGCATCCGATGAGAGCGCTCGCGAACGGCCGCCGCACTCAAGAGCGACAGCGCAGCGGATGTCTCGGAAGCTGATGCCTCGGAATTTTCCGGCGACACGGCCGTCCTTGCGTCAGTATTTTTCAAGCGGGCGGCCGACCGAATTGGTGAGCTCGTCCGGCGCGACTGCTTCCGCGCTGTAATAGCCGGCGGCCTTCTTCGCAGCGATCTCGACATGCGCGTCGGGCGGCACCAGTTCGTCCGGTATGGGAACCCGTTCGACGATCTCAATGCCCTGGCCGGTCAGCGCATCGTATTTCATGTCGCTCATGGACACGAAGCGATCGATGCGCTTGAGGCCGAGCCAGTGGATCACGTCCGGCATCAGTTGCTGGAAACGCGCATCCTGCACGCCTGCGACGCATTCGGTGCGCTCGAAATATTGAGCGGCCGCGTCGCCGCCTTCCTGACGCTTGCGCGCGTTGTAGACGAGGAATTTCGTGACCTCGCCCAGCGCGCGCCCTTCCTTGCGGTTGTAGACGATGATACCGAGCCCGCCCTCCTGGCCGGCCCGCGCGCACTCCTCGATGCCATGCAGCAGATAAGGGCGGCAGGTGCAGATGTCGGAGCCGAACACGTCGGAGCCGTTGCACTCGTCGTGCACGCGGCAGGTGATCTTGGTGCGATGGTCCGGCAGCTTGGTGACGTCGCCGAACAGGTAGGCCGTCGTGCCGCCGATCGGCGGCAGGAAGACCTGCAAGTCCGGCCGCGTGACGAGCTCCGGAAACATGCCGGCGGTCTGCTCGAAGAGTTGCCGTCTGAGATTGTTTTCGGTGGTCTCAAACCGCTGCGCGAGACCCGGCAGGTACCACACCGGATCGATCGCGATTTTCACCACTGAGACGCTGCCGTTCTTGTGAACGACCTCGTCGTCGTGCTTCAGCCGTCCGGCGTCGATCGCCGCCTTCAATTCGGGAAGATCGAGCCGGGCACGCGTGATCGCGATGCTCGGCCGGATGTCGGTGCCTTCGGCGATTTCGGCGGCAAAATTCTCCGCGACCAGATGCCCCCACGGATCGAGCGAAACGATGCGCTGCGGGTCGCTCCATTGCGGAAAAGGGCCGACCGTGGCTGCCGGATGGGTATTGGTCAGATCGGGACGCCGGATCGGATCGAGCGCGCCCGAGGAGACCGCGAGCGCGCGATAGACCGAATAGGAGCCGCCATGGGAGCCGATGACATTGCGATCCTGCGGACGGGAGACCGTGCCGATCACGGGGCCGCGGTCGCGTGCCGTGGCCGCGCCCCATCGGATCGGGAAGTTGAGCTTCCCTCCCGGTGCCGGATGCGAGGTGATCCGGATGTGGTCAACCCGATTGGAACGAGTCATTGCGGTCTGTCCTTCAGATATGATTTCCGGGCCATCCTTCGGGATCTTGTCCCAAAGCCAGGCCCCAAATGGCGACGGCCCGCCTGAACAGACGGGCCCGTCACCAACGCCGAAAATTACAGCATGACCGTAACTGAACCATGAAATATAGCGAACCGGGGCGCGAATACAACGGCCGCTAAATGGCAGTAATTCCTTGGATTTCGAGCGCTGCCGGCCCGCTGCGGTGCGGCAGCGTGAGCGATTCACTGCGGCGTCGGCGCTGCGCCATCCTGAGGTTGCAGCGAGGACAATTGCCCGGTCGGCGTCCAGCCGCCGCCGAGCGCCTGAAACAGGCTGGAGACGGCGAGCAGCTTGTTCAAACGCACCTGCATCAAGGTATTTTCGTTCTGAAGCAGCGTCTGCTGGGTCTGCAGCACCGTAATGAGGTTCACCGTGCCGGCGCGCAATTGCGTCTCGGACACTTCGAAAGCCTTGCGCGCAGAGGCAACCGCTTCAACCTCGAGGCGCTCCTGCAAGGTCAGCTTCTCGAGCGCCACCAAGGCCTTTTCGACGTCGGCGAAGGCCGAGAGCACCGCCTTGCGATAGGCCTGCAAATCCTGCAGCTGCACGCCCTTGGCATTTTTCAACTGGCTCTCCAGCAGGAAGCCGTCGAACAGCGGCTGCGTCAGCCCCGCCGACAGGGTGTAGAACCAGGCGCCGGGTCCAAACAGCGAGGCGAGGGCTGCGCTTTGCACGCCGGTTTGCGCGGTCAGCGTGATCTGCGGGAAGAAGGCGGCGCGTGCCGATTCGACGCTGAAGTTCGCCGACGCCAGTTGCGCCTCGGCCTGACGGATATCCGGCCGCTGGTTGAGCAGTTCCGACGGCAGGCCCGGCGTGACGCGCGGAATCGCGATCTGCGTCATCGTCCCGCCCTTGATGTTGAAACTCGCCGGCGCCCGGCCGACCAGTACGGCGAGGGCGGCGATGTTCTGCCGGAGCGTGACCTCGAGCGGCGGGATCGCGGCGCGTTCGGTCGCAACCTGTGTCTCCTGCTGCGACACGTCGAGCTGCGATGCAGTGCCGCCGGCGAATTGCTGCCTGATCAAGGTCAGGATGCGCTCGGCCGCTGCAAGGTTACGCCGGGCGACGCGCAGTTCATCCTGTGCAGCAAGAACCTGGAAGTAGGCATTGGCGACGGCGACGATCGTCGACAGCGTGACGACTTCGCGGTTGTAGCGCTGCGCGGTCGCGGTCTCTTCGAACGCGTGGAGCGTGGCGCGGTTCTTGCCCCAGAAGTCGAGCATGTAGCTCGCCGTGAGTCCGAGGCTGTATTGCGAGAAGGTTTGTCCTCCGATTCCGCCCCCCGTGGCAAATGAACCCTTGGCGGTTCGGCTCTGCTCCGCGCTTCCGTTCCCGGTCACCGACGGCAAGAGCGGCGCGCCGTTGATGCCGACCTGCGCGTCGGCCTGAACGATCTGGGCGATGGCCACCGCGATATCGAGATTGTAGATCTGCGCTGCTTCCATCAGCGAACTCAGTTCGCTGGACTTGAAGCCGCGCCACCAGTCAACCGCCGGAAGGTGAGCGTCGGGCGTCACGCGGCCGCCTTCGCGATAGGCCGCCGGCACATCGAGGTTGAGATCGGGCCGCTCGGTTCCAAGGATGCAGCCGGACAGGGCAGGACCCAGCAGCAAAGTGGAGACCACCTTGTTGAAGCCGCGTGAAGTCCGCCGTGATGCTTTACCGATCATCGAGAATGCCAACATCTACTCGCCGGGTTGCAGCCTGGTCTCGGGCGCGAGCGGCGCATCGCCACCCCTGAGACGCTGGCTCCATAGCCGGAACCGATCCATATAAAGGTAGATTACCGGGGTTGAATAGAGCGTCAGGACCTGGCTGAGGACCAGTCCCCCGACAATTGCGATGCCGAGCGGCTGCCGGAGCTCGCCGCCTTCGCCGAGACCGATGGCGAGCGGCAGCGCGCCGAGCAGGGCGGCCATCGTCGTCATCATGATCGGCCGGAATCGGAGCAGGCACGCTTCGTAGATGGCGTCAACCGAGCTCAGGCCGCGGCTGCGCTCAGCCTCCAGGGCAAAATCGATCATCATGATCGCATTCTTCTTCACAATTCCGATCAGCAGGATGACGCCGATCAGAGCCATGATGCTGAATTCGGTCTTGACCGCCATCAGTGCGAGCAGGGCGCCGACGCCCGCCGACGGCAGCGTCGACAAGATCGTCAGCGGGTGGACGTAACTTTCATAAAGCACGCCGAGCACGATGTAGATCGTGACCAGCGCGGCGAGGACGAGGAACGGCTGATTGTTCAGCGAATCCTGAAACGCCTTTGCCGTGCCCTGGAAGGTGCCGCGGATCGTGGCGGGCACGCCGATGCGGTTCATCGCCGCTTCGACCGCGGTGACGGCCGATGACAGCGATCCCCCCGGCGGCAGATTGAAGGAAATGGTGTTGGCGACCAGGAGGCCCTGGTGGTTCACGGCGAGCGGCGTTGCACCCTGAACAAAATGCGCAACCTCCGACAGGGGAATCATGGTCTCGGCGCCGGTCGAAACCGCTGAACCGGTGGAGGCCACGCCCTTGCCGGTGGTGCCGATGGAATTGTTGGCAAGGTTTCGCGCCGACTGTGCGTTGGCAGCAGTAGCCGCGTTGGCCGCGGTGGTGTTCACATGGACGGTTCCGGCAACGGCATTGGTCGATTGCGATCCGCCGACCGAAGCGCCTGACGTCGAGATCCAGACGTCTTTCAGCGTTTGCGGATTTTGCCAGAATTGCGGCGCGACCTCCATGATCACATGATACTGGTTGCGCGCCACGTAGATGGTCGAAACCTGCCGCTGGCCGAAAGCATCGTAGAGGGTGTTGTCGACCTGGCTGACCGTGATCCCAAGTCGCGCGACGGCGTCGCGATCGATCACGAGATCGGCTTCAAGTCCCTTGTTCTGCTGATCGCTGTTGACGTCGGTCAGGTTGTGGTCGGTTTGCAGAGCGGCGGCGATTTTAGGCGTCCACTCGTTGAGCTCCTCGAAGGTGGGGCCCTGCAGGGTAAACTGATATTGCGCTTGGCTGGCGCGACCGCCGACACGAATATCCTGCACGGCCTGCAGGAAAAGGGTGGCGCCGGGAATGACCGCCATTTCCCGCCGCAGCCGTCCGATCACGCCGTCGGCCGAAATGTGGCGCTCGCTGAGCGGCTTCAGCGAGACGAAAACAAAACCCGAATTGGTCTGGCCGCCGCCGGTGAAACCGACCGCGGTTTCAACTGCCTGATCGCTTTTGATGATGTTGATGAACTGCGTCAGTTTCTTCTGCATCAACTGAAAGGAGATGCTCTGATCCGCCTGGATCGAGCCGACCAGCCGGCCGGTGTCCTGCTGCGGAAAGAAGCCTTTCGGGATGATGACGTAGAGATAGACGTTGAGACCGCACACCACGAGCAGCGTCACGATCATCATCAGGGGATGGCGAAGGGCCGTAGCCAATGTCCGGCGATAGACGCCAAGCATGGCCTCGAAAAAGCGCTCGCTGACGCGATAGAGCCGCCCGTGCTCGCCGGTTTCGCGGCGGAGCACCACTGCACACATCATCGGCGTCGTGGCGAGCGAAATCGCGAGCGAGATCATGATCGAGATCGAGATCACCATCGCGAATTCGCGGAACAGGCGGCCGATGATGCCGCCCATCATAAGGATCGGAATGAAGACGGCGATCAGCGAGATGCTCATCGACAGCACGGTAAATCCGACCTCGCTGGCGCCCTTCAGCGCGGCCTCCATCGGGCTCATGCCGTCCTCGATGTGGCGAGTAATGTTTTCAAGGACGACGATGGCGTCGTCGACGACGAAGCCGGTCGCGACGGTCAGCGCCATCAGCGAGAGATTGTCGAGGCTATAGCCGCACAGATACATGGCGGCGAAGGTCGCGATCAGCGACACCGAGACGGCCACGACCGGAATCAGCGTCGCGCGCAGATTTCGCAGGAAGGCGAACACCACGAGGATGACAAGCAAAACCGCAAGAACGAGGGTGCGCTCGACATCGTGCAGCGAGGTGCGAATTGTGGTCGAGCGATCGATGGCTATCCCAATGTCGATGGCGGGCGAAACCGAGGCTCGTAATTGCGGCATGAGCGCTTTCACGAGATCGACGGTCGAGATGATATTGGCGCCCGGCTGCCGATAGAGAATGATCAGCACGGCTGGCTTGCCGTTGGCGAGTCCGGCATTGCGGAGGTTCTCGACGGAGTCCGTTACTTGGCCGACATCGGACAGGCGGACCGGTGCGCCGTTGCGATAGGCGACGATCAGGGACTTGTAGTCTTCAGCCTTGTTGGCCTGGTCGTTCGCATAGATCTGAAAGCGCTGTTCACCGACGTCGATGCCGCCTTTTGGACTGTGCGCATTGGCGCTGGAGAGCGCCGCCCGCACGTCTTCGAGGCCGACGCCGTATTTGAAGAGGGCTTGCGGGATGAGTTCGGCCCGCACCGCGGGAAGCGAGCTGCCGCCGACGACGACTTCGCCAACACCGTCGACCTGCGACAGTTTCTGCGACAGCACGGTCGACGCTGCGTCATAGAGATCGCCGCGGGTCAACGTATCGGACGTCAGGGCCAGGATCAGGATCGGTGCGTCAGCCGGATTGGATTTCTTGTAGGTCGGATTGGTTCGCAGGCTGGTCGGCAGGTCGGCGCGGGCCGCGTTGATCGCGGCCTGGACGTCGCGCGCGGCGCCATCGATGTTGCGGTTGAGGCCGAATTGCAGGGTGATGCGAACCGAGCCCACCGTGCTCGACGAGGTCATCTCGGTGACATCGGCGATCTGACCGAGGTGGCGCTCAAGCGGACTTGCGACCGTCGTTGCCACGTCCTGTGGGCTGCCGCCCGGCAAGGTGGCGCGAACGGAAATGGTTGGGAAATCGACCTGGGGCAGCGGCGAGACCGGCAACTTGAAGAAAGCCACCACGCCCGCCGCGGCAAGGCCGAAGGTGAGCAGCGTCGTTCCGATCGGCCGCCGAATGAATGGTGTTGAAGGGCCCATGACGAGCCCTCATTCCGCCGGCTGGGCAGCTTCGTCCGAGCGGCCGGAGAAGCGGATCGCCAGGCGGTCGAACCAGAGATAGATCACGGGTGTGGTGAACAGCGTCAGCAATTGGCTGAGCAGAAGGCCGCCGACGATGGAAATGCCGAGCGGATGGCGCAGTTCGGAGCCGGCGCCGGTGCCGAGCATCAGCGGTAGCGCACCGAGCACAGCGGCCATGGTCGTCATCAGAATCGGCCGGAAGCGCAGCAGGCAGGCCTGGTAGATCGCCTCGCGCGGCGACTTGCCTTCGTGGCGTTCGGCCTCGAGCGCGAAGTCGATCATCATGATCGCGTTCTTCTTCACGATGCCGATCAAGAGAATAATGCCGATGATGGCGACGATGGTGAGGTCGTCGCCGGCGATCATCAATGCCAGCAGCGCGCCGATGCCGGCCGACGGCAGGGTCGAGAGAATGGTGACGGGATGAATGAAACTTTCGTAGAGAACGCCGAGCACGATGTAGACGGTGACGATCGCCGCCAGAATCAGGAAAAGCTGATTGGAGAGCGAGGATTGAAACGCGAGCGCCGCGCCCTGGAAGCTCGTGATCACGCTCGCCGGCTGGCCGATATCGATTTGCGCCTGCTTGATCGCATTCACCGCTTCGCCAAGCGAAGCGCCTTTGGCCAGATTGAACGACACGGTCGAGGCCGGAAACTGTCCAAGGTGCGAGATCTGGAGCGGCGCGGTTTCCTGGCGGAATTTGGCGAGCGTCGCCAGCGGCACCGGCGTCGGGCCCACCGAAGAGGGAAGGTAGATGTCCGACAGCGATTGCAGTGACGTTTGCAGACTCGGATCGGCCTCGAGGATGACGCGGTATTGGTTCGAGTTGGTGAAGATCGTGGAGACGATGCGCTGGCCGAAGGAGTCGTAGAGCGCATTGTCGACGGTCGCAGGCGTGATGCCGAAGCGCGCCGCCTGGTCGCGGTCGATTTCGATGAAGACCGACAGGCCCTGGTCGGAAATGTCACTGGCGACGTCGCCAAGCTGCGGAAGCGTCCTCAGCTTATCGACCAGTTTCGGCGTCCATTCCGAGAGCTGCGCGGGGTCGGCGTCCTGCAGGATGAACTGGTACTGCGTCTTGGAGACCGTTCCTTCGATCGTCAGGTCCTGAACCGGCTGCATATATAGTGTGATGCCGGCCAGCGGCGCGATGTTGTTCTGGATCCGCCGCATAATGGTCGAGATATCGGACTTGCGTTTGTCGTACGGCTTGAGATTGATCAGAATGCGCCCGCTGTTGAGCGTGGTGTTGGTGCCGTCGACGCCGATGAAGGACGACAGGCTGACGACGTCGGGATCCTTCAGGATGATGGAAGCGAGCTGCTGCTGGCGCTCGGCCATCGCCGCATACGAGACCGATTGCGGCGCTTCGGAAATCGCCTGGATCACGCCGGTATCCTGCAGCGGGAAGAAGCCCTTCGGAATCACGACATAGAGCCATCCGGTCAGGACGAAGGTGGCGAGGGCGACCAACAGGGTCAACGGCTGATGATCCAGCACCCAGGTCAGGGCGTGGCCGTACATCTCGATGATCCAGTCGAAGGCCTCGCGGCTATGGCGCTGGAACGCGTTTTCCTGCTCGTGGGATTCCGGCTTGAGCAGTTTGGCGCAAGCCATCGGCACCAGCGTCAGCGAGACCACCGCCGAAATCAGAATGGTGACCGAGAGCGTGATCGCGAATTCGCGGAACAGCCGGCCGACCACGTCGCCCATGAACAATAGCGGGATCAGCACCGCTATCAGCGAGACCGTCAGCGAGATAATGGTGAAGCCGATCTGCTCGGAGCCCTTGAGCGCCGCTTGCAAGGGGCTGTCGCCCTCCTCGAGATAGCGGGAGATATTTTCGATCACGACGATGGCGTCGTCGACCACGAAGCCCGTGGCAATGGTGAGCGCCATCAGTGACAGGTTGTTGAGGCTGAAGCCGAACAGATACATGGCGCCCAACGTGCCGACCAGCGACAACGGCACCGACAGAGACGGGATCAGCGTTGCGCGGGTGTTGCGCAGGAACACGAAAATCACCAGCACCACGAGGATGACGGCGAGCGTCAGTTCGAACTCCACGTCCTCGACGGAAGCGCGGATGGTGACGGTGCGGTCGGTCAGGATGTTGACGTCGATCGCCGCCGGCAGCGAGGCCTGCAATTGCGGCAGTAGCGCCTTGATGCCTTCGACCACGGCGATGACGTTGGCGCCGGGCTGGCGCTGGATATTGAGGATGATGGCCGGCGTCTCGTTCATCCAGGCGCCGAGCTTGTCGTTCTGCGAGCCGTCGACGACGTCGCCGATGTCGCTGAGGCGAACCGGATTGCCGTTCTTGTACGCGACGATCAGCGATCGATAGTCGCTGGCATTCCTGATCTGGTCGTTGGCGTTGATGGTGTAGGAGCGCATCGGGCCGTCGAAATTGCCCTTCGGCGTATTGGTGTTGGCGTTGCCGAGCGTGGTGCGCAGGTCGTCGATGTTCAGCCCGTAGGCGGCAAGCTTGCGGATATCGGCCTGGATACGCACCGCCGGCCGCTGGCCGCCGGAGAGGCTGACAAGGCCGACACCGGGAAGCTGCGAGATTTTCTGCGCGAGCCGCGTATCGACGAAATCCTCGACCTCCGTCAGCTTCATCGTCTTCGAGGTCAGGCCCAGGGTAAGGATCGGCGCGTCCGCCGGATTGACCTTGGCGTAGATCGGCGGCGCGGGAAGGTCGGCTGGCAACAGATTGCCGGCGGCGTTGATCGCGGCCTGCACTTCCTGCTCGGCGACGTCGAGCGAGATGGTGAGGCCGAACTGCAAGGTGATCACGGACGAGCCCGCCGAACTGATCGAACTCATCTGGTTGAGGTTCGGCATCTGCCCGAACTGCACCTCCAGCGGCGCCGTGACGGAGGAGGTCATCACGTCCGGGCTCGCGCCGGGATAGAACGTCTGCACCTGAATGGTCGGATAGTCGACCTCAGGCAGCGCCGCGACCGGCAGGAAGCGGAACGCCAAAATGCCGGACAGCATGATGGCGATCATCAGAAGCGTGGTTGCGACCGGCCGTAAAATGAACGGCTGCGATGGACTCATTGTTTTTGTCCGCCGTCCTGTTTTGGTCCGCCGTCGGAACGCTTCCGCTTGCCGCCGCCCGATTTATCGGGTTCGGCCGGCGTCTGGCCCGGGCTCGTTTGGGTCGGGTTGGTTTCGGAGCGGACGACGATCTTGGCGCCGTCGCGGAGCTTGTCGGCGCCGTCGATGACAACGCGCTCGCTGGGGGTGAGGCCGGAAAGGACTTCCACGCGATCGCCGTCAGTCACGCCAAGTTTCACCGGCCGCACCGACACTGTGCTGTCGGCATTGACGAGGTAGACAAATGTGCCTGGCGAGCCGCGCTGGATGCCGGCGGTCGAGATCGTCGTGACGTCCTTGTGGGTATCGAGCAACAGGCGGATGTTCACGAACTGGTTCGGGAAAAGCAGTCGCGCATCGTTGGAGAAATTCGCCCGCAGTCTGATCGTGCCGGTGGTCGGGTCGATCTGGCTGTCGAAGGTTTGCACCGTTCCGTCCTCGATCTTGGTCGAGGCGGAGCGATCGAGCGCGGTTGCGGGCAGGATGGCGCCGGCCTGCAGGCGTCTGGAGATCGCCTGCAGATTGTCCTCGGGCACCGTGAACAGGACGCTGATCGGATGCAGCTGGGTGATGACAACGAGCCCGTTGGTGTCGCCGGGCGTGACATAGTTGCCCTGATCGACTTGACGTATTCCGACGCGGCCGTCGAGCGGCGAAAGAATCCGGCAGTAGGCGAGGTTGACCTCGGCGGATTTCACCGCCGCCTTGTCGGCTTCTACGGTGCCCTGATTCTGGGCAACCAGCGCGATTTGCGTGTCCAGCGTTTGATGCGGCACGGCGTTCTGCGCCGCGAGGCCCTGATAACGCGCGAGGTCGACCTGCGCGCCCTTGAGCATGGCCTCGTCGCGCGCCAATTGCCCCTTGGCCTGTGCCAATGCTGCCTCGTAAGGCCGGGGATCGATTTCCGCGATCAGATCGCCTTTCTTGACCTCGCTACCTTCGGTGAAATCGATCTTCAGCAAATAGCCGCTGATCTGCGTGCGGATCGTCACGGTTGCGAGCGACGTCACCGTACCCAGCGCGTTGATGTTGACGCCGATGTCTCCCTTGCCGACCACTTCGGGCACGATGGACATCGGCCCCGAATTGCGGCCGCCGCCGCCGGGCTGCGGCGCCGCGCCCTGCCGGGTCCACCAGACGATGCCGGCGACCACCAGCACGATCAGGATGATCGTCAGGACAAACCGCCAACGGGATCGCGGCTTGGTTGCCTGCGCAGGATCAATCGAGGGGGTTTGGTGGAAATTCTTAATAGGTTGGTCCATGAACCTGCCATCAGGTGAGTATTGTCGCGGCTGCTTGCCGCAATTGGTCGCAGGAACCATCTCCAGGGTCCGCCGGCAACCTCATTTGAACGTCCCCGCCTGTCCTTGTCGCATTAACATTCGGAAAGAATTGCACTTTTGCGTCTGACCGCGACCGGGGGGCAACAATCAAATGTCGTCCGGGCTGTTCGCGCGGTTCAAAGACCGGCGCGGGTGATCCGCCCGACCGACGGACTCTTAACATATTTTTAGCCGAACCGGGGCGCGCAACAAGACCACGACATCGGCAGCACCAGGCAAGCGGGCCAAGGACATGGCGTTGCGCCGCCGTCAACGATGCCGGCCTCAGGCGGCTGCATCCAGCAATCTGAAAGAGCCCCTGATCAGCGCCCTGCGTCCTCTTTCGGTGATGGTCGGCACCCGGTCACTGCCGATGGTCACGAGGCCAAGCGCAACAAGATCGTCAAGCGTCAACCGGTTGGACGCCGACAGGCGCGCGAAGGGTATTCGCAGCGCTTTCAGTGCTTCCCATTGATCGGGCCGGAGATCGAAGTCGTTCTCGTCGGTCATGCTGCCTCGATTGAGTCGCGTGTTTCATGTCGTCCACATAAGGAAGGCGCATGAATCCGATGCGACCACATTGCGTCTGCAGTTGGTTTGCGCACGCAACTTTTCTTGAATCAGTTGGCACTTGAAATATCTCGCGTAGGCCATTTGAATTTGAAGCTCCTATGACGAACTTGCGGCAAACACTGACAGGAGCTTCAAATTCGCCGCACCGGTAACGCGGTTGTCACATCCACGTGTCAATGGACGGTGTCGGCCACTGCGAATCAAGTGGATGCGACAATGGAGGCTGTTTGCCCACTCGTATGAATGCACCGAAGGCGATTGCGTCGGCAAAATCGCCCGGCAATGGCTTCAGGCTGAAAGGGCTCGGCGTTATCGTCAGCATTGCCATTACGGCAATTGCGATCTACGCGCTGACGCACACGCTCAAAAGTATCGACACCCACGAGGTATTCCAGGTCATCCGGCACACGGATACCTCCTTGATCCTGATTGCCGCGACGCTGGTCATCGTCTCCTATGTGGGGCTGACGTTCTACGATCTGCTCGCGCTGCGCACGATCGGCCAAACCGAAATTCCATACCGCGTCGCAGCCCTTGCAAGCTTCACCAGCTACCCGATCGCGCACGGCATCGGCGCGGTTTCGCTGATCTCGCCGGTGATCCGTTATCGGGTCTATTCGTTTCATGGGCTGACGGCGTTCGACGTCGTCAACATCTGCTTTCTCACCGGATTGACCTACTGGCTCGGCAACCTGACGGCGCTCGGGATCGGTCTGCTGTTTGCGCCCGATGCGATCAGCGTGGTCGACTTGCTGTCGCCGAAGGTCAATCAATCGGTTGCGGTCGCGCTGCTTGTCGGGGTCGGAAGCTTTCTGATCTGGTGCTGGTCTCCGCGCAACGTCGGCACAAAGCGATGGCCGGTCCGGCTTCCTTCGGGACCACTGGTGTTGCTGCAAATCGCAATCGGGGTCTTTGAGCTCAGCGCGGCGGCGCTTGCGATGTACGTTCTGATTCCAACCGGGCCGAATATCGGGATCTTCCCGATCATGGCCGTTTTCATCGCCGCGACACTGTTGGGATTTGCCAGCCACACGCCGGCGGGCATCGGGGTCTTTGACGCGACGTTCCTGATCGGGCTCGGCAAGGACGACAAGGAGCCGCTGGTGGCGGCACTGTTGATGTTCCGCCTGATGTACCACTTCCTGCCGTTTATCTTTGCCCTCAGCCTGTTCGGCATTGTCGAGGGATGGCGAGGCTTGCGCCGGCGGCAGCGCGGGTGAAGTTTCCTACACGGGTGAGGTGAGCTTCAGCCCGACCATTCCGGCGACGATCAGCGTCAGGCAGATAATGCGCACGGGGTCGGTTGGCTCCGAGAAGATCACCATGCCAACGACGATGCTGCCGGCGGCGCCGATCCCGGTCCAGATCGCGTAGGCCGTGCCGAACGGCAGCGAGCGGAGCGCAAACGACATCAGCGAAAAGCTCGCCAAAATCGCCAGCGCGGTTGCAACCGTCGGCCAGAAGCGGGTGAGGCCATCGGAATATTTCAAACCGAAAGCCCAGGCGATCTCGAACAGGCCCGCCGCCAAAACCGCAAGCCAGCCAGTCATGATGACCTCGGTGCGCCGGGGAAAGCGGGGATTGCGATTTGCGCATCCTCGCGAAACCGCCTTTCGAACGTCAATGAATGTGCCGACATCCGCTCACCTTCGCTCTCTATGCCTTTTCCTCCTTGCGATGTTCGCACGACAGGGATGTGACAGCGTTGGCCTGTCGTCGAATGGCATGGTTGCGATCTTCGTCGACGCATCTCGGCCGAGGTGAGCTGTCGCAAAACTGAAGCGAGCAGCCGATATCCTGATCAAATTGCTGATTCGAGGATCGCATGGACCGCCAGCTGATCGCAGGTGCCGTCAGCGACAACCGCGGCATCGAGAACGCCACGGTTTGGGACCGGCTTTATGCGTTCTGGTACCGGCGGCTGGTCTATACCCAGATCTGGGAAGATCCGGTTGCCGATCTCGCCGCGCTTCGCTTGCCCATCGGCTCGACCATCGTCACCATCGCGTCGGGCGGATGCAATGCGCTGTCCTATCTCGCCGCTCAACCGGCGCAGGTTTATGCGGTCGATCTCAACGAGGCGCATCTTTCGCTCCTCAAGCTGAAGCTCGCGGGCCTGCGTGCCTTTTCCGACTATGCGGATTTCTGGCAGTTCTTCGGCGCAGCCAACTCGCCCGGCAATTCGGAACTGTATCGCGAGCGATTGCGGCCGCGGCTTGACGCGCAGGCGCGCAACTATTGGGACAGGCGCAACATCATCGGCCGCCCGCGCCACGCCTACTTCACCGATGGCTTCTACCGTTACGGCATGCTCGGCCGTTTCATCGGCTTTGCCCATGTCATCGCGCAATTGGCCGGGATCGACCCCGCGTTGCTGTTGAACGGCACGGCGGATGCGCCTGCACGGATCGATGCGCTGGAGCGTCTGGATCGCTTATTCCACTCGCTGCTGGTGCGGCTGATCACGGCGACGCCGGCGCTGTTGTTCAGCCTCGGCATTCCGCGGCGGCAGCGCGCTCTTCTGGGCGGTGCGCCATTGAACGAGGTTCTCCATCAGCGCCTCGTGCGCCTGATCGATGGCCATCCCAACGAAACCAATTATTTCGCCTGGCAGGCGCTGCATCGCGGCTATGTCGGTCCGGGCGATCGCTGCCTGCCGCCTTATTTGCAGCGCCGGCAATATGGCCGGATGCGCAATGGCGCGGGGTTGATCATTCCGCACCATGCGAGCCTTCGGCAATTCCTGGACAGTCTGCCGGCTCGCGAAGTCGACGCCGTCATTCTCCTGGACTCCCAGGACTGGATGGCTATCGATGAGATTCGCGCGCTGTGGAATGCGATCGATCGCGCTGGCCGGGACAATGTCCACGTGATCTTTCGTACCGCCGGCGAAGCTTCGCCGATCGAGAGCAACGAACTCGCTTCGTTACGGCGGACGTGGCGGCGCGATGAGGAACGCAGCGCGATCGGATTTGCGCTCGATCGCTCCGGAATCTATGGCGGCTTCCATTGCTATGGACGGCGCTGAGCGGCTTGTAGCCTTGGCGCATGAGCTGTGGCGTCGGATGGTTCAACGAGGGACGCGGCCACCGTACCCGCGGCCATCACATAAGCGGGATCGCGGTGAACAAGCATGACGGCTGCGGCGCCATCGAGCAGCACGACGATGCCTCGCGCGACGGCTGGCGCGTTGTCGATTCCGTCGCGCCCCAGTGCGTCGGCAAGCCAGGCCTCGAAACGCTTCTTGTGCGAGGCGCCGGCCTTGAGCGCGGGATGTCCGGGCGTGCCCGCAAGTTCAGCCGCGGTGCGCTGAAAGCCGCAACCTTTCCATCTTGCCGTGTCGGCCGAGCGGGCAAATTCGTTGAACAAGCCCCGGATCTTGTCGGCCGCAGATCCCGGCGTCTCGTTGAACCAGCGCGCGTAGAGATCAAGCGTCGGCTGGTCGCGCGAGGCCAGGTAGGCCGCGATCAGGTCGTCCTTGCTGCGGAAGTGGTAATACAGCGTCTTCTTGGTGACGCCGGCCTTCTCGGCAATGGCGTCGACGCTGGCTGCGCGAATACCCTCATTATAGAAAAGGCGGGCGGCGGCGGCGATGATGCGCTCGCGGGTTTGTTCGGCGTCGGTAGACATGTCCGCTATGTATACTGTCTAGTGAGTATATACAATCTCCGCCCTGGCTACGATGTCCGCTCGACAAACAGATCGGATACAGGCTCCAAAATGTCGGAATTGGTTCTTCGCGAAACCCGTGGCGCCGTCGCGATCTTGACGCTGAATCGGCCCGAAAAGCTGAATGCCCTGAATTATGCGCTGGTCGACCGGATCAAGGAGCAGCTGGATACGATTGAAGGCGATCCGGCCCTCCGCGCCGTGATCCTGACCGGTGCCGGCGACCGCGCTTTCTCCGCAGGCGCCGACATCACCGAGTTTTCGCAGACGATGCGCGAAGGTCCGGATGCGGCGGTTCGTGCCTTCGTGCGGCGAGGGCAATCGATGACGGCGCGCATCGAGGCCTTTCCAAAGCCGGTGATCGTTGCCGTCAACGGCATCGCCTTCGGCGGCGGCTGTGAGATCACCGAAGCCGCGCATCTCGCCGTCGCCAGCGAGCGGGCAGTCTTCGCCAAGCCGGAGATCAACATCGGCATTCCGCCGACCTTCGGCGGCACGCAGCGTTTGCCGCGCCTCGTGGGCCGCAAGCGCGCGCTGGAATTGCTGCTGACCGGGGATACGTTCTCGGCTCCTCACGCCCA
>Ga0070741_10003846_pt1 | contig 36135 bp, 38 predicted proteins | sample Coa_R1_4_FD_66440 | JGI IMG/M metagenome (GOLD analysis project Ga0070741, IMG submission 66440) | Surface soil microbial communities from Centralia Pennsylvania, which are recovering from an underground coalmine fire - Coalmine... | ecosystem: Environmental > Terrestrial > Soil > Unclassified ... | reverse complement strand
TCACCTATATCGCCCTGACCAACACGGCGCCGAAGCCCTTCGTGTGGACGAAGACCGCCGACGAGATCTTGGCCAGTGTAGCTCGATTTTGTCATCGAATCTCTGGGACAGGACACTAGTGCGTGTCCACTCTCCGGCCCCACCGGGTGCCGGGGGCCGCGGCTACTCGATCGGGACGAAGATGCAGTGGCGCAGCTTGCCGTCCAAGGCCTTCGACAGGTGGCCCTTGCCCCAGACGTCCTCCACGAGGATCACTTCGCCGGCGCCGATGCGGCGCGACTCGCCGTCGCTCGCGGTGATCTGCACGCCCGCGTCCAGGTTGATGATGTACTGGCGCCGGGGCGCCGGGTGCCAGTCGAGGTCGTAGTCGGGCTGGACCTCTCGGAATATGATTCCGGTCGCGGGCAGGCGCGCGGAGAGGCGGCCCGCGGGACCGGACTCCACGTACGGGATCTCCATGTCCTCGAAGTGCGACTCGCCCTTGTCGTCGACGAACAGGTGATGGATCTTCATGGACGCTCCTGTCTCTGACCGGATCGCGGCCCCCGCCGCGGGAGCCGACATCCGCTGGCGGCTCCTGACGATTCTGACCGCATCATACGGCGCGGGCGCGTTCGGCATGCTGGGGATCTCGCCGCTGTCGCCGAGCCTGGTGGAAGGGCTCGGCCTCACCCGCTTCCAGGTCGCGTTCATCGTCCCGTCGATCTACCTCGCGGGCCTTCTGTTCTCGCTGCCGGGCGGCCGCCTCGCGGACCGGCTGGGAGTGCGGCCCGCGTTCCTCGGCGGCCTCGCCCTCGGGGCGGTCGCGCTGCTCGCGGCCGCGCTGGCCCCGGGCTTCCCAGCCTTCCTCGCCTGCCTGTTCGTGGCCGGCGCGGGCTGGAGCGTGGTCAACCCGACGCTCGGCAAGGCCATCATGGACGTCTTCCCGGTGCGCGAGCGGGGCATCGCGATGGGCGTCAAGCAGATGGGCCTCACCATCGGCGGGGTGATCTCCGCCCTCGCGCTACCCGCGATCGCGGCCGCGCTCGGCTGGCGCGCGGCGGTGGGCGCCTGTGCGCTCGTGGTGGCGCTGCCGGTGGCGCTCGGCTGGCGGCCGCTCGGCGTCTTCGGCCCGGGCGGACGCGCGAGCGGCGTGGAGAGCCGCGCGAGCGGCTCGAGCTGGTGGTGGGCGCGACGGCCCGCGCTGGTGGTGTTCTTCGCGATCGGCTTCGTGCTCGGCATGGTGCAGGCCGCGGTGCTGAGCTACCTGCCGCTCTTCACCATCCAGGCCCTCGGCTTCCACAAGATCGGCGCCGGGCTGCTCGTGGCCGCCTCGCAGGCGGGGGGCGCGGTCTCGCGGCTCGCGCTGGGGGCCGCGAGCGATCGGTGGTTCACCGGCCGCCGCTCGCTGTGGCTCACCTTCACCGGCGTGGTGGGCGCGGCGATCTTCGGGCTCTACGCGTCGTGGCACGCGACCGCGCCGCTCGCGGCGGGCCTCCTCGCGTTCGCCACCGGGGTCGGCGCCTACGGGTGGGTCGGCATCTTCTTCGTGATCAGCGCCGAGGCGGGGGGCCCCCGCGAGGCCGGACTGCTGAGCGGCGTCGCCTTCGCGGCCATCGTGCTCGGCCTGCTGGTGGGCCCGCCCATCTTCGGCTCGCTGCTCGAAGCCGCCAACTCCTACCGCCTCGCCTGGGCCGTCTTCGCCGCCCTCTCGGCCCTGGTCGCCCTCGTCGCCCTCCTCGCCGGCCCCGCCATCGACCGCGAATCCTCCCGCCGCTGACCCCGGCGCGCAGGCTGCGACGTCGTCCAGGCGCGATCGCGCGTCGCCCGGTCGATGCCACCACGCGGGAGCGGAGGGGACTGGGGCCGGGCGCGCTCCCGGGAGGCGTGGCTTCTGCGGGCAAGCGAAGCGAGACGCATCCATTTCGTGGCCCTATCGAGAGCCCTCGCGGCCTGCGACGCAGCGTGCTCCCGGGAGCGCGCCCGCCTCCCAGTCCCCTCCGCGGCTGATGTGGCGTCGCGCGCGGGATGGCAGCCCGCGACGAGCCGCGCTATCATGCGGCGTCAACCGCCGCGAGGGCCGCAACCGCCGTGAAGGAGCGCGCCACATGGGCTACGAGCAGATCCTCTACGAGGTGCGGGACCGCATCGCCACCGTCACCCTGAACCGCCCCGACAAGCTGAACGCCTGGACCTCCGTGATGGGACGCGAGGTGCGGCAGGCGGTGGACGAGGCGGCGCGCGACGAGGCCGTGCGCGTGATCGTCCTCACCGGCGCCGGGCGCGGCTTCTGCGCGGGCGCCGACATGCAGCTGCTCTCCGGGATCGTGGACGCGGGCGTCACCGCTCGCGTCGAGGAGCCGCGGCCGACCGACCGCGACCCGTCGATACGGGACGACTTCCGCGGCCCCTACGCCTACTTCCCGATGGTGCCCAAGCCGATCATCGCCGCGCTCAACGGGGCGACCGCGGGTCTGGGCCTCGTGATCTCGCTCTACTGCGATCTGCGCATGGCGGCGGACAGCGCGGTGTTCACCACCGCGTTCTCGCGCCGTGGGCTGATCGCCGAGCACGGCGTCAGCTGGATGCTGCCGCGGCTGATCGGCCTGCAGCATGCCCTCGACCTGCTGCTCTCCGGGCGGAAGTTCACCGCGTCGGAGGCGCTCGCGATGGGTCTGGTGTCGCGGGTGCACCCCGCCGCGTCGCTCGCGGAGGCCGTGCACGCCTACGCCCGCGAGCTGGCCGAGATGGTCTCGCCCCGCTCGATGCGGGTCATGAAGCGCCAGCTGTGGGACGCGCAGTTCCAGACCCTGGCCGAGGCCACCGCGGTGGCGAACGAGGAGATGCGCCGGAGCTTCGGCGCGGAGGACTTCAAGGAGGGCGTCGCCCACTTCGTGGAGAAGCGCGCTCCTCGCTTCACCGGACGCTAGGCCGCGATGCGGCTCGCCGAGACCCGCTGTCCAGGAGGGACCGGATCATGACCATCATCCGCACCGTCCTCGCCGCGCTCGCCCTCATCGGCCTCGTGGGCGCCGGCCGCCTCCCCGCCGCGCACGCCTTCGAGGGCGAAGCGGCCCTGCACGAGGCGGCCAAGAAGGAGAAGGAGCTCACCTGGTACACCGCCCACTACAACTCGGAGACCGCGGCCGCGCTCTGCCAGGGGTTCGAGAAGAAGTACCCGGGCGTGAAGTGCAACTACATCCGCACCACCGCCCAGGTGGCCTACCAGCGGCTGGCCCAGGACCAGAAGGCGGGCATCGCGCAGTGCTCGGTGATCAGCTCCACCGACCAGGGTCACTACACCCGGATGAAGCAGGACGGGTGGCTCCAGCCGTACCGGCCCCGGAACCTGTCCGAGCAGGTCGAGGCCTTCCGTCCCTTCAACGATCCCGACGGCCTCTTCACCGCCACCGCGGCCGGGCTCGTGCTGTTGACGTACAACACCAGCGTGGTGTCGCCCGCGGAGGCCCCCAAGAAGTGGTCCGACCTCACCGACCCGCGGTGGAAGAACAAGGTCTCCATCGGGCATCCCGGCTTCAGCGGCTACGTGGGCACGTGGGTGGTGCAGATGAAGAAGCTCTACGGATGGGACTACTTCAAGAAGCTCGAGCAGAACAAGCCGCGCATCGGGCGCTCCATCAACGACACCGTCACCATGCTGAACGCCAAGGAGTCGCTGGTGGCCGCCGGTCCCTCCGCCACCACCCTGGAGAGCCGGGCCAAGGGCAACCCGCTCGCGGTGGTCTACCCGGAGGACGGCGCGGTGCTGATGGTCTCCGCCTCCGGCATCGTGAAGAACGCGCCCGCCCCCAACGCGGCGAAGCTGTTCATGGAGTACCTGCTGAGCCGCGAGGGCAACGAGGTGATGGTGCAGCAGCACCAGGACCCGGTGAACAAGCACGTCAAGCCCATGGCGGGCGGCAAGTCGATCGCGGAGGTGAAGACCATCCGTCCCACCGCGGAGGAGATCGAGAAGGGCATCCCGGAGGTGAAGGAGCTGTTCCGCGGAACCTTCGGCATCTGATCGTCGCGCCGTGCGCGAGCGGTCCTACGTCGTCTGGCTGTTGCTGATCGCGCTGCTGCTCCTGCTCGTGATCAATCCCCTGGCCCGCCTGCTGTGGGCCAGCTTCGAGCATCCGGAGACGGGTGCGTTCACCCTCGCGAACTACGTCGCCGCCTACGGACGCTGGCGCCACGTGGAGGCGCTGGTCAACTCGCTGGAGATCGGCCTCGCGGTGGCGGTGCTCTGCACGCTCTTCGGGGTGCCGATGGCCTGGGCGGTGTCGCGCACCGACATGCCGGCCAAGGGCCTGGTGTGGGGCGCGGTGCTCGGCACGTTCATCATGCCGAACTACCTGGGCGCGGTGGCGTGGATCCTCATGGCCGGGCCCAACGCGGGCTGGCTCAATCGCGCCTACACCGCGCTGACCGGGGCGGAGACCGGGCCCTTCAACGTCTACAGCAAGGCGGGCCTGGTGCTGGTGATCGCCTGTTACTCCTTCCCGTACATGTTCGTGTTCACCCGCTCCGCCCTCGACCTCATCTCCTCCGAGATGGAGGACGCGGCCAGCACCCTGGGGGCCGGCGCCCTGCGCACGACGCTCCGGGTGACGCTGCCGCTCGCCCTGCCCGCCATCCTGGGCGCCTTCATCGTGGAGTTCCTCGAGGCCCTCGCGCTGTTCGGGACCCCCGCCCTCATCGCCCTGCCCGCCCGCTTCCAGGTCATGACCACCATGCTGTGGCAGATGTTCGAGTTCCCGCCCCAGGTGCAGGTGGCGGCGGCCTACTCGATGCCGCTCTTGCTGGTGACCGTGTTCCTGTTCTGGCTGCAGTACCGCATCATCGCCCGCAAGGGCTACGCGGCGCTGACCGGCAAGGGCGGCGAGCGCCGGCTGGTGCGGCTGGGCCCGTGGCGCTGGCCGCTGCTCGGGTACTGCCTGCTCGTCACCTCGCTGTCGTTCTTCCTGCCGATCCTGGCGGTGCTGCAGGCCGCGTTCGCGCGGGCGTGGGGACGCGGCTTCTCCTGGGACAACGTCACGATCCGCAACCTGCGCTTCGTCCTGCTGGAGCAGACCTCCACCCGCTCCGCCACCATCAACACGTTCGTCTACGCGGCGGCGGCCTCGGTGATCGCGCTGGTGCTCGCGCTCGCCATCGCCTACATCGTGGCCCGCCGGCTGGTGCCCCTGGGCCGCGCCCTCACCTACGTGGCGATGGCCCCCTTCGTGATTCCCGGCATCGTGCTCGCGATCGGCTTCTACGCCGCCTACACCGCGCGGCCCCTCATGCTCTACGGCACCGCGTGGATCCTCATCCTGGCCTTCGCGACCCGCTTCCTGCCCATCGCCTACACCAACAGCGACGCGGCCCTGCGCAGCGTCGACCCCGAGCTGGAGGAGGCGGCCCGCATCCTGGGCGCGGGCCGGCTCCTGTCCCTCCGGCGCATCGTGGCCCCGCTGCTGCGGCGCGGTCTCGCGGGCGCGTTCATCCTCGTCTTCATCCCGGCCACCCGGGAGCTCTCGTCCGCGATCTTCCTCTACACCACCGGAACCCAGGTGCTCTCGGTGCTGCTCTTCGACAAGAGCGACGAGGGCAACTTCGAGGTGCTCGCCTCCATGGGCCTCATCCTGGTGATGGTGACGGTGGCGCTGGTCGCGGTGGGCTTCCGCATGGTGGGCCGCGACTTCCTGCTACGGAGGACCGCCACGTGAGCCGCCTCGTCCTCTCCTCGGTCAGCCGGCGCTTCGGCGGGGTGACCGTGGTCGACCGGGTCAACCTCACCCTGCAGGCGGGCGAGTTCGTCTCGCTGCTCGGCCCGTCCGGCTGCGGCAAGACCACCACCCTCCGCATGGTCGCGGGGTTTCTCGAGCCCAGCGAGGGCACCATCGAGATGGACGGCCGCCGCCTGTCCGCGCCCGGCTCCACCGTGCCGCCCGAGAAGCGCAACATGTCGATGATCTTCCAGAGCTACGCGATCTGGCCCAACATGACGGTGGCCGAGAACGTGGCCTTCGGCCTCCAGGTGCGGCGGATGCCCAAGGACGAGATCCGCGCCAAGGTGCGGCGCATCCTGGACGTGGTGCAGATGGGACACCTGGAGGGCCGCTATCCGCAGGAGCTCTCGGGGGGTCAGCAGCAGCGGGTGGCCCTGGCCCGCGCGATCGTGGTGCAGCCGACCGTGCTCCTCCTGGACGAGCCGCTCTCCAACCTCGACGCGCACCTGCGCGAGGAGATGCGCTACGAGATCCGGCGCCTGCACGACGAGTTCCAGATCACCACGATCTACGTGACCCACGACCAGGCGGAGGCGATGGTCACCTCCGACCGCATCGCGGTCATGAACCAGGGCCGCATCGAGCAGGTCGACGCCCCCCGCGCGCTCTACGCGCGGCCGCGCACCCGCTTCGTGGCCGGCTTCATCGGGCGCACCAACCTGCTGAGCGGGCTCGTGCGTGGCGACGACGTGGTGTTCGACCACTTCACGATCGGCCGCGGGCGCTTCCCCGACCCCGCCGCGCTGCAGGGCCCGGTGACCTTCTCGCTCCGTCCGCAGGCCATCCACCTGCACCGCCAGTCACCCGCGGCCTCCGCGCACGTCTGCGTGATCCCGGGGGTGGTCGCCCAGCGGGCGTACCTGGGCGAGCACTGGGACTACACGGTGCGCCCGGCGGGCAGCGCCCTGGTCCTGCGGGTCACCGCGCGCCCGCACGAGGTCTTCGAGGTGGACGAGAAGGTGTGGCTCGAACTCGATCCGCGCCAGATGGCGCTGCTCGAGCCGGAGTGACGCCGGCCGGTCGGTGCTGATCCTCCTCAACAAGCCGTACCGCGTCCTCTGCCAGTTCACCGACGCGGGCGGCCGCCGGACCCTCGCCGAGTACGTGCCGGTGCCGCGCGTCTATCCCGCCGGGCGCCTGGATTTCGACAGCGAGGGGCTCGTCCTCCTCACCGACGACGGCGCGCTCCAGGCCCGCCTCGCCGATCCGCGCCATCACGTGGAGAAGGTGTACTGGGCCCAGGTGGAGGGCGTGCCGACCGACCAGGCGCTGGCGCGGCTGCGGGACGGCGTGCGCCTCGCGGACGGGCGGACGCGGCCGGCGCGGGTGGCGCGGATCGAGGAGCCGGCGAACCTCTGGGCGCGGGAGCCGTCGATCCGGCGGCGCGCCTCGATCCCCACCGCGTGGATCGAGATCGCGATCACCGAGGGCCGCAACCGGCAGGTGCGGCGGATGACGGCGGCGGTGGGGCATCCGACGCTGCGCCTGATCCGGGCGGCGGTGGGGCGGTACGCGCTGGGAGGATTGAGACCGGGGGAGTGGCGGGAGGCCGAGGGGCCAGCGACGTGAGATCTACCGCCCCCTCACCCTGCCCTCTCCCCTGAGGGGAGAGGGATATAGGGAGGAACTGCCCTTAAAAGATGGCGTAGCCGCCGTCGATCACGAAGGTGTCGCCGGTGTGGTAGCCGCTGGCGTCGCTCGTCAGGTAGACCGCGATGCCGCCGAAGTCGGCGCCGGTCCCCCAGCGCCGCGCGGGCACCCGCGGGAGCACGCGAGTCCGGAAGGCGTCGCCGTGCAGCGCCTTCTCGGTCATCGGCGTGTCGATCCAGCCCGGCACGATCGCGTTGACGCGGATCTTGTGGCGCGCCAGGCCCACCGAGAGCGCCCGCATCACCGAGAGCAGCGCGCCCTTGCTGGCCGCGTAGTGCGCGCTGAGCGGGGAGCCTTCGAGCGCGGCCAGGCTGGCGGTCACCGCGAGCGAGCCGCCCTCGCCGCGGGCGATCATGTGGCGCGCCGCCGCCCGCAGGGTGAAGAAGGCGCCGTCCAGGTTCACCTTGAGGACGCGGTGCCACTCCTCGGTGGTCATCTCCGCGAAGCTGGCCGCGGGGCCGCGGCCGGAGACGCCCGCATTGACGAAGCAGGCGTCGATGCCCCCGAGGGTCTCCACGGTGTGGGCGAACGCCTGGTCCACCGCCGCCTCGTCGCTCACGTCGCATCGGAGCGCCAGGGCCTTCGCCCCCGTCGCGTGCAGGCGCGCGAGGGCGTGCACGTTCTTGTCCTCGTTGGTGCCCCAGATGCACACCGCGGCGCCGGCCTGGGCCAGGGCCTCCGCCATGCCGAGCCCGATGCCGCTGTTGCCGCCGGTCACGATCGCGGTCTTCCCGCGCAGGTCGAACGCCCGGTAGGTCACGGCCGCATCCGGTGCGCGTACGGCCCCGGCTCCCGCAGCGGCGCGGCCAGCTCCGCGAACTCGCAGAGCAGCGGCCGCGTCGCGCACGGATCGATGATCTCCTCGATCCAGAACGCCTCCGCGGAGCGGAACGGAGAGCGGAGCTTCTGCAGCCGCTCCTCGATCTCCGCCATCTTGGCCGCGGGATCGGCGGCCGCGTCGAGCTCGGCGCGGTATGCGGCCTCGATGCCGCCCTCGAGCGGCAGCGAGCCCCAGCGCCCGGACGGCCACGCGTAGCGGGGACCGTAGCGCGCGCCCGGCTTGTGGGCGGCGCCCGCGACGCCGAACACGTTGCGGACGATCACCGAGCACCACGGGATCGTGGACTGCCAGATGGCCGCCATCGCGCGCACGCCCTGCTTGATGGTGCCGGTCTGCTCCGCCTCGAGCCCGATCAGGAAGCCCGGGCAATCCACCAGGTAGACCACCGGCAGGTGGAACGTCTGGGCCAGGTCCACGAAGCGCTCCACCTTCTGGCACGTGTCCGCGGTCCACGCGCCTCCGTAGAAGTAGGGATCGCTCGCCAGCACCGCCACCGGCCACCCGTCGAGCCGGGCGAGCCCGGTGATGATCGCGCGGCCGTAGAGGGGCTGGATCTCGAAGAACGAGCCGCGGTCGACCACCGCCTCCACGATCGCGCGCATGCGGTAGGGCTTGCGGACGTCGCGGGGGACCGCGTCTCCCAGCCACTCCTCGCGGCGGTCCGGATCGTCGGTGCGCTCGCCCCGCGGCGGCAGATCGTAGATGGACGACGGCAGGTAGGAGAGGAAGCGTCGGGCCACCGCGAACGCCTCCTCCTCGCTGTCGACCGCGAGATCGACCGCGCCCGCCTTCAGCTGGATCTCCCAGCCGCCCAGCTGGTTCTTGGTGAGCTTCTGTCCGAGCCGCTCCACCACCGGCGGGCCGGCCACGAAGACCGCCGACCTGTCCTTCACCATCACCGAGAGATGCGCGGCCGCCAGGTGCGCGGCGCCGAGGCCGGCCACCGAGCCCAGGCCCAGCGCCACGCGCGGCACGGTGCCGATGCTGCTGACCACCCACTCCCAGCCGGAGACGCCGGGCACGTTGGCCCGCCCGGTGGTCTCGATGGTCTTCACGGAGCCGCCGCCACCCGAGCCCTCGACGAGCCGGATCAGGGGCAGGCGCAGCTCGTTCGCCATCTGCTCGCACTGGTTGTGCTTGCCCTTGATGGTGGCGTCGGCGGCCCCGCCCCGCACCGTGAAGTCGTCGCCGCCCACCACCACCGGACGCCCGTCGAGGCGCGCCCGCCCGAAGACGAAGTTGGAGGGCGTGAGCTCCTTGAGGTCGTTGTTCGCGTCGTAGGAGGCCTTGCCCGCGATCTTGCCGATCTCGTGGAAGCTGCCCGGATCGACCAGCCGATCGATGCGCTCGCGGATCGTGTAGCGGCCGCCGTCGTGCTGGCGCTTCACCCGCTCCGCTCCGCCCAGCCGCTCCGCGAACTCCTCGCGGCGCTTCAGCTCGTCCATCTCGGGCTTCCAGCTCATGGGGGCAAGACCTCCGCGGGGGATGGTAGCAGGAGCGCCCGCTCCCTGCCTAGGCAGGCGGGGAGCGCCGCCGACGCCCGCGCTCAGGCGTCCACGACGACCACCAGCGAGATGCGGTTGCGGTCGCCGGCGCGCCGGTACTCGACTTCCTGGGCCATGGTGGACACCAGCAGCACGCCGAGGCCCCCCACCGGCCGCTCCTCTACGCCGGCGGCCGCGTCGGGCCGCCGCACGTGAGCGAAGGGATCGTAGGGGGGCGCGGTGTCCTCGTAGACGAGGGCCAGACGGCCGGGCGCCGCCTCGCACTGCAAGCGCACCGGCGCATCGCTGTCGCCCCGGTGCCCGTGCTCCACCGTATTGGTGAAGAGCTCCTCCACCAGCAGGGTGACCCGGAGGCAGGTCGCGCGGCCGATGCCCGCGGCCTCGCACACCTGGGCGACGAAGGCCCCGACCTGCGGGAGCGCGTCGCGGCGGGCGGGAAACGTCCGGCTCTCTCGGACGGGGGGCATCGCCTCTATTGTACGAGGCGCGCCGACGGCTCTGCTATCGCCGATATGGGTCCGGTCGCGCCCCGCACCCACCGCCGCCAGCTCGCCGCGATCGTCGGGGTCGCCGCCGCGGTCAGCCCGGTGTTCAACGTCCTCACCAGCGAGGCCACCGTCCGCGAAGCGATCCAGGGGGTGGTGGACGCGGTTCTGGTCGCCGTGCTGGTGGGCACCTTCCTGCTGTTCTCCGCGACGGCGCGGCGCGGGTGTGGTTTCGGCGTCTCGGCTTCCGCACCGATCTGCTGCTGAGCAGCGCGGTCGTCCTCGTCCTCTTCCTGGTGGGCCGCGCCGCGGGCCAGGTCGCGACCACCCTCGAGCCGCACCGTTTCCTGATGAGCTTCCGCGACGCGCACCTGCGCTACGAGCGGGAGTTCGGCGCGTGTCCCGCCTTTCGCGGCGGCCTGCACGGCGGCGTGGTGACCGCGGGCGGGCTGGGCGACGTCAAGCAGCAGATCGTCTTCACCGGCGACATCCTCAACACCGCGGCCCGGCTCGAGGAATACGCCAAGCGCGCCGGCTTCGACCTGGTGGCCTCCGGCGCGGTGCTCGAGCGGCTCACCCTGCCCGCCGGCATCCGCGCCACCCCGTGCGGCGACCTCGCCCGCCGCGGCAAGGAGGCGAGCGTCGCCGCCTACGGGCTCACCCGGGCGGACCGCGCCGCCTAGCCGGCGGCGGCGCGCTCCCGCGCCGCGGTGGGGTCATGCCCCCTTCACCCCGAGCGCCGGCCCCGCCGGCCTTGGGCTATCATAGGCCCCGCTCGCCCGGCGAACCGCGCCGGCGAAGCGCTCGATCAAGGAGGCCACATGGCTCGCTCGCGCCTCGTCCTGACCGCGATGATCCTGACCGCCGCGTTGACCGGCCCGCTCCCCGCTCCGCTTCACGCCCAGGAGGCGGGCCACGTGAAGGTGACGCGCGGCACCGTGCAGATCGAGCGGGCCGGCCAGAAGACTCCCGCGGCGGTGGGGGCCGTGGTCCAGGCCGGCGACGTGGTGGCCACGGGGCCCGACGGCTCGGTGGGCATCACGTTCCTCGACAACAGCCTGCTGTCCGCCGGCCCCAACAGCGTGCTCGCCATCGACCGCTTCGCCTTCGATCCCACCACCCATCAGGGCGGCTTCGAGAGCTCCCTGCGCAGCGGCACGCTCGCGGTGGTGTCGGGCAAGCTGGCCAAGCAATCCCCCGACGCCATGAAGGTGAAGACCCCCGCCGCGGTGCTGGGCGTGCGGGGCACCGAGTTCCTGGTCCGCACCGGAGATCCGAAAAAGGACTGACGCCGAGCGCGCGATGCGGCGTCACGCGGCTCTCGCGGCCCTGGCCCTCCTCCTGCTGGTGGGCTGCGCCCGCCCCGCGCGCGACGACCTCTACGTGCTGATGCCGGGTGCGGACGGCAAGACCGGCGCCCTCACGGTGGACAGCGCGGGCAAGCAGGCGGTGCTCGACCAGCCGTACGCGGCGGTGCGGGTGAAGGAGCCCGGCCAGGTGGCGGCGGGGACCATCACCGAGCAGGAGGCACGCCAGGCCTTCGGCGCCGCGCTGGCCGCCCAGCCCGACCGGCCGCTGTCGTTCACCCTCTACTTCCTCGAGGCCCGCGACGAGCTGACCCCGGACTCGCGCCAGATCCTCGGGCGCATCGTGGACGAGCTGTCGCGCCGGCCCGCACCCGAGATCGTGGTGATCGGCCACACCGATCGGGTGGGCGCCGTCCCCTACAACGACGCGCTCTCGCTCCGCCGCGCCGAGCGCGTGCGCGACGAGCTGGTGAAGGTGGGCGTGGCGCCGGACCGCATCCGCGTGGAGGGCCGCGGGGAACGCGAGCCGCTGGTGCCGACGCCGGACGAGGTCCCGGAGCCGCGCAACCGGCGGGTGGAGATCAGCATCAGGTAGCGCCGGTGTAGCGGAGGACCAGGATCGCCATGTCGTCCGAGGCCTCCGCGTCGCCCGCGAAGGCGGCCACGTCGCGCCGGACGGCCTCGCCGATCTCGGCCGGGCTCGCCGCCGGGTCCAGCCCGCTCAGCAGCGCCTCGAGGCGCGGGCGGCCGTAGAGCGTCCCGTCGGGCGCCGCCGCCTCGGTCACCCCGTCGGTGATCAGGCACAGCGTGTCGCCCGGCTCCAGCCGGCGCGTCGCCGCCTCGTAGGGGAAGCCGTCCGCCGCGCAGAGCGGCGGCCCGCCGCCCTCGGTGAGGCGCGTGAGCGGCCGCCCGGCCCGCGGCAGCAGGAGCGGCGGCTCGTGCCCGGCGCGGCAGTACTCGAGCGATCCGCTGCGGGCGTCGAGGATCCCGGCGAGCGCGGTCACGAAGAGGCCCTCGGTGTTGTCGCGGGAGATCTCCGCGTCGGCCTCGCGCATCATCGCCGCCACCTCGCCGTGCCGCCGGAGCGCGGTGGACTTGTAGAGCGCCTTGCTGATCGCCATGAAGAGGCTGCCGGGCAGGCCCTTGCCCGACACGTCGCCGATCAGGAAGAAGAGGTGGTCGGGATCGAGATAGAAGAAGTCGTAGAGATCGCCCCCGACCTCGCGCGCGGGATCGAGCCGGGCGTAGAGCTCGAAGCGCCGCTCCCCCGGGAAGGCCGTCGACGGGCGGGGCAGCGTGCCCATCTGGATGCGGCGCGCCGCTTCCAGCTCGCCGGCCAGGCGCGCCGCCGCCTCCCGCTGCTGCTCCACCTGCCGGCGCAGGGCCTGCCGACGGCTCTCGGTCTCGGTGAGGGTCACCGCGAGCAGCGCGGTGTAGAGGACCGCGAGCCCGAGGGCGGGGGTGGCCCCGTCCACCAGCAGCCGGTGGCCCCGGTAGGCGAGGAACCCGCCCGCCACCGCCAGCAGGATCAGCCCCAGCAGCAGGAGCGCGGACACGCGCGGCCGCAGGCACGGCACCGCGAGGAGCAGCAGCACGCCGCCGACGGCCAGCATCGCGAGCTCGATCAGGCGGGCGTGCGCCGGGCGCGTCAACAGCGCGTGATCGAGGATGCACTCGAGGAGCTGGGCGTGGACCTCGATGCCCGACATGCGCTCGGCGATCGGCGTGGCCTGCGAGTCGGAGAGCCCGAAGGCGGTCGCACCCACCAGGACGAGGCGGCCCTGGAAGCGGTCCGGGGGCACCAGCCCGTCCAGCACGTCGGCGGTGGGCACCAGCCGCCGCGGATCGGAGCGGCGGTAGTGCAGCCACACGCGGCCGTCGCCCTCGGTGGGAATGGCGACGCCGGCGACGCCCACCGCCTCCAGTCCCGCGCGCCCGACCTTGACCGAGATCGCGGGCGCGCCCGAGGCGACCCGCAGCATCTCCAGCGCGAGCCCGGGCATCAGGGTCGGACCCACTGCGGCCAGCATCGGCATCCGCCGGACCACGCCCCGCTCCGGGCTCACGCTGACCAGCGCGCGGCCGACCGCCGCGGCCTCGATCGGCGCGATGCTGTGCAGGCCGCCTTCGAAGCGGGGCACGAACGGCGCCGGGTCGCCGCCGAAGGCGCGGACGGGGGTGGCCCCGCGCTGGGAGGGATGCACCGCCTCGGGCGCGTCCACCCCGGCGACCGCCAGCACCACCGGCCGTCCGCGCAGCGCCTCGGCGAGCGCCGTGTCGTTGCTCGGCATCCCGGCGAGCCGGCGCGCTACCGCGGGGTCGAGCGCCTCCAGGAGGACGGCCAGGCGCCCGGGCGAGAGCCGGTCGGGCTCCGGCATCAGCACGTCGAGGCCGATGGCGGCCGGACGCGCCTCCGCGAGCCGCGTCACCAGGCGGGCCAGCCACGTGCGCGGCCACGGCCACTGCCCGTAGCGCCGGAGGCTCTCCTCGTCGATGGTCACGATCACCACCGGCGCCGAGCGCGACTCCCGCGGGGCGAGCGCCTGGTAGGTGTCGAAGGCGGCGAGGCGCAGGAGCCGCAGACCCGGCATCTCGGGCGCCAGCAGCAGGGCCAGCAGCAGGACCAGCACGAGCGCCCCGAGCGGCCGGCCGCCCCCGCCGCGCAGGACGCGGGCCCAGCGCCGCTCGACCCAGTGCGGCTCCCGGCCCGGCGGCTCCGGAGGACCGGGCGGCCCCGTCGCGCCGGTCCCGGTCACCTCGCGCTCCTCAGAGGACGAGCTCCAGCCCGTCGTAGGCGGCGTGCACCTCCACCCGGTGGTCGCCGCGGGTGATCTCCTCGAGCCGGCGGGTCTCGGCCAGCAGCGCGGCGAGGCGCTCGTCGTCGAAGATCGGCTCGTGGTGATAGAGGCAGAGCCGGCGCACGCGCGCGAGCTGGCACATCTCCACCCCCACCACGTTGCTCGAGTGCCCCCAGTCCTCCTTCACCGAGATGGCGTCGGCCAGGGAGTACTGCGCGTCGAAGATCACGAGGTCCGCCTCGCGGAAGAACGCCACGAAGGCCTCGACCTCCGCGGGATCGTCCTGCTTGTGCTCCGAGTCGGTCGAGTACACCACCACCTTGCCCCCGCGCTCCAGGCGATAGCCGTAGGAGTCGCCGCCGTGGTGCTGGCGCTTGGCCCGCACCCGGAAGCCGGCGATCTCGTACTCGCGCTCCGGCTCGAGGTGCACGAACTCGATGTCGGCCTCCATCCGGGAGAAGTCGACCGGAAAGGACGGCGCCGCGTTCTGCCGGCGGAACGCTTCCTCGAGCTGGGCGTGGCAGCCGTAGATGCGCACGTGATTACCCGGCAGGTACGCGGGCATGAAGAACGGGAACCCCATGATGTGGTCCCAGTGCAGGTGCGACATGAACACGTGGAAGCGGTGGCCGCGCGGCCCCCGGGTGGCGAGCACGGTGTTGCCGAACACCCGGGCCCCGCTGCCCAGGTCGCAGACGACGTAGTCGCCCTCGCCGGGATCGAGTTGCACGCACGAGGAGTTCCCCCCGAAGGTGTGCGACACGGAGAACTCGAGCTCCTGCTCGACGAACGCGCGCGCCTTCCCCGGCGTGTCCAGGCCGCGCCCGGCCGCGGCCACCAGCGCGGTCACCAGCTTGCGCTTGACCTCCGCGGAGGTCATGGCGACCGGGATCGAGCCGCGCGTGCCCCAGAAGCGGACCAGCATGGAGCGCGGCTCAGGCGGCCTCGAATGCGGCGAGCGCCTCGGTGGAGAGCGCGGCGAGCGCCTCGCGCAGCGTGGCGAACACCGGCATCACCAGGTTGAAGCGGCTGATCTCGAAGATCTCGCGCACCACCGGCTGCAGCCCGCACACCGCGAGGGGGGCTCCCTGCGCCTTGGCCTGCTTGGACGCGAGCATGAGCACGCGCAGCCCCACGCTGCTGATGTACTCCACGCCGCTCATGTCGATCACCACCCGGTCGCGCCCCGCCCCGCAGGCGGCCAGGTACGGGCCCAGGGCCGCCTTGAACGCGTCCGCGGTGGCGTGATCGATCCGCCCCTGCGGGCAGAGCACCGCGGTGTCGGCGAAGCGCTTCGTGACCAGCTCCATGTCGAGGCTCCCGGGCTCGGTCGGATTCGGGGTGCCGATTCTATCACCGTGTCCGTTGTGGCACACTGGGACCTCGTGCTTGAACCAGGAACCGTGGAACAGTCCGACCTCCTCGAGCAGCTCCGCATCGACCGCGGACCCGCCCGGCCGCCGCGACGACGGCGGGGTCTCCTCGCGGTGGTCGCGGTGGCCGTGCTCGTGGCGCTCGTGGGGCTCTGGCTGGGCTGGAGCCGACTGCGCCCGCCGGTGGTGCAGACGACGGTGGCGCGCGCGGCCGCGCCCGGGGCGGCCGGCTCGGTGCTGGACGCCAGCGGGTACGTGACCGCCCGGCTCCAGGCCACCGTGTCGGCCAAGATCACCGGCAAGGTGACCGAGGTGCTGATCGAGGAGGGCATGAAGGTGCGCGCGGGGGACGTGCTGGCCCGCCTGGACGACACCGAGGCGCGCGCGTCGCTCGCCCTGGCGCAGGCGCAGCTGGTGGCGGCGCGATCGCAGCTCGCCGAGATCCAGGCCCAGCTCGAGCAGGCGGAGCGCGACTACGTCCGCCAGAAGGGCCTCTACGACCGCCAGCTCGTGAGCCCGCAGAGCCTCGACGCCGCGGTGGCCCAGCGCGACATGCTGCGGGCGCGGCTGGCCTCGGCCCACGAGCAGGTCAAGGTGGCGCAGGAGTCGGTGCGGGTGGCCCAGGTGCAGCTCGACAACTGCGTGATCCGCGCGCCCTTCAGCGGGGTGGTGGTGTCGAAGGCCGCGCAGCCCGGCGAGATGATCTCGCCGATCTCGGCCGGCGGCGGCTTCACCCGCACCGGCATCGGCACCATCGTGGACATGGACTCGCTGGAGATCCAGGTCGACGTGAACGAGTCCTACATCAACCGGGTCCGCCCCGGGCAGCCGGTGGAGGCCACCCTCAACGCCTATCCGGACTGGAAGATCCCGGGCGAGGTCATCGCGATCATCCCCACCGCGGATCGCAGCAAGGCCACCGTCAAGGTGCGCATCGCGATCAAGGTGCGCGATCCGCGCATCGTGCCCGACATGGGGGTGCGCGTGGGATTCCTCGAGCCGAAGACGCCGGGCGCGGCGGCGGCGCCCCCGGCCGGGGTGCTCGTGGCCCCCGGCGCGGTGCAGCCCGAAGGGGGCGAGGCGGGCTCGGTGTTCGTGGTGACCGGCGCCTCCACGGTGGAGCGCCGGCGCGTGACCCTGGGGCCGGACGTGGCCGGCCAGAAGCGCGTGCTGACCGGGCTCGAGGCGGGCGAGCGCGTGGTGGTGTCACCGCCGCCCGCGCTCGCGGACGGGCAACGGGTGCGCGTCGCCGATCGGTGAGTGGGGCGGCGGTGAACGTGCTGGTGGAGATCCGCGGCGTCACCAAGGTCTATCGCCGCGGCCGCGAACGGGTCGAGGTGCTGCACGGCGTGGACCTCGACATCCCGCGCGGGGACTTCGTGGCCCTGATGGGGCCGTCGGGGTCGGGCAAGACCACCCTGCTGAACCTGATCGGCGGGCTCGACACGCCCACCAGCGGCAGCATCGTGGTGCAGGGCCGCCGCATCGACCAGCTCTCGGGCAGCGAGCTGGCCGCGTGGCGCGCGGCGCACGTCGGCTTCGTGTTCCAGTTCTACAACCTGCTGCCCGCCCTGTCGGCCCAGCGCAACGTCGAGCTGCCGCTCCTCCTGACCGACCTGTCCGCGGCGGAGCGCCGGCGGCGCGCGCGCATCGCGCTCACCCTGGTCGGGCTCGCCGATCGCGCGCGCCACCGGCCGCGCGAGCTCTCCGGCGGGCAGGAGCAGCGCGTGGCCATCGCGCGGGCCATCGTCTCCGACCCGACGCTCCTGGTGTGCGACGAGCCCACCGGCGACCTCGACCGCGCCACCGCGGACGAGGTCCTGCGGCTCATCCAGATGCTGAACCGCGACCACGGAAAGACGGTGGTGATGGTGACCCACGACCCGAAGGCGGCCGAGTACGCCCGCCGCCGCGTGCACCTCGACAAGGGCGTCATGACCGCGGAGCCGGTGTCCTGGTGAGGTACCTGCCGCTGCTCTGGGCGGGCCTCTTCCGCAAGAAGGCCCGCACCATCCTCACCCTCCTGTCGATCGTGATCGCGTTCCTGCTGTTCGGGCTGCTCCAGGCGGTGCAGGTCGCGTTCGAGTCCGGCGCGGACGCGGCCGACGCCAAGCGCCTGCTCACCACCGCGCGCTACTCCATCATCGAGCCGCTGCCCATGTCGTACCTGCGACGCATCGAGCAGGTGCCGGGCGTGGTGGGCGTGGCCTACGCGGACTGGTTCGGGGCCAAGTACCAGAACGAGTCGAACACGTTCCCGGTGTTCGCGGTGGACCCGGAGCGCTACCTCGACATGTACCCGGAGTTCACCATCTCGCGCGAGCAGCGCGAGGCGTTCGCCCGCACCCGCACCGGGGCGGTGGCGGGCCGCCGCCTGGCGGACCGCTTCGGCTGGCACGTGGGGCAGAAGCTGCCGATCAGCTCCGAGATCCATCCCAAGACCGACGGCAGCCTGGACTGGGAGTTCGACCTGGTCGGGATCATCGACGCGGAGGATCCCGCGGTGCGCGGCAACACCGACATGGTGCTGATCAACGTGGCCTATTTCGACGAGGCCCGCCAGATCGGCAAGGGCAAGACCGGCTGGTACATCGTGCGGGTGGCCGACTCCACCCAGGCCCGCAGCATCTCGGCCGCCATCGACGCGCTCTTCGCCAACTCGCCCGACGAGACGAAGACCCAGCCCGAGAAGGAGTTCGCCATCGGCTTCGCGAAGCAGATCGGCGACATCGGGGCGCTGGTGACCCGGATCCTGATCGCGGTGTTCTTCACCATCCTGATCCTGACCGGCAACACCATGGCCCAGTCCATCCGGGAGCGCATCCCCGAGCTGGCCATCCTCAAGACGCTCGGCTACTCGGACGGCAAGGTCACCGCGCTGGTGCTCGCGGAGGCGATGCTGATGCTCGCGCTGGGGGGCGCCATCGGCATGGGCGCTGCGGTCGCCTCGATGCCCGCGCTGAACGCGTCGACCGGCGGCCGCTTTCCCCCGCTCTTCGTCGGGCTCGAGACCTGGCTGCTCGCCGCCGCGCTCGCCGCCATCGTGGCCCTCGTCATCGGCCTGCCCCCCGCCCTCCGCGCCAACCGCCTGAAGATCGTCGACGCCCTGGCCGGTCACTGATGCGCACGCTGCGGCAGGTCCTCGCCATCACCGCCATGAACCTCCGCAACCTCCCCCAGCGGGTCGGCACGTCCCTGGTGGTGGTGGTCGGCATCGCGGGCGTGGTGGGGGTGCTGGTCTCGGTGCTCGCGATGTCGGAGGGCTTCCGTCACACGCTGGCCAGCACCGGGCGGAGCGACCGCGTCATCATGCTGCGCGCCGGCTCGGACGCCGAGCTCTCGAGCGGGATCGACCGCAATCAGGCCACGCTGCTCGCCTCCCTGCCCGGGGTGGCGCGGGACGTGACGGGTCGTCCGCTCGCCTCCGCGGAGCTGGTGGTGATGGTGGACCTGCCCCGCAAGGGCGAGAGCAATCCCAACAACGTGCCCTTCCGCGGGGTGCAGCGCGCCGCCTTCGACATCCGGGACGAGGCCCGGCTGGTCGAGGGCCGCCGCTTCGCCCCCGGCGTGCGCGAGGTGATGGTGGGGCGCAAGGCGGCCGACCAGTTCGCGGGCCTCTCGGTGGGCTCGCGCATCGCGTTCCGCGACAGCGACTGGACGGTGGTCGGCATTTTCGAGAGCGGCGGCGACGTGCACGAGTCCGAGATCTGGGCGGACGCGGAAGTGGCGATGTCGGCCTTCCGCCGCACCGGCTACCAGTCGGTCACCGCGCGCCTGGCCGACGGCTCGGACGCGGGGCTCGCCGCGTTCCGCGACGCGATCGCCCGCGATCCGCGCTTCTCCATCAACGTGCTGCGCGAGCCGGAGTACTACGCGAAGCAGGCCTCGGTGCTCTCCGGCCTGATCAACGTGCTCGGCTACACGGTGGCCGCCTTCATGGCGGTGGGCGCGACGTTCGGCGCGCTCAACTGCATGTACTCGGCGATCGCCAGCCGTCAGGTCGAGATCGGGACCCTGCGCGCCATCGGCTTCGGCGGCGCCCCGGTGGTGGTCTCGGTGGTGATCGAGGCCCTGCTCCTGGCCCTGGCCGGCGGGGTGGTGGGCGGCGCGCTGGCCTACGTCTACTGCGACGGCGCCTCGCTCTCCACGCTGAACTTCAACACCTTCTCCCAGGTGGCTTTCGATTTCCGGGTCACCCCCGCGCTGCTCGTTCGGGGGCTGGTGTGGGCCCTGGTGATCGGCGCGGTGGGCGGCCTGCCCCCCGCGATCCGCGCCGCGCGCATCCCGGTCACCGAGGCCCTGCGCACGCTCTAGCCGGGCCGGGATCCGGGCCCGGGCGGCCGCCCCGTCGACCGGTTTCGAATTAGCCTTGACAAGGCTGCATCATTAGGGTTACCTAACACGCGCCTGCTAGCCAGCCCGCTGCATCTCCATGCGAGCCAGCCCGGCGATCTCACTCTGGGAGGCGCATCGCATGGGAGCTCGCAGCCGGTCGTTCCGGAGACACATCAGGCGCCGCCGCCGGGCGCTCTACCGCACGCTGGGCCGGGTCCTCGGCGGGAGCGTGGGGATGAGCCTGGCCCTGGCCGCCGAGGCGTGGGCGCAGACCCCGCCGGCCGCGCCGCCGCAGGAAGGCACCGGCGACGTGGCCCTGCCCGGCGTCGAGGTCCGCGGCCAGCGCAACGAGTTCAAGATCGAGGAGCCGAGCCTCTACAAGCTCCCCGATCCCATCCAGCAGACCCCCCAGTCGATCACGGTCATCCCGGAGCGGGTGCTGGACGAGCGCACCATGTTCACCCTGCGCGACGCGCTCCGCACGGTGCCCGGCATCAGCCTGACCGCGGGCGAGGCGGGCGGACGCCAGGGTGACAACCTCACCCTCCGCGGCTTCCCGGCCGGGAACGACATCTACATCGACGGCGTCCGCGACCTCGGTCAGTACGCGCGGGACACCTTCAACCTGGAGTCGGTCGAGGTACTCAAGGGGCCCTCGTCGGTGCTGTTCGGCCGGGGCTCGACCGGCGGCATCATCAACCAGGTCAGCAAGACCCCGCGGCTCACCCCGTTCTACGAGCTCAGCGGCACGGTGGGCAGCGGGCCCCAGGGGCGCGCCACCCTCGATCTCAACCAGCCCTTCGGCGGCTCCGCGGCCCTGCGCCTCAACCTGATGGGCTTCAAGGGCGACACCCCCGGTCGCGACGAGGTGACCAGCGAGCGGTGGGGCGTGGCGCCCTCGTTCGCGATCGGGCTCGACGGACCGACGCGCCTGATCGCGAGCTACTTCTACCAGGGCGACGACAACCTGCCCGACTACGGCCTGCCCTACCTGCGCGGGGGCCCGGCCCCGGTCGACACCGAGAACTTCTACGGCATCCCGAGCCGCGACTACGAGCACGACGACGTCCACATCGGGACGGTGCGACTCGAGCACGACTTCAACCAGAACCTGCGCTTCCGCTCCACCCTGCGCCTGGCCCTCATCGAGCGCGGCTCGCTGGTCTCGATCCCGGCCATCGTGGGCAATCCGGGCAGCGCGCCGCTCTCCGCGATCCAGGTCTCGCGCACCGGCACCCAGCGGGCCCAGGTGGACACCAGCGTGCTCAACACCACCGAGCTGGTCGCCCGGTTCGACACGTGGCGCTTCAAGCACACCCTGGTGGCCGGCTTCGACGCCTCCCGCGAGCTCTCGGCCGTGCGCCGCTACACGTTCACCGGCGTGCCGACCACCGAGCTGCTGAATCCCGGTCACGATCCGGATCTCTCCGCGATGGGCCGGGTGAAGAACTTCGACGGCTCCTCCGCCGCCACCGCGGTCGGCGTCTACGCGGTCGACGAGATGGCGCTCACCGAGCAGTGGAAGATCATGGGCGGCCTCCGCTACGACCTCTTCGACGCCGACTTCCGGAACATGTTCCTCGGCCAGAAGCTTTCCCGCACCGACGAGGCTCTGAGCCCCCGGGCGGCGCTGATCTTCCTGCCCACCAAGTGGCAGACCTACTACTTCTCCTACGGCACCTCGTTCAACCCCTCCGCGGAGGCCCTCACCCTCGCGCTCAACAACTCCCAGACCGAGCCGGAGAAGAACGAGACCTTCGAGCTGGGCGCCAAGTGGGACCTCTTCGACGGCGCCCTCGGCATCCGCACCGCGGTCTTCCGGACCTACAAGAACAACGCCCGCGTCACCGACCCGGTGCTGGGCGTGCAGGTGACCAACGGCAAGCAGCGCGTGCAGGGCGCGGAGCTCGAGGTGGTGGGGCGGGTGCGGCCGGGCTGGAACGTGTGGCTGAGCTACGCCTATCTGGACTCCCGCATCCTCGAGTCGACGGACGTCCTGAACGGGGTGCCGGTCGAGGGCAAGCGCATCCAGAACGTCCCTGAGCACACCGCCGGCCTGTGGACCACCTACGACATCACCCCGCAGTGGCAGGTCGGAGGCGGGGCGGTGTTCGTTGACAAGCGCTACGCCAACAACGACAACCTGAACGTCGTGCCCTCCTACGTGCGGGGCGACCTCACCGCCGCCTATCGGCCCATCAAGCCGCTCGAGCTGCGGTTCAACGTGATCAACGTCTCCGACGAGCGGTACTACGACGCGATCCACCCGAGCCACGTCGTCCCAGGCAACGCGCGCACGTTCCTGCTCACCGGGACCTGGAGGTTCTAGCCGCGCGATGCTGCTCCACATCCCCCGCGTGCTGACCGAGGCTCAGGTGCGTCATTGTCGCGCGCTCCTGGAGCAGGCCAAGTGGGTCGACGGCCGCGAGACGTCGGGGCACCTGGCCGCGCGGGTCAAGCGCAACCTTCAGGTGGACGAGGCGACGCCCGAGGCCCGCGAGATGGGCAACGTGGTGGTGAGCGCCCTCGAACGAACGCCTTTGTTCATGGCCGCCGCGCTCCCCCTGAAGGTGTTTCCTCCGCTGTTCAACCGCTACGAGCCCGGCATGACGTTCGGCGCTCACGTCGACAATGCCATCCGGGAGCTCACCAGCTCGTCCCAGCGCGTGCGCACCGATCTGTCCGCGACGCTCTTCCTGAGCGCTCCCGAGGAGTACGACGGGGGCGAGCTGGTGATCGACGACACCTACGGCGCCCACTCGGTGAAGCTGCCGGCGGGCGACATGATCCTCTACCCCGCGAGCAGCCTGCACCGGGTGCAGCCGGTGACCCGGGGCGTCCGCCTCGCTTCGATCTTCTGGATCCAGAGCATGGTGCGCGACGACGGCGAGCGCGGCCTGCTGTTCGATCTCGACATGGCCATCGGCCAGGTGAGCGAGGCGCAGCCGGATCACCCCGGCGTGGTCGCGCTCACCGCCTGCTACCACAACCTCCTGCGTCGCTGGGCCGACGCCTGAGGTCCGAGGAGGCGAGATGGGGGTCGAGGCGCGACTCATCGGCTGGCCGATCTGGATCTCGGTCGCCCTCCACGTGGCCGGCATCGCGACCGCGGGCACGGTGGCGGCGCTCGGCCACCACGCGGCGGCCCGGGTGCTGGTGCCGGTGGAGGTGGTGAAGCTCGAGCCGCCCCCGCCGCCACAGGCGCCGCCGCCCCCGCCGCGGGTGCCGCAACCGGCGGCCAGGCCGACACCGGTGGCGCCCGCCTCGCCGGGGCAGAGCCAGACCTTGATGGACGACGCCGTGCCGCGCTTCGTCCCCTCGCCGCAGGCCGCCACCGCCTCGCCGGATCGACGATTCATGGCCTCCGCCCAGGCACCGGCCGGCCTGCCCATCCCCGGCCCACCCGGCGACGGCGGGCTGCTCCTGCCGTCGCCCACGATCCCGGGAGCGCCGAGCGGGGGCTCGCGCGGCGGTCCCAGCGTGGCGCGGGGCAGCGGCGAGGGCGTCACGTCGTTCGCCCGCCCGCTGGGCGGGTATCAGACCACCCCTCACTATCCGGAGGCCGCCCGACGCGAGGGCGTCGAGGGCACGGTCATCCTCCGGTTCGAGGTCCTCGCGAACGGAAAGGTCGGCACCGTGCAGGTGCAGCAGTCCGCGGGACGCGCCGACATGGATCGCGCCGCCGTCGAGGCCATCCGGACCTGGATCTTCGAGCCCGCTCGCCGAGGAAAGGAGGCAGTCGCCGTATGGGTCACCTTACCGGTACGCTTCGAGCTGAACGCCCGCTGAACCGGCGCCGCATTCCCGGCGGGCAGCACTGGACCGCGGTCGGCCTCGCGTTCTGCGCCATCGCCAGCGTCGGGACCGCGTCGGCGCAGGGCATCTGGGAGGATCCCGCGTTCTCCCTCTACCGCCAGGCCGTGGAGGCGATGGACCGGAAGGACTACGCCCGCGCCTCCGAGCTGAGCGGGCAGGCGATCGCCCAGCAGCCGACGCACGTGCTGGCCTACTACCTGCGCGGCCAGGCCGCGATGTTCCAGTCGCGCTGGGACGAGGCGGCCGCCGCGTTCGGCAAGGTGGTCGAGCTCTACCCCGGCTCCTTCGCCGGCCACCGCGACCTGGGCGCCGCGCTCGAGCAGCTGAACCGGGTGGACGACGCGGCCCGCGAGTACGAGGCGGCCCTGGCCCTGCGCGACCAGGACGACCTCCGGGCGCGTCTGGCGTTCACGCTGCTCCGGGCCAACCAGCAGCCGCGCGCGCTCACGCAGCTCGAGAAGCTGGCCGCGCACGACACCAAGACGCCCGAGGTGTGGAGCGCGCTGGCGCGCATGTCGTACGAGAAGAACGACCTGCCCGCGGCGGAGAAGCGCTTCGCGCGCTCGGCCAGCCTGCGTGACGACGGACGCACCTGGTTCAACCTGGGAGTGGTGCGGACGAAGATGAACGATCTGCCCGGCGCGCTGCAGGCGTTCGAGAAGGCCGCGCAGCACACCGAGACCCGCGATCCCGCCCAGAAGGAGATGGCCAAGGTGCGGGAGGCCATGAAGCAGCCGACGACCGGCGCGGCGCCCGACCAGGTCATGTCGGGCAGCGCGCCGGGACAGCCCGTTCCGAGCCGCCGCTACTAGGGCGGTCGTGCCCGGCCGCTCGCTCGTCTTCTGGCTGCACCTGGCGCTGGGCGTGAGCGCCGGGCTCGTCATCGGCGTCATGTCGCTCACCGGCGCGCTGCTCGCGTTCGAGCCGCAGATCACCGAGTGGCTCGAGCGGGATCGGCGGACCGTGGACCCCCCACCCGGAGCGGCGAGCCTCCCGATCGAGACGCTCGTGGCCCGCGCGCGGGAGGCCAGCGGCGGTCGGCGGCCGTCGGCCGTCACGCTGCGCGCCGACCCCACCGCGGCGCTGCTCGTCGCCTTCGGCCGCGACGGCGGCGCCCTGTTCGTCGATCCCTACCGCGGGACGGTGCTGGGCGGCCGCTCCCCGATGCACCGCCTCCTCGAGGAGGTGCTCGAATGGCACCGCTGGCTCGGCCGTCGCGAGATCGGTCGGCCGATCACCGGAGCCGCCAACCTGGCGTTCCTCGCCCTGGCGGTCCTCGGCGTCTACATCTGGTGGCCGCGTCGCCGGACGGGAGCGGCCCGGCGCCAGGTGACCCGCCTCGACCTTCGCCTGCGCGGACGCGCGCGCGACTTCAACTGGCACAACGTGATCGGCATCTGGTGCGCTCCGGTGCTGCTCGTGATGACGCTGACCGGCGTGGTGATGTCCTACCAGTGGGCGAACGACCTGCTCTACCGGCTCACCGGCAGTGAGCCTCCGTTGCCCGGGGCCCCGGCGCCGCCGCCCGGCCGCGCTACCGCCCGGGCTGGACGGCCGGACGACGTTGGGCCGGCGCGGCCGATACCATCGCGTTCCCTCGCCGGCAGCGACGCGCTCTGGCAGCGCGCCGAGCGGCAGGTGCCCGGATGGGTCGCGATCACCCTGCGCATCCCCACGCGGTCGGATGAACCGGCGACCTTTCTGATCCAGGAGCCCGCCGGCTGGCACCCCGCGCCGCGGTCCCGGCTCATCCTCGATCCGACCACGGCCGAGATCGTCCGCTGGGAGCCCTACGCCGGGCAGAGCCTCGGGCGAGCGCTCCGTGGCTGGGTGCGGCCGCTCCACACCGGCGAGGCCGCCGGCGTGGTGGGTCAATCGATCGCCCTCGTTGCCTCTACGGGCGGCGCCGTGCTCGTCTGGACCGGCCTCGCCCTGGCGTGGCGGCGGTTCCGGAGCTGGCGCCGAAGGAGCAGCGCGGCCGAGTACTCCGCCATCGGCCGGCGCGGCCAAGAAGTGTCAGCCGACTGACGCTCCCCGTCCTCGCGGGTGGCGCGCGGCCCTCCTGCCGTTCCAGATCAGTCGCTTAGATCGGTCACCCACTGGCAATCGGCTTGCAGCCTCGGTGCGCTGGTCCGGGCACGGTTCCCGGCCACACCACGAGGAGGCATCACATGGGCGTCACGGTCGCAAGCCAGCTGGAGCGGCTGGCCCGCTTCATCCCGGGCGTCGCCGGCTACCAGGACCGCGAGAACGCGCGCGCCACCGACAAGGAGGTGCGCATGCGCCTGGTCCAGGAGATCGGCCGGCTCGTGAAGAGCGTCGACGACCACAAGGCCCGTCTCGCCGAGGCGCGCGACTTCTCCGCGCTGCCGCGCCTGGACCGGCTCGCGGGCCGGCTGGAGCGCCTGGGCCGCGCGGTGGAATTCGCCGGCCGCGGCTACAGCGGGCTGTTCGACCTCCACCAGGTCGACACCGAGGTACTGGATCGGCTCTACGCCTTCGACCTGGGGCTGTTCGACGTGCTCAGCGTGGTGCGCGCGCGCGCGGAGGCGGTGCGGGCGGCGGACCCGGCCGAGCTCGCCGCGGCCGCGCTGCACATGGGCGAGGCCCTGGACGACTTCGAGCAGCTCTGGGACCAGCGCCGGCGCGTGGTCGACGCGGGCGAGGGAGGCACGCCATGAGCCCGATCATGATGGAAGTCATCGAGTGGTTCGATCAGGCCGGCACCGGCATCGTGCAGCGCTATCCGGAGCAGGGCTCGGGCGACATCAAGATGGGGGCGCAGCTGATCGTGCGCGAGAACCAGGCCGCGGTCTTCTTCCGCGACGGTCAGGGGCTCGACGTCCTCGGGCCCGGGCGCCACACGCTCTCCACCCAGAACCTCCCGATCCTGACCCGGCTGCTCGCCCTGCCGTGGGGCTTCACCAGCCCGTTCCGGGCCGAGGTCTACTTCGTCAACCTGAAGGTCTTCACCAACATGCGCTGGGGCACGCGCGATCCGGTGGCCTTCAAGGACAGCCAGCTCGGCCTGATTCGCCTGCGCGCCTTCGGCAACTTCACGATGCGGGTGGCCCAGCCGCTGCTGTTCGTGAACAGCCTGGTCGGCACCCAGGGCTCCTACACCACGGACCAGATCGAGGACTACCTCCGCGACGTGATCGTGGCGCGCCTCAACGACTTCCTGGGCGAGCACCTCCAGAGCCTCCTGGATCTGCCCGCGCGCTACGACGAGATGGCGGTCGCGCTCAAGGCCCGGCTGACCGACGAGTTCCACAAGTACGGGACCGAGCTGGTCGACTTCTACATCAACCGGATCACGCCGCCCGAGGACGTGCAGCGGATGATCGACGAGCGCTCGGGCATGGGCGCGGTCGGCGATCTCGATCGGTTCCTCAAGTTCAAGGCGGCCAAGGCCATGGGCGACGCGGCCCAGGGACCGGGCGGCGGGCTCGGCAACGGAGCGGCGGCCGGCGTCGGCGTGGGCGTGGGCGCCGGACTCGGGATGATGATGCCGGGCATGCTCGCCAAGAGCCTCGGGACCGAGGCCGCCGCGCCGGCGAGCGCGGTCATCACCTGCCCGGGCTGCCAGTCGACGGTGGCCGCGGACAGCCGCTTCTGCTCGCGCTGCGGCCGTCAGCTCGCCGCGGCCGCGCGGTGCTCGCGGTGCCAGGCGGAGCTATCGGAAGGCGCGCGCTTCTGCGCCTCGTGTGGCCAGGCGGTCGCGGGTCGCTGACCTCGCGGCTGGCATGAGCCAGCTCGTCGTCTCCACGGAGTGCCCCACCTGTAGCGGCCCCCTCGACTTCTCCGAGGGGTCGAACGCCATCCGCTGTCCCAGCTGCGGATCGCGCCTGCTCGTCACCGGCCGCAAGCAGGTCCTGAGCTACTGGGTGAAGCCCACGGTGCGGGCCGACGTGGCCGGCGCGGCCGCGCGCACCGGGCGGCTCGGGGCGCGGGTCGTCCGCACCCAGCTCCACTTCGTGCCCTTTTTCCGCCTGACCGGGCACGATTTCCAGTGGCAGGACGTTCCGCCGCGGCCCGAGCCGGACAACGGAGCATTCCAGTCCATCCTCCTGGGCCGCGGTGACGGCGCGGCCGATCCGCCGAAGGTCGACATCCCGATCGGCTCCATCCTGGGCTGGGGCGCGGACCTCCTGCTGGGGCGCCAGGCCGGCGACGTGGTGCGCGATCTCCTCGGCGCACCACCCAAGCCGGCCGGGCCGGACGTCGTCTTGCTCGACCAGCGCATCGCGCTGATGACCCCGCCCCACCCGGACACCACCGCTGCAGGCGAGGCGACCGTCCGGTTCCTCGACCGCTACGTGGAGAAGAGCTTCCTCGCCGTCGACCTCCCCGGGCTCGGCCTCCACTCCCTGGGCGTCCGCACCCAGGCCCTCCGCGTCTCCCTCTTCGAGCCGGAGGCCCTGGCCGCGCTCGGCGCCGTGGTCCCGGTCCAAGTCGACCTCACCGCCGCGATGGCCCAGGGCCTCTCGGCCGCCGGCTTCGAGCACGTGGTGTACCGGCAGGTGCTCGGGCGCGTGCTCTCGCTGATCTACTTCCCGCTCTGGGTCGTGGAGCTCTCGCAGGGCATTGAGCGCTGGCTCACCGTGGTCGACGCCGTCGCGGAGAGCGTGGTGCAGCCGCGGGCGCCGCTCGCGCTCGCGGAGGCGCTCACGCGCGGCCCCGTCGGTTCCGCGCGAGTCATCGGCCTGCGCCCCCTGGTCTGCCCGAACTGCGGCGGCGACCTGCCGGTCGAGCCGGAGGACGTGATCTTTCTGTGCGCGACCTGCGGCCGCGCCTGGCAGATCCACGGCGCGGACCTGACCGAGACGCCCCACGAGGTGGCGCGCCTCGAGGCCGAGACCGCGCCCATCCCGCGAGGGGACCAGTGCCGCTACCTGCCCTTCTGGCGGCTCGAGCCGGCCGGGCCGGCCGCGGAGGGTCCGATATGGGTCCCCGCGTTCCGCTACCGGCGGCTGAAGGTGCTCCAGGATCTGACCGCCCGCCTCTCCGCGAAGCCTCCCGCCTACGAGGCATGGATCGGCGAGCGCCCGGCCGGCCAGGGCTGCTTCTACGACGTGGAGGACGCGGTGCTGCTGGCGCGCTTCGCCGCGGCCGGCCGCCGGCGGACTCCCGACGCCGTGAGGGCCGCGGCCGAGGACGAGCCCGCCTACGGGGGCGCGCGGCTCGTGTGGCTGCCGTTCCGCCGCGAAGGGACCTCGCTGCTGGATCCGGTCACGGGCCTCGCGCTCCAGGGGACCCTGCTTGGCTAGAGTGCTGACGACCGTGCCCCGCGTGCTCAGCCCGGAGCGCGTGGCCCGCGGGATCCTGGTGGTGCTCCTCGCCGGCGTCGTGCTGCTGGTCGGCTTCCACGTCGCGCGATTCGCCCGCTCGTGCTGGAGCCTCGACGGCGCCCGCGCCGCGATCGAGGCCTACGTCAAGAGCCGGCACGTGCGGCGGATGTCCCGCACGCTGAAGGCGGCCGATCGCGAGATCGTGGCCTCTCGGCTCGACGTCCGGATCACCGCGCTCGACTGCGGCCCGAGCCTCCTCGGAGGGATGGCGTGCCGCGCGCGCTACGTGATCAACGGGCAGAGCGCGGGGCTGGAGGGCGGCGACCAGTACTTCCGGTTGGGGTTCTCGCTGCTGGACGGGTGGGAGGCGGCGGGTGTGGCCGAGACGTCCCGGCTGCGCTACTCGCTGTCGCCCGGCCGCTGCTCGCGGACCGGCAGCGGGCGGTAGCGGTGGGCGTCGGCGAGCGGGTGGAGGTGGCCCGCCGCGGCGCGATGCCGGCGTCCCGGCATCCACGCCCCCGGCTTCCGCGCCTCCTCCGACGCACGGCGTGACCCCAGGATCGGGAAGATCTCCCGCACCAGCCCCTCGTACTCCTCCACCGTCTTGCGGTAGATGTCGAGACCGGGGACCGTGTGCAGGTCCTGGGGAGCGGGGGTAGTCCCGCTGGCCAGCTGCGAGACGTTGAGCACCTGGAAGCAGGACCGACCGCTGGCCGGGCTGTCGGTCACGATCACCTCGTAGAGCTCCGGCCACTGCTGGGCGATCTCTGAGCTCCGGGACGGTGAGTCCTGCCGCAGATAGGCCTCGAGGTCCGCGCGGTACTTCACCTCGATCGCGAGCAGCCGATAGGAGTGGTGGCCCAGGCTCGGCTCGTCCAGCGTCCGCCACACCACGAAGTCCGGCATGAACTCGGCGCGGCCCCTCCGTACCAGGGCCGGCACGCTGCTCTCCCGTCCCACCCGGGCCACCGTGTAGTGCGCCCGCTTGAACACGGCCTCGACGAGCGCCTCCGCCATCCGCCCCTTCAGGATCGCGATCGACGGATCCATCGTCATCGCTGGACGTCCGAGATCTTGCTGGAGAGAGCCCGCAGCTTCTCGAGGGTCTCCGGCCGCAGCATGGCGGCGAAGCCGGCCGGGTCGGTCTTGGCCCGATCGAGCGCCTCGCTCATCGCTCGCGGATCGCCGTTGGAGTTGCGGGCCAGGTCCGCGAACACGTCGGCGGCGAGGCCGTAGACCTCCTGGGCGAGGGCCGACGAGCCCGCCATGCTCTGCACCTGCCGGTCGACCTCTGCCGCGGCGGGATCCGTGGCGATGATCCGGCCGCGCGCGGCCGGGTCGGCCAGCATGCGCAGGGTCGCCGCCAGGGCGTCGGCGGACGCGGGGTCGAGCGCCTGAGGGTGGGTCGGGGTGGCGAAGCAGGCCAGGAGGAAGAATCCGCTGAGGACGGCGGCGGCAAGTCGGCTGATCATGGCGTTGCAAAAGAGCAAGAGTCGGACCACCACCGCCGTGGCGGAAAATGCAGAAATTCTCGTCCTCGTGCGACGCTCTCTGGCGGTCGGCTGACAGCCGGTGTCATAATCCCCCGGCGACACGAGGCCTCCACCCCCCACTCACGAGAGGAGAGACCGATGGCGACCCCTCACCGGGAAGAGATCTGGGTGCCGGGCATGCCGGAGCCGATCAGCCACTTCGTCCACGTGGTCCGCGCGGGCCGGCTGGTGTTCGTCTCCGGCTGTGTCGCGAGCGACGAGCAGGGTCGCACGGTGGGCGGCAACGACGTCGTGGCCCAGGCCCGCCAGGCCCACGAGAACATCAAGCGGTGCCTGGCCGCCGCGGGCGCCAGGTTCGCGGACGTGTGCAAGGTGACGGTGTACCTCAAGAACGTGGCCGACCGCGAGAAGGTGAACACGGTGCGGAAGGAGTACTTCGGGGCGAGCCGGCCGGCCAGCACCCTGATCGAGATCTCCCAGTTCGTGCGCCCCGACCTGCTGCTCGAGATCGAGGCGATCGCGGTGCTTCCCGAGCGGAGCGCGCGGAAGCCCGCGCACCGGAAGCCGGCCCGCCGGGCCGCCGCGCGCAAGTCCCGGCGCCGCTGAACCCGACCAGCGGGAGCGCGCGGCGACGAGCCGATCCGCGCCCGCCCGCGTTGACACGCCGGAGACCGGCGCGTAGCATCCGGCCCACCATGACGCGCCGGGGCCGCGCGACGCTCGCCGTGCTCGTGGTCGCGCTCGTGCCGGCGCTCGCGCGCGCGCAGGAGATCGAGCGTCTCGAGCCGGTGGTGGTGACGGCCACGCGCGCCGAGCAGCCCATGGGCGAGGCCCCCGCCAGCGTGACTGTGCTCACGCGACAGGACATCCAGCAGGGCGCGGCCCAGTCGCTCGACGACCTGCTGCGCCAGGTGCCGGGCTTCAGCCTCTTCCGGCGCTCCTCCAGCCTCGTGTCGCATCCCACCACCCAGGGGGTGTCGCTGCGGGGCATCGGCCCGAGCGGCGCGAGCCGCGCGCTGGTGCTCCTGGACGGCGTGCCGGTCAACGATCCCTTCGGGGGGTGGGTGTACTGGGACCGCATCCCGCTGCAGAGCATCGAGCAGGTCGAGGTGGTGCGGGGCGGGGGCGCGAGCCTCTGGGGCAACTACGCGCTCGGCGGCGTGATCAACATCATCACCCGGCGTCCCACCGAGCGCGCCGCCTCCTTCGAGGGCTCCTACGGCACCAACGACACCCACAACGTGGATCTCCTGCTGACCGACGCCCTGGGGCCCTTCCGGGTCAGCCTGGAGGGTGGCCACTTCGCGACCGACGGCTACAAGGTGGTGAGCGTCAGCCGCCGCGGCGCCATCGACGTGGACGCGGGCTCCGCCCACACCACGTTCAACGGTCGCGTGGAGATGCGGGCCTCACCCGATCTCACCCTGTTCGCGCGCGGCACCTACTACGAGGAGAGCCGCGACAACGGCACCCCGCTCCAGTTCAACAACACCGACACCGGCTCCTTCGCGACCGGTGGCCGGCTCCGCACCGGGGACGGCAGCGAGTGGACCGCGACCGTGTTCGGCGACGTGCAGGACTTCCACAGCACGTTCTCGTCGCAGGCGACCGACCGCAACTCGGAGACCCTCGCGCTCGATCAGCGCGTGCCCACCACCTCGATGGGCGCGGCGCTGACCTGGAGCCGCGCCCTCGGCGACCACCGCGTGCTCGCCGGCACGGATTTCCGGTGGATCGAGGGCCAGACCGACGAGCGCGTCTACGTGGCGGGCGTGTTCGCGCGCACCCGGGTGGCCGGCGGGGAGCAGCAGCTCTACGGCCTGTTCGTGCAGGACACCTGGACCCCGGTGCGGGCGCTCGAGGTCGTGGCCGGCATCCGCGGCGACCACTGGCGCGCCTACGACGGCTTCCGCCGCGACACCCCGCCACCCGCGGGCATCCCGGGCCGGCAGACCTACGCGGACATCGACCGCATGACCGGCACCCCGCGCTTCGCGGTGCTCTACCACGCCACCCCGTCCACCGATGTGCGGGGCTCGTTCTACCAGGGCTTCCGGGTGCCGACCATCAACGAGCTGTACCGCGTGTTCCGCGTGCGGAACGACGTCACCGTGGCCAACGAGCACCTCAAGCCGGAGCGCCTCACCGGCGGAGAGGTGGGGCTGGCCCAGCGGGCGGGCCCGTTCGAGGCGCGCGCCACCGCGTTCTGGAGCGAGGTGGAGAACCTCATCATCAACGTCACCCAGACGGTGCCGCTACCCGACTGCCCGGCCGGCACCACCTGCCGGCAGCGTCAGAACGTCGACCGCGCGCGCATCCGCGGGATCGAGACCGAGCTCGAGTGGCGTCCGGCCACGGGCTGGCGCGTCATCGGCGGCTACACGTACACCGATGCCCGGGTGCTGGACTCGCCCCAGCAGCGGAGCCTCGAGGGCAAGCGCCTGGCCCAGGTGCCGCGCCACGGGGCCGCGCTGACGGTGCGCTACGACAATCCCGCCCTGTTCACCGCCGCGGTGACCGCCCGCTACGTCGGGCGGCAGTTCGAGGACGACCTCAACACGCTGCCCCTCGGCAGCTACGTGCTGGTCGACCTCTTCCTGTCCCGCCGCCTCGCCCGGTGGGCGGAGGTGTTCGCGGGCATCGAGAACCTGCTCGACACGACCTACACCGTCGGCCGCACCAGCGACGGCGTCGCGTCGATCGGCGCGCCGTTCCTGGCCCACGGCGGCGTGCGCCTCACGTTCTGATGGCGGACGTCCGCATCCGGGTGGGATCGCTGGTCTTCGGCGCGCGGTGGGAAGCCGAGGCGGCGCCGCGCACCTGCGCCGCGTTCCGGCGGCTCCTGCCCTATCGCCAGCGATTGATCCAGGCGCGCTGGAGCGGGGAGGCGGGCTGGGTCCCGCTCGGGGACTTCGATCTGGGCGTGGGGCCGGAGCACACCACCGCGGAGCCCGAGCCCGGCGCGATCCTCTTCTATCCGGGCGGGATCAGCGAGACCGAGATCCTCTTCCCCTATGGGACCGCGCGGTTCGCGTGCGTGCGCGGGCCCCTCGCGGGCAACCACTTCCTCACCATCGTGCAGGGACGCGAGGGGCTCGCCGAGCTGGGCCGCCGGCTCTGCTGGGAGGGCGCGCAGGAGATCAGCTTCGAGGCGTCGCCGCGTCCTCGCCCGGGCGCTCCGGGCGGGGGCGCCACGCCTTGACCGCCGCGTCCGCGCGCGCCGCCTGCTCCGGGCTCAGCTGCGCGCGGACGGCATCGCGCGCCTGGCGCGCCACCTCCGCCTCGCGGCCCAGCAGTCGCTGCGCGGCGAGCGAGAACCACTGATAGGCCTGCACGGGATCGCGCTCGACACCCTGCCCGTTGGCGTACCGCACGCCCAGGTTGAACTGGGCGAAGGCCACCCCCTGGGCGGCCGCGCGCTGGTACCACTTCACCGCCTCCGCGAAGTCCCGCTCGACGCCGTCGCCGTTGGCGTAGCGGAGCCCGAGCTGGTACTGGGCGGGCGCGAGTCCCTGCTGGGCCGCCTCGCGATACCAGCGCACCGCCTGGGCGGGGTCGCGCGGGACGCCATCACCCATCGCGTACCGGAGACCGAGCTGATACTGCGCGAGCGCCCCCCCGCGCTCGGCCGCCGCGCGCAGCCCCACCGCGTCGCGCGACACGGTGGGGCCGGCGGCCGGGGCGGCCAGCCGGCCCTCGGCGCCGAGCTGCTCCAGCGCCGAGCGCGCGGCCTCGTTGCCCTGCTCGGCCGCCCGGCGGTACCAGATGGCGGCCTCCACGTCGTCGCGGTCCACCCCGCGGCCGTAGGCGTAGAGGAACCCGAGACGGAACTGCGCGTGGACATCGCCCTGGGCGGCGGCGCGGCGGTACCAGCCCACCGCGGCGTCGGCATCGGCGGGAACTCCCTGCCCGCGCTCGTGGAGGAAGCCCAGCATGAACTGGGCGGCGGCGTCTCCGCTCTCGGCGAGGGGACGCCACTCCCGGACGGCGGCCGCGTAGTCGCCACGCGCGTAGGCGCGCCGGCCCTCCTCGAAGCCGGCGGACGCGGGCGCGGCGCCCAGCAGGATGCCGAGCGCCGCGAGCGCGACGCCGCGCGGGACTCTCGCGAGCCGGCTACTTCCGGCTGATCTGCACCTTGATCTTCGGATACTCCGGCTCCTTGCCTTCCACGTCGACGATGCGGAGGAGCCCGTCGCTGCTCTCGAGCAGCAGGTTGTTGTTGGAGAACCCGACCAGCTTGCCGTACGCCTTCGGCACCCCGACCTCGTACTTGGCGGGGGTCTCGGCGACCGCCGCCGACGGGCTGAGCTCCGCGCGCCAGAGATGCGCGGCGACGGCGACCAGGGCGGCCGCGATGACGGTGAGCACACCTTTGACGTAGCGATCCGCGAGCATACGCGTCCTCCTTTGAGTGGTGAGACGGTCGGCGCCGCTACAGCACGCCCGGCACGAAGGCGTCGCGGCCCCGCACGTAGGTGGCCTGCCGCTGGGCCGCGTTGCGGTTCACCAGCGGGCGCATGTACATCGGATGCGTCGCGCAGCGCACCTCGTGCTCGATCTCCGACCGTTGCTGCCCGGTCTCCGGGTCCACGATCACCTGGAACCGGTACTGGTACGGGTTGCTCTCCTCGGTGACCAGGTTTCGCTGCACGAGCCAGTCGTGCGGGCCGGAGAAGTTGGCGATGTAGATCGCGACGTGGTGCCCGTCGTACGGCGGGATCACCGCGTCGGTCTCCCGGAACACGAGCTCCTGGCGGTAGCCGACGCTCACGCGCGCCGCCGCCCCCTGATCGTCGTGGGTCACGCTCGCGGTGGCCCGCAGCGCCTGCTGGTAGAACGCGACGATGGACGCGGCGGCGCCGCGGGCCACCGGTACCTCCACGCGGCCGATGCCGAGGGTGATGTCCCCCCACTCCGGGCCGGGGCCCACGCAGCGGAACTGATTGCCCCACGGGCAGGTGACCGCGACGTGCTTGTCGCGCACCTCGTACGCGAAGGCGGTGCCCGCCAGCGCGGGCTTCACCGCGGCCAGGCGGCGGGTGAGCGCGTCGAGGTCGGGCACGATGAGCTCGACGTGCCCCTGCAGCACGTTCGGCTTGCCGGTGGGCAGGTGGAACTGGGTCTGCCCGGCGTTGGCCCACATGTTGTCCACGCTCACCATCAGGTAGGGATCGCGCGTGAGCCCGAGTCCCGCGATGTAGAAGAGCGTGGCCGCCTGCTGGTCCGGCACCCGCACGTTGACGTGCTCCAGCAGAAGGATGTTACCGAGGTCCTGCTCCCGCCGATCGTAGGTCATCGCCGCCATGGCCCGGGGCCCTCCTCTGGCCTGCGGCAAGCATACTACCGCACCCGGGCCACCCGCACACTGCCGCGATCACCCTCAGAACAAGTGTTACCGAAACGGAAGGGGTTGCCTCAAAACCGGTGTTACCGAACCACGCACCGGAAAGGGGGCCCTGTGACCGAGCCAGCGCGCCGGGAATACGCG
>Ga0070741_10003845_pt1 | contig 36144 bp, 33 predicted proteins | sample Coa_R1_4_FD_66440 | JGI IMG/M metagenome (GOLD analysis project Ga0070741, IMG submission 66440) | Surface soil microbial communities from Centralia Pennsylvania, which are recovering from an underground coalmine fire - Coalmine... | ecosystem: Environmental > Terrestrial > Soil > Unclassified ... | reverse complement strand
ACCGCAGCTGGCTTCCTGGCGTCGTCTTCTGGACACTGTTTCTGGTTCCGATTGGTTTTCATCGACGCCATCCCGTGATCGATACGATTGGAATATTGCTTGGCTGCTGCTTTTGATGGTTGCGCCGCATGGAGTATTTTCGAAATCTTCCACCATTGTCACGAATCGGCGGGGTATCTCGGATACCCTGGACTTCCACGCTGGGTCGTGCGCCTATCCGGAGGTGACTCCGATCCCACCTAGCAGTTGACTCCGCTTGTGTTCCGGTGGTCTCCTTGGACATGGAACTGCGCAAGGACCCAATTACCCGTTCCTGGGTCATCACCGGTGATGACGTTCAAGAGCCCAGTTACCGCTCGCAAGTGTGCCGGTTCTGTCCGGACTCCCCGGAACCAGCGCAGCTCATTACGAATGTTTCTGGAATGACGGGTGGCTCCTGGTCAGCCCGGTCGGTTGTACATCCCGCCGCGCTTTACCACATTGAAGGCGAGCCAGCGCGCCGGGGCGATGGCATTTACGACCGCATGCGCGGTGTTGGCGCGCACGAAGTTCTGGTGGAGAATCCGCGGCACGAGCGACAGCTCTGGAACGCAAACGACGCAGAAATCGAGCAGTTCCTGATTTTGGTGTCACAGCGCATCCAGGACTTAAAACGCGATGGGCGTTTTAAGTACGTCAGCATTTTCAAGGATTATGGGCATAGCGCGGGACAGGAGTTCGAACATCCGAGCTCACAACTGACCGCCACAACCTTTGTGCCACGCCGTGTTCTGTATGAACTCCGGGCCGGACGCGAATATTTCCAAAACAAGGAACGCTGCGTTTTCTGCGACATCATCGCTCAGGAGATGCGCCAGAACCTGCGCGTCATTGAGGTTCGCGGTGATTTCATCGCGCTGGGACCTTATGCACCGCGGGTCCCTTACGAGAGTTGGATCCTGCCCCGCTCGCATGAATCGGCATTTGAACGTACCGGGTCAGCGCGACCGGGCAGTTTGCGCGATCTGGGAGCTTTAATAAAGCGCACACTGCAACGAATTCGAACCATCACTGAGGAGTTCCACCTGGTTCTGCACACCTCGCCCAACAGTTTTCATGCTTCCGACAGTCTGGGATACTGGAAGACGATCGACGAGGACTATCACTGGCACATCGAAATTCTGCCCGTGGTCGCGGGTAAGTCGAAATCGTATACGTTCAAAGAGGTCTACTACTCGCCTGTGACCTCGGAAACTGCAGTGAGGCGGCTCCGCGAAGCCAGGCTTGAGTAGCTAGTAGCCGGGAGCTAGTAGCTAGACATATCAACATGACTCTCCGACGCATGAAGACTTACACCGGCGAACAGGGCTACGTGTATCAGTACTATTTCGTCGGCAAACGAAGGGCGGTTGCGCCGGATCCGGATGGTCCGGCGAGCGAATACATCTTCGACGTCACTTCGGATCGCAAAACCACATTTGCGGTAAGCCTCTTCCTGCCCGATGAAGTCGTGCGTGTCTGGTCCAGCAACCACGGTCGTCCTCTCAGCGATGCCGAGCAGTATGGTGCGGTGAAGATGCGGCTGTTTCGAGCTTTCGACGAGATTGAAAATATGCTGGCTGACGGCCGGCGGCTCGTAGTGCAGGGCGACACCCTCGAACATCTACTCACCCAATTGGGTGTAGCCTAACCCACTAAATCCGCGGGCGTTTGGCTTGCGTACTCTCGTTGTGACCTACGTCACATCCATGTGTGACGCAGTCCCCATGCCTTCTGCCCCATGCACAGGGCAGACTATAATCACCCAGTCGGAGAGGAGAGGATGCCGCTCCGGTACGGGGAGACAAGTAGAACATGTCCATACTTTGGCTGCGAGTCGCGCTCGGCTGTTATGCGGTCGGGCTGCTTTACGCGCTCGTGGCACTGACCCGCAGCAGCGACCTGCTGAATCGGATCGCTCTCCATGCCGCTTACCTGGGCATGGTTTTTCATTTTGTTTCGCTGACCGACGCTTTCCTTCAAAGCGGGCAGATGGCCCTGACGTCCGTTCATAACGCCGAGTCGGTATTGGGTTTCCTGATCATGGTCATTTTCTTGCTCGTGTACATGGTCTATAAAACCACCTCTCCCGGGATCGTCGTTTTTCCCGTGGTCTTCCTTCTGACGTTTATCTCCGCGACCGGAGAAGCGCCATTTTTGCTGACCTCCAGTAGTATGCGAACCGGCTGGCTCTTCGCCCACATTGCGCTCATTTTCACTGGTTACGCAGCCCTGGTTCTGAGCTTCGGGGCAAGCTTGTTATACCTGCTGCAAGAACGCGCTTTAAAGTCAAAGAAGCGCGGCATTCTTTCGCGGTTGCCGGCGCTTGAGGTGATCGACGAAATCGGATTTCGCTCGCTGCTGCTCGGCTTTCCGTTTATGACCCTGGGTCTGGTCGCTGGAACCGTAGTGGCGCAAGCAACATTTGGTCGCGTCGATTTGCTCGATCCCAAGATTTTGCTTTCACTTTTGATGTGGGCGGTATATCTGATTTTGTTGTACACGCGCTGGAGCGCGGGATGGCGTGGCCGGCGAGCCGCGTATCTGGCCGCCAGTGCTTTTGCATTTGCCCTGATTGCGTGGGCGGCAAATTATTTCAGCGCTATTCACAGGTTTGCACGATCATGACATTTCAGCTCATCGGCGTGAATCACAAAACTGCGCCGGTCGAGGTGCGTGAGCGCCTCGCAATCCCTGAAACGCGTCTGCCGGAAGCGCTTCGCAGCTTCACCCAGCACGACGGCGTGGATGAGGGAATGATTTTGAGCACCTGCAACCGGGTCGAACTGCTGGCACGGACCAAGAACGGTGGAGCGGACCTGCGCGCATTTCTCGGCCAGTTCTTCAACATGGATCGCTCGGTCATGGATCCTCATTTGTACGAGTATCGAGAGAGAGACGCCGTCCGGCATGTGTTCCGGGTTGCTTCAAGCCTCGATTCCATGGTCATTGGGGAAGCACAGATTCTGGGGCAGGTAAAAGAGGCATACGCCACTGCCCGTGCGGTTGGGGCTGTGAACTCGCAACTCGATCAGCTGCTGACGCGCGCCTTTGCCGTAGCCAAGAGAGTGAGGACGGAAACGGCGGTTGGATCGTCTGCGGTATCAGTGGCGTCGGTGGCAGTCGAACTGGCGCAGAAGATTTTCGGGTCGTTGAATGGAAAGAGCGTTTATCTGGTCGGGGCCGGAAAGATGACGGAGCTTGCGGCTCGGCATCTGCTCGCGCACGGAGCCGCTTCCATCTTCGTCGCCAATCGAACTTACGATCGCGCCATTCGCCTGGCGCAGAAATTCAACGGGCAGGCAATTGAATTCAACCGGCTTTACGACACGTGCGATCGCGCGGATATCGTCATCACTTCTACCGGAGCGCCGCATGCAATTTTCCGTCGCGAGCACGGCGAGATGTTCCTGAGCCGCCGGAAGAACCGTCCGATGTTCTTCATCGATATCGCGGTTCCGCGCGATGTTGATGCCGAGATGAACAAGCTCGACGGCATCTTCGTCTACGACATCGACGACCTGCAGCAGGCGGTTGCTTCGCACGTCACAGATCGGGAAAAAGAAGCCGAAAAAGCCAACAACATCATTGATACCGAGGTAGAGCGATTCCAGGCCAGAATTCAAACGCTCGATGTCGTCCCGACGATTGTCTCCTTGCAGGATCACTTAGAGACCATTCGCCAAGCCGAGATCGATCGGGTACGCGGCAGGCTGGGCGCGATCACGTCCGAGCAGGAAATGGCGATTGAAGCCTTGACCCGCGGGATTGTGAACAAGATCATGCACACTCCGATCAGCACGTTGAAAACAGCGGCGCGGGAGTCGGAAGCGACGACGGTGGTAGAGCTGGTGCGACGACTCTTCAACCTGCAGGAGAAGAAAGCTGCCAAATCCGGCGGCGAGTCCGGAGGCCATTGCTGATGGCGCGTCTCCGTATTGGTTCCCGCGGTTCCCAATTGGCCCTCTGGCAAGCCAACCACATCAGCACCTTGTTGCGCGAGCGCGGACACGAGGTCGAACTCGAGATCATCAAAACCACTGGAGACAAAATCACCGACGTAGCGCTGGCGAAGGTCGGGACCAAGGGGATGTTCACGAAGGAAATCGAAGAGGCACTCGCCGAGGGCCGCGTGGATCTGGCGGTGCACAGCCTGAAAGATTTGCCCACACAGGTGCCTCCTGGATTTGAGATTGCAGCAATTACAAAGCGCGAAAACCCCTGTGATGTGTTTTGCTCGCGCAAGTACTCGAGCATTGACGAATTGCCGCACGGCGCACGGGTAGGAACTAGCAGCTTAAGACGACAAGCGCAATTGAAAGCCATTCGGCCTGATTTGCAGATTGTTCCTTTGCGCGGAAACGTCGATACGCGTCTTCGAAAGCTCGAAGCCGGTGAATACGATGCGGTGATTCTTGCCGCGGCCGGTCTCAATCGGTTGGGCAAAACCGAACTGGTCAAACAGGTCATTCCATCCAATGTGATGTGTCCGGCTGCAGGACAAGGTGCGCTCGGGATTGAGATTCGCGCCGGTGATTCGGTGACTCGCGAGCATTTGGCCTTTCTTAACGATGCCGGGGCGCGCGCGACAAGCACATGCGAGCGTGCCTTGCTGAACAAGTTGGGCGGCGGATGCCAGGTTCCAATCGGCGCTTCGGCAGAAGTTCGAGATGGACGTTTGCATCTGGAGGGAGTTGTTGCAGATCCCGCCGGCTCGCGTGTAATCCGGGAATCTGGCGATGGCAGTGATCCCGTTCAACTGGGAGAGCGGATTGCAGACGCGCTGCTTCGTGGCGGCGGCGAAGAGATCCTCGAAGCCGTTTACGGGCAGGGAATTGCCGTCCCGCAACAACCATGAGTTCCCGTGCAGCCACAGGATCCGCTGCTCGGGCAGGTCTACGTAAACGACAAAGACCTCTCTCTGGAGTACGCGTTCTGGTCGGCCGCGCTCGTCATCAGGCCGGAGGGCTCTCATCCGGCTTGCGTAAGCTGGGTGCTAATGTCATCGAAATTCCCTTTATTGAAATCCGCAAGCCTCGGTCCTATCGCCCTCTGGATTCGGCCCTGAAGAATTTGGCGGAATATGACTGGCTCATCTTGACCAGCGTGAACGGAGTTGAGGCAGTCTGGGATCGGTTGAAGAAATTGCGCATCCGCAGCAGGGAACTGGCTCATCTGAAAGTTGCCGCCATCGGCCCGGCGACGAAGAAAGCTCTCGAACAACGCGGCCTTCACGTCGATGTGGTTCCGAAAGAGTACGTGGCTGAGTCGGTGGTCGAGAGGCTTCGTCACCGAATCGCAGGCAAGCGGGTTCTGCTTGCCCGCGCCAAAGTCGCTCGCGACGTGATTCCTCGCGAACTGAGAAGATTGGGAGCGCAGGTGGATGTGGTGGAAGCTTATGAGACCGTGGTTCCTCAAGGTTCCCGTACCCGCCTTCGCGCACTACTAAAGAATCCCAAGCGTCAGCCGCACGTGGTGACGTTCACCAGTTCTTCTACGGTGAGGAACTTTATCGCGCTAGTCGCGGGCAAGAATGCCCGCGCTACACAGGAGTTGGACGATATTCGGTTTGCATCCATCGGGCCGGTGACTTCGTCGACGCTGCGGGAACTCGGGCTGAGAGTAGACGTAGAAGCGAAGGAATACACGATTCCGGGAATAATGGCGGCCATTGTTCGTTCTGCAAATCCTTGAAGGTTTGTCATTCCGAAACGGCTTCAGCCGTGAGGAATCGTCAGTTTCCCGATACAAACATGCCTACTCACTCACCGAGCAGCCGCACTCGGCCGGAGGCACGTGGGCTTTGATGAAGTCAGCGGCGCGCTTGTAAGCGTCGATCTGGTTCTCGACTCGTGCAAAGCCGTGGCCTTCGTTCTCGTAGATTTTTAGCTCTACAGTGCCGCCGCGCTTCTTTATCTCATCCACAACTTGCTGCGATTCCTCATGTGGACAGCGCGGATCATGTCCGCCGGCCAGCAGCAGCAACGGCGCTTTGACTCGATCAATAAAGAAGATCGGCGAACGATCGTGAAACAGGTCTTTGTTTTTCTCAGGGTCGCCCATGGTGGCAAGATCGGATTGCCGCAGCACCGGGTCTTCATTCTGAATTTCGGTAAACCAGTTCACGAAGGGAACAACGGGCACTCCCGCGGCCCAGACATCCGGCGCTTTGGTCACTCCCATCATCGTCATGTAACCGCCGTAGCTCCCGCCCATCAGAACGATCTTCTTCGGATCGGGATACCCGGTTTGCTTGATGAAATCCGCGGACGCGATCACGTCCTGCAGGTCGCCGCCTCCCATATCAAACAAATTGGCCTGCTGGAATTCCTTTCCGTAGCCTCTGGAGCCGCGATAGTTGGGTGCAATGACCATATAGCCCAGGTTCACCATGTGCTGGATGAAGCGGTTGAACGAATTTACCGTCTGCGAAGTGGGTCCACCGTGGACATAAACGATGGCCGCATTCTGGCCATTACGAACCATGTTGTAAGGGACATAAAGGAAGGCTGAGATCGTCCACTTGCCATCCTTGCTGGGATAGTGCACGAGAAACGGTTCGACCATGTCCTCCGGGCGAATGCCGGCCAGCAAGGAATGTGTAACCTGCTGAGACTTGGCGGTCGCGAGATGATAAGCCCACAAATCGCCCGGCGCATTCGGCCCATTGTGGCTGTAGAGCAACCGGGTTCCATCGGGGCTGAACGGGGAATGCTCACCGACCGGACCATTCACGCCTTGCGGCAAAGGCAGTTCCTTGGTCGTGTCAGTGGTGAGATTGTGGACGTAAATTCCGATGTTGCCATCCACATTTGCGGTCCAGATTACGGACTTGCCGTCGGGGGAGAAATTCTCGCCGTTAATCTCCCACTTATCTTTTGTCAGCCAAGAGATCTTTTTCGTCGCGATATCGAGCAGGCCTACGTTGTCGTAGCCGTTTGCGGCGTTGGAGGTGATCAGGATTTGTTTGCCGTCCGGCGAAATGTCGTTCGCCGAGTAAGTCACCTCGCCCTCATGCGGCGTCAGCAGCGTGCTCTGGCCGGTCGCAACATCCGCGATGAAAATATTGGAATCGGTTCCCTTGGCCTGGTCCTGGGTGTAGACAATCCACTTTCCATCATGCGACCAGATGGGGCTGTCGTTCATTTTGTCGGCTGGGGTCTTCGTGGTGATGTGCTTGACGTCGCGCATCAGCATGTCGAAAACGTCGATCTCGAAAACCGACGACGTTTTTGGCTTGACCATGTATGCGAGATAGCGGCTGTCCGGCGACCAGCGGGGATATGATTCGGCGATTTCACGCGTGTGGGTCAGGTTCACCACCTGTCCGGTTTTCGGCGAGACCATGAAGATGTCCCACTGCTCATCGCCGTCATAATCGGATTGATAGGCGATCCATTTGCCATCGGGAGACCAGGTGGGCGCAGTCTGGCGCTGATCGCTGACCGTAAGCTGTGTCGGCCACCCGCCGGTCGAAGGGACTAACCAGAGATTATTTCGCCCGGTGAAATTGCTGACAAAAACGATGTTCTTTCCGTCAGGAGACCAGGCAGCACGGCCAATCTGGCGCGTCATGTAAAGCCTTTCGATGGAAAGACTCTGCTGCCCTTGTTCAACGCTTGCGTTGGGTTTGGCGGTGATGTGCTTGGGATCGGTGATGGCCTGGGGAACCGGAAGCGTCTGCGCGGCAACGAGCGTACTCATAAGGAGGACCATAGAGAAAGCAAGGGAATTGAGCATAAATCTGTCGGCCGGATTCAAACTGTGTGAAAAAGCAGTTTAGCAAAAGCTAAACGTTCACTGCGGCTGCCAGGTCATATCGAATTTAGATCTCCATGTCGAGTTCGCCGGACAAACCGCACACTACAAGTAGTTTCCTGATCGCGGTTCCGGTGAAGTCCTTCGATTCCGGTCACAGCAATCGAGATGATCCAGTCCATGCGGGGCACGGAATTCCCGGGAAACGTGATAGGACAGCGTGCTCTGTTGCAGCACCCAAGAAGCTCTCGAAGCAGCGCCAAGCGGAAGTCACGCAGGCTCAGCCGAAAGGCAAAAACCAATGGTCGGATTATTCACAGGCCAACATTGGGACTGGACGTAAGGCAAGCTGAGGTCGATCGCTTGCGGTGTGGCTGAGAAACCACCGTGCCATTTAGGGTTAATATGCAATGTCCGATAACAAGTATTATGTAAACTAAAATAAAACTACCGCCCGGCAGTACTGCTCCTTCGGCGTTATCCCTACCTCTTGCGTCCCTGCTTATACTCTTAGCTACTCACAATCTCCTCTTATGTCGACTGCAGCAGTTGGTTTGGCTCGTACGCGTCACAACTGGATTGCCACCGGCTTCGAAGGTGGAATCGTGCTCCTGGTCGCCGGCATGATTCTCCTCTATCTCAATCCCTTTTGGCATATGACCGACGGCGGGAATCTGGATGCGCGATCGCTTTGGTGGAATGCGGCTGGCGAATCGCTGACCGCCGGAGGTTTGGTCATGCTGGCACTGGCCGTGTTTGGGTCCCTCGCGGCTTTGCTATCTCGGTGCTTTTCCGATCGCCCCTCGTGGCCTTACGTTCTGGCTGCGGTCGCAGTGGGTGCCATCGTGACCTGGGTCGGGCTTGACGGCTTCACTCGCGATTTCGACGCCAGCTTTGAATGGAATTCAGCAGATGGTTTCCGTGTCTTCCATCTCCAAGGTTCGGAACCCAACGCGCAGCCCTCGATCGCAAGCATGGATTTCGCCTGGAAATCGATGGTCGGAGTCCAGGTTCAACCTGAACTGGAAGGATATTTCCATTTTATCGATTGGCAGCGAGTCAATGGTCACATCAACGTTAAAGTCGTTCGCCTGATCCCGATTGCGTGGCCTGTCGGCTTAGGCAATGAAGGCGAAACGCTCGAAGATCCCGATGAAACTCCGCTTATGCACGCTACAGACGCGGGCGATCTGAAGACAGTTCAACAACTCTTGGCGGCAAAGCCCGACGTAAATGCTCGGGACCAGAGCGGACAGACGGCGCTGATTCACGCGTGTCGCAATCCTCAGACAACTGCGGCCCTGGTCAAAGCGCTACTCACAGCCGGCGCCGATATGAACATTCGAGGACGGGATGATTACACCGCGCTCGCTTGGGCAACCGCTCGCAGCAATACGGCTGTCATGCAGGCGCTTCGGCATGCAGGTGCAAAGCCGTAGCTGCTCCTATTTCGGCTTCTTCTTACCAAACAGCCCAGTGATGCTGTTCACAAGGTTCCCGGGATTCTGACCCTGAGTAGCCGCGCCGAGTTGATTGCTCAGCATTCCCTTCACGTTCGGCGTGAACTTCGGATCGGAAGCTGTTCCTGTAATTGAAAATGGAATCGTCGCGCTTTTGTTTCCGAGGCCTGCGAGTTGGGTCAGACCGCTCGCCACGCTGCCGGCGCCGCCGAGTTTGGCGTTCATCTGATAGTTCAATTGATTTTGCGGGCTGATGGTTCCATTGCCGGTAATCACACCGACCGCGGGTACATCAAGATTTACATTTTGTGTTTGGATTCCCTGGGGTGCAACGTGCACTTCGGTGCTGAAATTCTTGATCTCCGTGTCCTGGCCAGTTTTAGCGCCCGCGAGCGCTGCCACCGCCGAGAGTTTGGAGCCGAGATCAAATCCGGCCAGCTTGGTATCGGCCAACTGTATCGGGCCATTGATTACCAGCTTGTCGGTCGGACCGGTGATGGTGAAGTTCGCGGTCAGGGTTCCGCCTTGCAGATGCGAGCCCGCAGGCAAGGTGACGCCGAGAGCGGGGAGCAAGGTCTCCAGATCATCGACCGGCATGTTATCGGCAGCGAGCTTGATATTCAGAACTGCACCGGAAGGCTCGATCTGGTAAGTTCCCGATAACTTGGCCACTGCCTTGCCCACCGTCACATCCGCATTCATAGCCCCAGATTGTCTCTGCAGATCGTAAGTTGTGTTGAATTTGAGATCGACCGGTTTCGGTGCGGGTGACCCTTTCGGGGATGCTTTCAGCTTGGCGACAGTCGCGGTACCACTCGCATTTGCGTCGTGGCCATTCGAGGTAACGTTCCCGTTGAAATCAACGAGGCCACCGAAGCCCGACGCAGAATTCACGAATCCGGAATTTTCGACATTGAGGTTGTTGACAGTGATCTTCGCTTGCAACGGAGTGAGGGTGGTATCGGAAGCGTCGACCGGTCCGGCATGACCGTCGAGCTTCATGTTTCCGCCGCCCGGCAGATTCGCCGTCATGTTGAAAGGGAATTGAGAATTGAATGCGAAGTTCTGGACCGTGACATCAACGTTTGAAAATACCTGCGGCTTCTCGTGAGTACTGATGTTGGCCATGGAAAGCGTTCCGTTGCGAATTGCCAACTTCGCTACTGAGAGGTTAGCCGCCGGGGAGCTGGCGCCGGATTCGGTTGGGGCGGTTTCGCCCTTATTAGCTGGATGCGCGGCTTTCTCCGTTGTCGAGGGCCGCGGCTCATTCGGTTCGGGAGCAGCGTTAGGCTGCGCCGGATTTGCTGGCCCCGACTTCCCTGCTTCCGCCGGCCTTCCGCTGGCTTGAGCTTCAGAACCCGATTTATTTCCGAGGCTCGAGAAATTCCACCGTCCTGCGGCATTTCGCAGCAAAGCCACTTGCGGATCGGTGATTGTGAAATCGTTAACGTGGAGAGTCTTGGACGTAATCAACGGCCAGATATCGACTCCAACATCCAATGTTTTGGCGCGCATAAATGGCTGAGTACTGAATGCGGGATCATCAGAGATTGAGAGGTCATCCGCGCTCACGCTTCCGCTAAAAATGGACAGCTTCAGATTGCCGACTTTCACCTGTCGTCCCAGAGCCGAACTCAACTCGGATTCAATCTGCGGCCGGAACATGTTGACATTTATCAAGAAAGGCAAAGCGACAACGATCACAATCAAAATGGCAATGATAATGCCGATGATTTTTAATGCGCGTTTCATAACGCTGGTCCTCCGCTTACAGGCGTGACGTGCTCTTTGGATGACCGCTGACGTCCTAAGGTGAGCTGTATAAGTCTATCAAACCCCTGATTTTACGGTGGTGATGTGCTTATCGCCGCGATCCGGGAAGGCTTGACAGTGTTTTCCCACTCTGCTGTAGTGTCGGCCAGAGATAAGGCCTGCTTTCAAGCAGGTCGGCGCAGCACAACGCTGCTGCTCAGCAGGCATGAAAGATTCGATGATCACGATTCGAGATGTAGCCAAGGAGAGCGGGTTTTCATCAACCACGGTCTCGATCGTGCTCAATAATGCGCCACTCGCACGATATATTCCGGTTACCACCAAGCGGCGAATCGAGCGTGCCGCCAAGAAGCTCGGCTACCGGCCCAACGTGTTTGCCCGCTCCTTGCGAAGCAAGCGCAGTAACACCGTCGGCGTCATGGTCTTCGATATGGCCGATCCCTACTGCACGCTGGTATTGCGCGGGATTGAGAATTCCTTGTATCAGGCCTCCTATTTGCCCATCCTGACGGATGTGCACAACGATCGCAGCCGCTTCGAGCGTTATCTGGAAATGCTGCTGGACCGGCGTATCGAAGCGCTGATCGTCGTCGCAAACTGGCTTTTCGTGAACATCGAAGTGCTCGCCGATCTCGAAAAGAGCAGCGTTCCGACTGTAATGATTGGCCATGAGTTGCAGAATCCATCCATCAGTTCAGTCATCGTCGACAACGAGCTTGGAGCGCACACGGCGATTGAACATCTGCATTCTCTCGGTCATCGGAAGATTGCGATCATCCGCGGTCCGAAAACATTGTCGGACAGTGCTCCGCGATGGAAAGGGGTTCGCGGGTTCGCGAAATCCAGCGGACTGGAACTGGATTCCCGGTTGATTGCGGAACTTCCCGAGTCGAGCGACCCGGTCTCAAGCTTTGAAGCCGGCTACACGATAACCGAAGAATTACTCAAACAGAAGCGTTCATTCACTGCCGTGATGGCCTTCGACGATATGACTGCTTTCGGTGCCATTCGTGCACTGGCGAACGCCGGCCTACGCGTACCGCAGGACTGTTCCGTGATCGGCTTTGACGACGTCGCCGCGTGCAGCCTCTACACTCCTCCGCTCACCACCATTCGCCAGCCGCTGGAGGCAATGGGCGCGATGGCCGTCAGCATCGCGCTGGACGGTATCAACGCAGTACTCGAGAAGCGCGATGTGGCTGCCGTCCATCGCAAACTCGCGCCCGAGCTGGCATTGCGCGAATCCACCAGCAGCATCCTGTAATCAGAGTACTGTCCTTCGACGGCACCCTCTCGACCCAGCCCGACATCCTGCGCAGTGGCCGTCGCATCGAACTGACGATTCAGGTAAGCGAATAAATCGATCGTGAGCTGCTGGAGGAATTTGTGAGCACCGGTGGAATTTTCGGGATTATCGAGCGGCAGGAATGGATGAGGCCGGCCGAGGAAGCGTTACAAAACATCATTCACAAGCTATTTGAGTTCAAAGGTGGTCGGCAAACCAAGAACTTCCTCCACGGAACTTGGCTCGGTGATCCGCTGCACGTCATTCTCAGCGACGTCCCGATCGGCTCCTGGACCGCAGCGGTCGTTTTCGATGCGCTGGATTCCGCGAGCCAACGCCGTAAATACAGTTTTGCGGCCGATGCGGCGTTGACCGTCGGCCTCATCGCAGCGCTCGGAACCGCGGCTGCCGGCCTCACGGACTTTCAAGACGTTGATCCGCCGGCGCGGCGCACTGGGTTGCTCCACGGCCTCCTGAACATCGTAAGCGTCGGCTTTTTTGCAGGCTCGCTGGCGCAGAGAAGTCGAGGTCGTCGGAAGAGTGGGCGAAGCTTGGCGGTTCTTGGATACGCGGTTTCGGTCGCCGCAGCGCGTCTAGGCGGTCATCTCGTCTACCGGGAAAAGATTGGCGTCGATCACGGCACACCTGAACGACTGCCGGACGAGTTTACTGCTGTTCTCCCGGAATCGGGGTTGCCGCAAGGTTCGGCGACACGGGCGCAGCACGAAGGCACTCCCATTCTGATGGTTCGCGACGGTACGCGGATCTATGCCGTTGGGGAAACCTGCTCGCACCTGGGTGGGCCGTTATCCGAAGGCAAGCTGGAGGGAGGTGTTATTCAGTGTCCCTGGCACGGTTCACGCTTCTCGCTGCGTGACGGAAGCGTGGTCGACGGGCCGGCGGTGCATCCACTTCCCTGCCTCGAGGCGCGCATTCGCGACGGTCATATTGAAGTTCGCAAAACGAATTGCAGGGTTTCTGCCGAAGCCTCCTCTGGTAAGACGCCGAAAGCTGCCTAGTCCGCGTGCGCGTGTTCGCGTGAACCAACTTTCGCGAGCGCCTGCGACAAATCTGCAATCAAATCGTCAAGGCTTTCAATTCCGACCGATAAGCGAATCAGTTGCTGGGTTACGCCCATTTTCGCTCGGTGTTCAGCCGGAATCATGGCATGTGAGGTCAGCACGGGAACGGTAACCAAAGAATCGACCCCGCCAAGGCTCGGAGCCAGGGTAAACAAATTCAGGTCCTCCGTTAGCTTTCGCGCATCATCGCCACTGCCTTCCACTTCGAAACTGACAATACCTCCGCCGCCGCGCATCTGCTCCATGGCGAGATCCCGCTGTTCGTTGCCTTCCAGAAAGGGATAGTGAACCCGCCGAACATTCGGATGCTGCGCTAGAAACTCTGCCACCCGCAATGCGTTCTCGTTTTGCCGCTGAACGCGAACGGCAAGTGTCTTGATTCCTCGCAGCAATAGCCATGCGGCGTGTGGGTCCATGCAGCCGCCGAGTGTGGTCCGAGTGGCATGAATCTTTTCCATCAAGTCCGCGCGTCCCGCCACGACCCCGGCGATCAGATCCGAATGTCCGGCGAAGTATTTCGTTCCGGAATGCATTACGAGATCGATTCCGAACTCCGCCGGTTTGCAATTGATCGGAGTGGCAAAAGTGCTGTCGATCATGGTCATGAGATTGTGTTTCCGGGCGATGTCTACGATTTTCTTAAGATCGATAACCCGAGCCAGTGGATTGGTGGGGGATTCTACATACAGGAGTTTCGTGTTTTTCTGGATTGCGCCCTCATGCTGGTCGTACTCCGTGGTGTCGACGAAGGTTGTCTCGATCCCAAGTTTGGGCAGCCAATGCGTGAAGAACTTGGTTACCCCACCATAAATATCCTGCTGGGCGACTATGTGATCGCCACTCTGAAGCAGGGCAAGAATTGACGTGGTAATCGCATTCATGCCGGAAGCGAACAGCAAAGCTCGATCTGTGCCCTCGAGTTCAGCGATGGCCTGCTCCGCGACCGTGTGGGTGGGGTTTCCGTATCGCGTATAGAACATGTCGGTCGGCGTGGCTCGGACCTGCTGCTCGTTGTCCGTAACTTCGAAGGTCGAGGTTTGATAGATCGGGGTCGCCAGCGGACCATTCTTCTTGCTTAGATCGGTGCCACCGCGCACGGCTATCGTTTCGGCATGAAAATCATTGGATTTCATAGCAGCTCCGTGAGTAGAACTCCAGTATAGATTCATGGCTGCTTCCGGAGAAACTCCTCAGGCGCCCCAGCGCAGTAACAGCCAGTCACTTGACCTTAGCAGCATCCGCTATTCAAATAGAAGCAGCAGCGGAATTCTGAATCAAGGAGAGTCACCATTGATGCGATTTCTTGTCAAAACTTTTGGTTTGCCCCTGGGTGTCCTGGCGCTGAGCACGTTGTCCTCTTTCGCCGCAGCCAAGCCCCAAAGCTTCACCGGGACCGTGAGTGATGCCATGTGCGGCGCTAAGCACATGATGGAGGGCGATCCTGCTGCTTGCCTTCGCGCTTGCGTGCAGAAAGGCTCCAAGTACGCTCTAGTGGTCGGCGACAAGGTCTATACCCTCGACACCCAAGACAAATCCACTCTTGCCACCCTCGACAAACTCGCCAATCAGAAAGCGACCGTAAAAGGCCAGGCGAATGGCGACGACATTGAGGTGAGTTCGGTTTCCGCGGCCAAGTAGCCAAATTCCCCGTCGGCGGAAAGTGGAGTTTCGCTTTCCGCTAAATTTTTTGGGCGGCCCACCTCATTTTCATATTCTGTTTACAATTCGGTATGTTAGATTTGACCGTCACCTGAGGAAAAGCGGAGGAAAAACGAGTTGGGCAAAGACATGGTCCCGAAGCGGATCTTCTTTACCAAGGGAGTTGGTAAGCATCGTGAGCGTCTCACGTCTTTCGAGCTGGCCCTGCGCGACGCTGGTATCGCGGCACAGAACCTCGTCCGGGTTTCTTCGATCTTCCCGCCGAATTGCAAGCTGATCCCACGCTCTCAAGGATTGAAGTACCTAAGTCCGGGTGAAGTGGTATTCGCCGTTGTGGCCGAAAACTCCACTCGCGAGCCGCATCGGTTATTGGCCGCCAGCATTGGAGTGGCGATTCCAGCCGATCGCAATACATACGGCTACCTCAGTGAGCACCATTCGTTCGGCGAGACCGACAATGCTGCCGGCGACTACGCCGAAGAACTCGCCGCGGAGATGCTGGCTACTACACTGAACGTGGAATTCGATCCGGACCGTTCCTGGGACGAAAAGAAGGAAATTTACCGGATCTCGAACAAGATCGTGCGGACGGCGAACGTTACGCAATCCGCGGTCGGCGATAAGCGCGGCTTGTGGACGACTGTGATCGCGTCTGCGATCTTCATCTTCGACTAGCCGGTTGGCGTTATTTCTTCGCGCCAGCCTTTTCCCGCTTCCCTGTCGTGGCAGGTTTCTCTTTGCCCAATCGCTCAAGCACGGCGGCGACGATCAGCGGCAGCCCCAGGGTCGCATCTACAAAAACTTCCCCGAATTTGCCGCCTTCTGCGGGAGGCACGAACTTCCCCCAGGAAACGGCTTCGCTGTAGGGGCTGCCGGACAAACCGCCCCAGTACACCGGCTCAGGGCAAATTCGCAGGCCATAGTGATAACGCTTTAATGGCACATGTTCGCCGAGTCGCCGATGTCTCAACTCAATGAATGGCCCGAATTGCTGCGACCAGTTTCGCGGTACGCCACCCCCGATGGTGAAAATTCCCAGGCGTTTTTGCCGAAGCAACGTCGCAGCAAAGTGCTCCAGGTCTTCGAAGGGATCGAAACGAAGCTTATGGCGACCTGTGGACTCGCGAAGTCGGTTATTGAGGGCAAAATCCAAGCCTAGTTCGGAATCGGTAAACGCTGGAACGAACACCGGCACCCCTTTTTCATAGGCAGACTTGAGAATTCCGCGCTCGTCCTTCGAACGCTTTGCCAGATGCTGCCCGATGACGTGATTCAGCTTGTACGAGCAGACCACCTCGTTGTGATCCCATTTTTCCAGGATCGAAGCCATTACTTCTTCGACGTCGTCCAGATTTCGTTCCGGCTCGAGTGTGTCGTAAACCCGGTTATAGCCCTGCTCGTAGAGCTCCTCGTCGGCGACCTCCGAGTTGTAGCGAAAATGCGAGTGCCCCGTGGCTTCGACCAGTCCGTGCGCCATCAGCGCGCCGGTCGAGACGATAGCATTGACGATCCCGCGATCAATCAATTCTGCGATGATCAGGCTCTGTTTGGCGACAGTCATGGCGCCGGCCAGCGTCATGACCACAAAACACTCTTCATCCCGCGCCATCGCCTCAAGCACGTCCGCAGCCTCTCCCAACTGCCGCCCAGTGAATGCCGTCTTGCCCATGGCACGTACCAGGCCGTCAATTGAGCGAATTTTCTTCAAGTCCAGCGATTCCAGCGGAACCAGCCGGTCCTCGATTGGATCGTGCAGCGTGCGCTCAATGCCTGCCCCATCATGATTGTCGTGCTTCATCGTGTTCTCCGATGACTACTGTACTAGAAGCCGACTGTGCGCTGCCAGATTGCCTCACAAAAGGCAGCGTCATTTTAAGCGGAGCAGTTCGGTTCGTCTTGCGAATTGAACTGCGCAGTCGAAAGATCGCCTTTCTCAAAAGTTGAACAGACGCAACCGGGAATTTTCCCTTGCGACCAGGGATCAGTTAAGTCCGCCGGAGAGCTGGTATTCTATTTTCTCGTCAACAGGAGAACCGCACTTGCCTGACAATTTCCGAGTCGGATTGATCCAGATGTCTGCGACCGCCGACCCGGACAAGAATCTGAAACACGCGATTGACCAGGTCCGGCAAGCTGCTGGCCGGGGCGCTCAAGTCATCTGCCTTCCCGAACTATTTCAGACCCAGTATTTCTGTCAGCGCGAAGACGCTTCTCTGTTCGATTTGGCCGAGCCCATCCCAGGCCCCACGTCCAACAAGTTGGCCGCGCTGGCAAAGCAGCTCCACATTGTTTTAATTGCTTCTTTGTTTGAGAAGCGCGCGGCTGGCGTTTATCACAACACGGCCACGATCTTCGATACTGATGGCAAACTCACCGGTTTGTATCGGAAGATGCACATTCCCGACGACCCGCTTTATTATGAGAAGTTCTACTTCACTCCGGGAGATCTTGGCTTTCGAGCATTCGATACGGGCATGGGTCGCGTCGGCACGCTGGTGTGCTGGGACCAATGGTATCCCGAAGGCGCTCGGCTCACGGCATTACAGGGCGCCCATGTATTGTTTTATCCGACGGCGATCGGCTGGCATCCAGCGGAAAAAGCTGAGTTCGGCAAAGCGCAGCACGACGCCTGGCGCACCATTCAACGCGCCCACGCCATCGCGAATGGAGTTTATGTCGCCGTGGTTAACCGCGTAGGCTTTGAAACCGGCGACATTCGCGGCAAGTCGACGCCAGGTGCTGGGCTTGAGTTTTGGGGTGGATCATTCTTTTGCGATCCCTTCGGTCGAGTACTCGCCGAAGGATCCCATGACAAAGAAGAAATCTTGATCGGCGATGTTGATTTGAAAGCGTTGGAAGAGGTGCGTCGCAACTGGCCTTTTTTGCGCGACCGCCGGATCGACGCCTACGCCCCTATCACGAGTCGCCTGATTGACTGAGATGCTCCCTTCCCACATCTCTCATCCGGAGCGAAGTTGTTTGACTCGCTTGCGAGTCAGACAACGCAGTCGAAGGATCCCTACTCTCTTTCCGTTTGCCCATCTGCGTCAAGGCATTTTCTCCCAACCTCTCGATCAGCGAGAATGCTTATGACGCACTCGCTTCGCATGCCGGCGGAATGGGAGCCGCACGAGGCGACCTGGCTCGCTTGGCCACACTATAAGGACGACTGGCCAGGAAAATTCGAACCGATTCCCTGGGTTTATGCGGAGATCATCCGCCACCTTGCGCGTCACGAGCGCGTCGAACTGATCGTCAACGACCAGGCTTCCGAAAGGAAAGTCCGCAAAATTCTCGAGCGAGCCAATGCTCTCAGTGACAACATCCGCTTCCACCGCTGGCGCACTGACCGCGTTTGGACGCGCGACTCCGGGTGCACCTTCGTACAAGATACGCAAGCTGAGCCGGCGGCGATCACGTGGCGTTTCAATGCCTGGGCGAAATACCCAAACTGGAAGCATGATCAGAAAATCGGCTCGCTGATGGCGCAGGCAGCAAATGCCAGGCAGATAGCCCCAAGTCTGCGCAAACAGCGCATCGTGCTCGAAGGTGGTTCGATCGACGTCAACGGCCAAGGCACTCTCCTAACCACGGAAGAATGCCTGCTTAGTTCCACCCAGCAACGCAATCGCGGCTTTACGCGAAAAGACTACGAGCAAGTCTTCGCCGACTGTCTGGGCATAAAAAACGTCGTCTGGTTGGGGTCGGGCATTGCCGGCGACGACACCCACGGCCATGTTGACGATATCACGCGGTTTGTTTCGCCAGACACGATCGTTACGGCTGTCGAAGCTGATCCCGCGGATCCAAACTACGAGCCACTTCGCGAGAATATCCACCGGCTTCGGGAAGCAACCGATCAGGATGGCAAGACTCTGTCCATTGTCGAATTGCCTATGCCGTCGCCCGTTTACTTCGAGGGGCGACGTTTGCCGGCGAGCTACGCGAATTTCTACATCGCGAATGGATTGGTTCTGGTACCGATGTTCAACGATCCCAATGACCGGTTTGCGCTCGACACGCTCGCTGATTTGTTTCCCGACCGGGATGTAGTAGGAATTTACTCCGGCGATCTCATCTGGGGTTTTGGCGCAATGCACTGCATGACACAGCAACAGCCCAAAGTTCGCTAGCCTGGCACTGCTGATTTAACCCGCGCCGATGCCGTCGTACGCAACCCCACTGCCGCCACCGCGTACACGGCGAGCGCGAACAGGAGCAGCGCTTTCATGCCGAATACCAGAGACAGGTTTTCCAGCAGCCCGCCGACCACGGCACCCAGCATGTTTGCTCCCAAGGCAGCGCCAGGGGATTCGGTTGTTTGAAATTTGACCGCGAACAACATTCCCGCAAAGAATACGGGGATTGCAAACACCGCCGCAGCGGCACAACCGACTAACGCGGGGCTCGCAGGAATTCGCGAGAACGGGGCAAAATAAGCGAGCAGCAGTCCTCCGATCAAGCCGCCCACCATCCAGAACTTGTGGAACCGTAACCGCAGTTGATTCACAACTGCATTGGCGATCAAAATTGTACCCAACATTGCGGCGATCACAATTCCATTGACCTGCCATGTAGTTCCGAAGTAAAGCGCGAGCCGGCTGATCACCTGGGTTTCGAGTAGAAGAAATCCGGCACCCATGCTGAAGAAGAACAGTGATGGAGCGCGCCGGCGAGCGTCGGGAATTTGCCAATAAAATGTTCCCGCAACCATGATGACCAACAAGCTCATTGTGAAGAAGACGGCTGGTATCCACTTTCCCTGTTGATACAAGTAAGGCCAGTCATCGGTTGTGACAGCAACAGCTTGCGCGCTATTGTATGCAACGCGGTGTGCCTCCACGAACTCCAGCAGTGAGGGATCCTGCCGCAAGGCTTGCTGGACCCGGTCGGATGGAGAAATCACGAAGCATGACGCCGGAACCGTGTAACTGGAGTCCGCAGAAAAAACCAGCGGTGGTTTTCCGAATACATCCTGGAGCATCAATTCCAGACGCCTGCCTAGCCAGTCATGCTCGACTTCGAACTTAATGAACATGACACCGTCGTGGGCCAGCAGGCGCTTGGCCTCGCGAAATGACTCCTCGGTATAAACAAAGTTATCAATTCGAAGATTGCTGTAATCGGAGACTTCTGTATGGGAATCCAGCAATCCAAATAGCACAAGGTCGTAGCGGCCCTGTGCGCGCTTCATGAACGCCCGCGCATCGGTAACATAAGTGGTAACCCGGGAAGAATCGTAGGGATGTTCCGGGTGCGACTTCCCTAGCGTCAAAATGACAGGGTCGATTTCGACTGCATCGACCGCACGGCTGCCATTTCGCACCGATGCAGCCACATCGTTGCCAGTGCCCGCTCCTACCACCAACACGTTGGGCTCACGAACGGCGAAGCGAAACGGCAGGTTGTACGGATTCTCCCCTTGTCTCTCCTGAAGCAGTCCCGGATGCTTCATCAAAAATTCTGGTGCGAGATCTACGATTTTCTGGTAAACCGCGTGGTTCACAACCACCAGTGTGTCCTGCCATTCTCCGCTTGGAAATCTTTCCCGATCTACCTCCACCTGCTGGTACGGGCTCCAGAAGCTGGCATGGTTGGCGGTCGCCGGACTGTGAAGTAGAAGTGACGCCCCGACAGCCAGAGTAGCCATCATGATTCGAGCTCTATGACTAGTCTGTAAAGCCGCAAAGCCGACGAACACGAAGCTCAGCCAAACGGTCGGGCTGAGATGCAGCCACGCGACTACAAAGAATGCCAGAATCCCGCCCATGCTGGCCGCAACATTCCATGAGTACGCCGTCAGTGAACGTGGTGCCGTATCGAAAATGGCGCTGACCACCTGGCCGAGCGGAATAAACACACACGTAGTCAAGAAGAGCAACACAAGAGCAACACCGGCCGCCAGCAGGAAGTTCGGCCAGTGAATCACCGTGTCGGTCGCCCAGATCGCGACATCCTGCGCACCGCCCAATGCGCGCGAGAGCCCCTGTAGCGTTGCGCGCCCACCCCAAGGATTCCGCACGATGAGAATTAACCCCAGAAGAGCAAACGCTCCGGTCTTCCAACGTGGCCTATGTTTAGAGATTGCGCAGCCCAGTCCGAAACCCAGGAAGCACAACAGCAGGGCAAGGTTCTTGACGTATGCGAAGACCCGTACTTCCGTTCCCAGCCAACGAATAATAGCGAGCTCAGCAAACAACGTGAGGAAACTAAGCAGGCACAGGCGCGGCACGTTCCACACTTCCGGGGGTTCTTCGCCCGGGTAGCTTCTTAGCAGCAAGGACGTAGTTACGATTCCTGCGACGGCGAGGATAAAGCCAACAACTTGCCAGTTCACGCGAATGTCCGGACTTCGGCTCTAGGTCTTGAAGAGGATTGAACCAGGATCAGGTTCACTTCCGATATTGCGTTGGCTGCGGACCCTTCTCCAGCATCTCGCGGTTCCAGATCGCGCCTTCACGGGTATAGTTTGCCAGCTCGAAATCCTGCGTCAGTTCGAGCGCGTCGGTGGGGCAAGCATCTTCGCACAGGCCGCAGAACATGCAACGGCTCAGATCATATGTGAAAGTCGTGAGCTCTTTTCGGCGGGTCTTCTCGTTGCGCTCGCTGGAGACCACGATCAAATGCTCCGGACACGCCAGCGCACAGAGGTCGCACGCGATGCACATGGTCTCATTCGTATCGGGATTGACATTGAGCCGGGGCGCGCCGCGGTAGCGCTCCGCAACCTGCGGCCGCTCTAACGGATACTGCTCGGTGTAGATTTCTTTCGGATCCTGGTAACGGAAGGTGACACTCAGGCCCTTAATGAGGTCGACCATCAGCACTTTGCGAAGGAGATTGGGCAATCCCATAACGCCCATAGCATACCATCAAGCAGACGTAATCCAGTTGATTTGTCATCCGGAAGAAGCGTCCTTATGCTTAGAAGTTCGTGGAGCAGCAGACCAATACGCAACCCGAGGCCGCCAAGCTTTCTGACGAACTTTGGATGGAGCACGCTCTTCGCGCGGCTCATCGTGCCTGGGACATCGGCGAGGTGCCGGTGGGCGCGATTGTAGTCTGCAGTGGCACGATCGTCGGCGAAGGATGGAATCGCAACCTGGCGGATTCCGATCCCACTGCTCACGCTGAGGTTGTCGCTCTCCGCCAAGCCGGAAAAAACGTCGGTAACCATCGTCTGGGCAACTGCGAGCTGTTTGTTACAATTGAACCGTGCGCGATGTGCGCTGGCGCCATGGTGCATGCGCGACTTAAGCGGTTGATTTACGGCGCGGATGACCCTAAAGCAGGCGCAGTTCAGTCCGTGCTTCAGGTCTTGAACCATCCGGCCCTGAATCACCGCATGGAAGTACGTGGTGGCATCCTGGCCGGGAAATGCGCAGAATTGTTGCAGGAATTCTTTAAAAAACGTCGCTAGTGTTAACAAGCTACTATCCCTTAGCCACTAGCGATTGATTTTTGGCGCGGAGAGGTGCGTGAGCGGTTGAAACGATCCGCCTCGAAAGCGGACATACCTTGACGGGTATCGGGGGTTCGAATCCCTCCCTCTCCGCCAGAGTTCTTCTGTAAGTCTCGTCAAGTAGACCTGTGCAGTGCACCACATCGAGATGCCAGTTTCGCCGAACCTCAGTCCACGATAAACAGCTTTGCTCCTGTCGCCGTAGAGGAACGGTGGGCCTCAGCGCCATCAGCAACCTGATAGCTCATGCCCGGGGTCAGTGTGAACGTTCGACCATCCTGCAGCTCGGTATCGAGTTGACCTTCGACGCAGAACAACACGTGCCCCTTGCTGCACCAATGATCGGCCAGGTAGCCGGAGGTGTACTCCACAATCCGCACCCGGATATCTCCAAAGCTTCGGGTTCGCCAGTACGCGGTGCCCCGCTCACCTTTGTGCTCCGTACGTTCAATCTGACTCCAGTCAGTGAGTACGAATGGTAGCCCGGATATTTTCACTGGACACTCCTCCAAGAAACAGCGAGTCGCCCGTCCGATCCAACAGCAGACGGAGGATACACCAGGCCCACGTACTCGTTGAAGATGACCCGTTTGGTCACTTCGCGTGAGCCACGGTCACTCAGCAGCGTGACAACAGTCCTACCCGAACCTCCCGCCTCAACATAGTTTGAGACTAGAAGAAATTCCACTCACGAGGCAACGCCATGACCGTCGTGCTCGAAAAAAGCTCCTTGGATTTCTCCCACCATTCCAATCGCTTAACCATTTTGGACGGACATTCGTTGACCATCGAGGGAGTTGCTGCAGTTGCACGCGACAGACACCCAGTTGAACTGCATCCTGATGCGGTAGCGCGCATCAACAAGTGCCGCGCACTGCTGGAGCGCAAGATCGCAGCGCAAGAAATTATGTACGGCGTGAACACCGGAATCGGAGAGCTTTCCGAAATCGTCCTCACGCCGGAGCAGGTCGAGAAATACCAGAAATATCTGCTCTATTCTCATGCCGCGGGTTGCGGCGAACCTTGCACTGAAGAGAACGTTCGAGCCGCCATGCTGGCTCGCCTCAATACCCATTGTTGGGGACATTCCGGCATCAGGTTTGAGGTCGTGCGAACACAACTCGAAATGTTAAACCGAGGCGTGACCCCGGTTGTCTGCCAAAAAGGTTCCGTCGGCGCCTGCGGCGATCTTTCTCCGATGGCTCAGATGGCCATCACGCTCATGGGCGAGGGCGAAGTCTTCTATCGTGGCACGCGAATGCCTTCTCGAGACGCTATGGCACAGGCCGGGATTCCAACCATTACGTTCCGGGAGCGCGATGGGCTGGCCGCGATTAACGGATCGAACTTCATCAGCGGCATGGGCTGCCTTGAACTCTTCGACGCAGAACGTTGGCTGAGAACGCAAGAGATCGCATTGGCAATGACGCTTGAAGCTCTCAACGCCAATATGCAAGCGTACGATCCCCACATCCATCTCGTTCGGGGATACCCGGGTGCGCAGGAATGCGCCGAGAACATCCGCAATCTCACTCGAGACTCCGAACTGCTGAAACTGCCCGGGAAGAAAGTACAGGATGCCTATTCCCTGCGTTCCAGTCCGCAAGTCATCGGTGCGGCACGCGAAGCTTTCAAATGGGCGCGCCACATGTTGGAAATCGAACTGAACCACGCGGCTGATAATCCAACTTTCTTCCCTGACGAAGACCTCGTGCTCACTGGGGCCAATTTCCAGGGAACACCCATGGCCTTCGCGCTGGAGATGGTCGGCATGTCGATAACTACAGTTGCCGCACTCTCTGAGCGGCGGGTCAATCGGCTGATGAATCCGCACTTGTCTATGGGGCTTCCGGCGTTTCTTACCAAGGGCGCTGGCATGTTCTCGGGCTTGATGCTGACGCAGTACACCGCGGGCGCGCTGGTCTGTGAAAACCGCGTTCTCAGTCATCCCGCCGCGACGGGATCTATTCCAGCCGCTGCCGATCAGGAAGACTTCGTGTCCATGGGCATGACCACAGCCATCAAGACACGTCAGATCATCGAGAACGCCTGGTTTATCCTCGCCATCGAACTCATGGCAGCGGCTCAGGCATTCGATTTCCGTTTTCCGGTGAAGCCAGCGCCGGCGACTCAGGCCGTTTACGAGGTGATTCGCTCGATTGTCCATAAACTAGAGGAAGACAGGCCCCTGTTTGACGACATCAATCGCCTCGCCGCCGCAGTCAAAGATGGAGCGGTATTAAACGCTGCTACGGAGGTCATCGGCAAAATAAACTAAGATCAGTTCGAGCAACTTCCTACCCAACGACACAATCATGGAGTAGAGTCTCTACTGCGCTTTGAGCTCTTTTCAGGGGTCCACGTTGAAGAAACGCGCCATCCTTCTCTTTCTCCTCAGCACCGCGACATCGTTCGGATCGGACAACACACGAATCACTATCACGGATTACACGGTTGGCACAACCCAGTACGTGATTCATGGCAAGCGGGATGGCAAACCCATTACGCTGCTGTGCACGCAGGACAGCCCGTATTGCACCCCGCCAAAGCCCGGCGACTACGAACTGATTCCTTGGACCGTGCCGTCAATTGAATTTCGAGGCGGCCATGCCTGCACAGACGAAGATCTGTACACCATTGCAACCAAGTCTGAAAAGAGCAAGAAAGTTGGCGAATACTGCCTGGTCACGAACGAAGAGCCGCCTGCAAAGTAGGCAAGCAACAACCCGTGCACGCGCCGGATGCTATTCTCAATCCGCCGTTTTCTGAGGATGGCATGACAAATTCATTCATGCAGAGAGCGATTGATCTCTCAATTGAAAATGTTCAAAAGAGTAATGGCGGACCCTTCGGCGCCGTCGTGGTGAAGGACAATCGAATTCTCGCCGAGGGCACAAACTCGGTGGTGAAACGCAGTGACCCTACGGCTCATGCGGAAATTGTTGCGGTGCGCGAGGCGTGCCGTAAACTTAACAGCTTTCAATTAACCGGATGCGAGATCTACAGTTCTTGCGAGCCATGTCCTATGTGCCTCGCGGCACTGTATTGGGCACGCCCTGCCAAAATCTTCTATGCCGGGACACGAAATGACGCCGCCGAAATTGGATTTGATGACACGTACATCTATGCCCAACTCATGCTCCCGGTCGAACGCCGCGCAATCCCAATGAAGCAACTCATGCGAGACCAGGCTCAAGAAGCTTACCGGCGCTGGAAAGCAAAGCCGAATAAGAAGCAATATTAGGGAATCACAATCCGCGCAGAAATTTCTGTGCCTCCTCCAGATGAGGAAATAGCTTCTCCTCCGCCTGAAATTCCGGCGAATGTACACAACGTCGACTGCCGCGTAGCTTCACGGGATGCTTCAGGTGGAGCATCTCGTGATAGAGAATGTATTCCACCACATAGGTCGGCACACCCGGATGATCGAAAACTCTGCTGACCACAATGGCATTGTGTGCGGGATCATAGTGGCCCAAGCTGTTTCTGGCCCGTGAAGGGCTCCAGGTCAGTTGTGGCCGTCCGAGCAAGCCATGAAAGAAACGCCGGTTGAGGTCCTCAAAAATGGCCTCGAGATCATAAGTTCTTCCCTTCGCGGTATCAATCCGTTTTCGGCCCCGCATCTGTCGAAGCAAGTGCGCCTTGGTGCGAACATGGTGGCTCGAAACATAACGTCGATACCGGGTCGCGTATTCCCGCTCAATGCTCTTGCGATACATCTTTGCCAGCAGAATATGGGCAATCGCTCGGAGAACGGGCTCGGGCGCGCCTTCCAGCAAGTCAGAAAGCCGGACAAACAACCTCCCTTCTCTCAAACGGATGGTGTTGTTGATATTTGCAAATGCGAAAAACTCGACCGTCAGGTCCGGGACTGGGGCCCGCGGACGCAAATCACGATAGCTTTCGTGGAAGATTTGAAGAAGCCGCTCCTTCACGTTGCGGCTAGATTAGCATGCGACACAACTTACTTTTTCCGATGCTTCCAGGTTTCTTCCTGCTCGGCGAGTAATTGCCGGTGATCCCGCGAACCGCCATCCAGTGAGTCAATGGCGTTGTCGAGAAGGAACTGATATTTCTGCTCCTCAGCCGGAGTACTATCGCTCGCGCTCTTGATAGCGCGCAGTTTGGATTGAAATTCAGTATCGGCCTCGATCACCAGTTTTAAAGGCTTGCGTAGATCGGCGTTTCGTGCAACGAAGGTGTCGATGTTGTCGCTTAGTTCGTCGTAAACATCCAGAAAGTTCTGCAGCTTGTCGTGGGTTTGCTGAGCTCGGTCGGGGACCTTGGGGTCCGAGCGCATCTGTTCCAAGGCAACCAGCCGGTCACGGGCAAACTGGATGTAAAGCTTGATTCGCGCCGTTGGCTCCTGCGCTGCGTCGCGCAGTTCGTCGATCTCCTTGTCATTCAGGGGCTCTCGCCGAGACTGCGCATGCATGCCATAAAGCAGCAAAGGCACCGCCAACCCCACGCAAACGATCTTAATGATTTTCTTCACTTTTATTTCTCGAACATATGATTCAACAAGTCTTGCGCGAGCGATACCAGGCGCTCTGCCGCGGCCTGCACTGGGGCCTGGTCTTCAAAGTTAAGAGTGCGCTTGATGTCTTGCAAGCGATGTCCCATCTTTCGCGCGGCCATTTCCGTCGGCTTCAGTTTCTTCCCTGATTGAATGGCGGCATCGTGAGCTTTCTCGGAATATGTAACCACATCACCCACCGCAGAGCGCGCCTCGTCGACTTTTCCCGCGCTATAGAGCTGATCGGCAGATCTGAGTTGATGCTCGGCGATATTTATATAGAGTGACGGCTGGTCCTTCATTGGGGCGGCATTCGCCCGTGCAATCATCTCCTGCAACGATTCCTGCTTCGCGGCCAAGCAAGCAATCGCCGCGAACAGAATGATGAGGACTAGCCCGCATCTGCGCATACTCATTTCTTCGGTTCAATCGCGATCAGGCGATGCCGCGCCTGCCACTCCTGATCGGGATACGCTCCTTGAGCAACCTCGAGAAACTTATGGTAATTCTCTGCCGCCTGCTTGTAGGCGCGCAAGTGATCGTAGGCCGTAGCACGCAGGAAATAGCTGACCGGGATTTCGGGCAGAAATTTAGCACGAGCATCGGTGGCCCTGATCGCCAGCTCATAGTTCTTGTTCTCGTTCGCGGCGACCGCGAGATCGCCGTACGCGGCCCCGAAGTCCGGCTTGAGCTTCACCGTCGTCAAGAATTCCTGCTGGGCATCCGGAAACTTCTTCTCTTTCAGCAGCACCGTCCCGAGACCGTAATGCGTTTCAGCGTCATTAGGATTGGACTGGAGCAACGCCTTATACTGCGCCTCGGCTTGCGGGTATTTCTTCTCGTTGGTGTAAACATCGGCCAACTCCCGCTTTAGGGCGACATCATTCGGCGATAGTTTCAGGGCGGTTTGCAATTCGCCTTCAGCCTCTTCTTCCTTACCGGAAGCAGCTAAAACCCGGCCCAGCTGCATGTGAGCTGCTGAATCATTTGGATGCAAAGCAACCAACTTGTAGAGAACCTCAGCCGCATCCGCATAACGATTTCCTTGCATGTAGATGTTTGCTAACCCGGTTAGGGCATCGGCGGAATTGGAATCAATAGCCAGCGCCTGCCTGTATTCCCCTTCGGCATCGGCGAAACGCTTTTGTTTCTCCAGGAGAAGTCCCGCCGAAAGGTGCGGCTCGAGATCCTTCGGTTGGAGTGCGGAAGCCAGCTTGTATGCATCGATCGCCTCATCGGAATTGCTCGTCTCTAGCAAGTGGGCCAATGAGAGCCAGGCGCGAGCATGGCCTTCGTCGATGTTTGCTGTCGGCTTAAGAGTGGTTGCGGCGCGAAGGTATTTCTCGGCTTCAGCATCGCCATTCTTGGCCAGCATGAGGCCAAGATTCAGATTCGACTCGAAAACGTCCGGTTTGGCATCGACAGACTTCCGATATGCCGAAATCGCGTCCTGGGTATTTCCTAGTGCATTAAGAACAAACCCCAGGTCGAACCACGCCTGATAGTTGGCGGGAGTCGCCTCCACCACTTTCTTTAAGAGCGGCTCGGCCGAGGCGTAATCCTTCTTTTCAATATCCGTCTCGGCCTGCACCAGTTCCGGCGGAAACGATGAATCTTGTTCGGCGACCCGATGATGACGAATGGTCTGCCCGGTGCTCTGTGCCGCGGAGGCTGCTGTGCCCAGCAAAATCAGCAACACGCAGATCGCCAGTTGCTTAATGGCTGCCATTGCCGAGATGTCCGTTGCCGTTCAGCACTCGCGCCAGAAACTGCCCCGTGTAGGATTGCGGCAATCTGGCGATCGTTTCCGGCGTCCCTGCTCCCACAATATATCCGCCGCGCTCTCCGCCTTCGGGGCCAAGATCTATGACCCAATCCGCCGTCTTTACCACTTCCAGGTTATGTTCGATGACAAGAATCGAGCCTCCGGCATCGATCAGCCGCCGAAAGGCCGCGAGCAGCTTGCTGATATCGTCAAAGTGAAGCCCCGTCGTCGGCTCATCGAAGATGTACAACGTGTGCGTACGACGGGCCCGATCGCCCGTTTTATCGCGTCCAGCCGGTTGCAAATGAGCTGCAAGCTTCATCCGTTGAGCTTCGCCACCAGACAGTGTGGTCGCCGATTGGCCTAGCCGCAAATATCCGAGTCCCACTTCATCGAGTACGCGCAGCTTTTCCGTGATCTTGGGCGCGCTGGCGAAGAAGTGCAGCGCTTCCTGCACTGTGAGATTCAGCACCTCGTGAATATTCTTGCCGTGATAACGCACGTCCAGGATCTGAGGTTTGTAGCGAGTGCCCTTGCATTCTTCGCAGATCAGCTCAACATCGGCCAGGAACTGCATCTCGACGGTAACCGTCCCATCCCCCTGACACACGTCGCATCGTCCCCCGGGAACGTTGAACGAAAAATGGCCGGAGGTGAAACTCTGCTTTTTCGATTCTGGTAACGACGCGAACAGCTCGCGAATCGCGTCGAACGCCTTGATATAAGTCACCGGATTGGAGCGCGGAGTTCGCCCGATGGGCGACTGGTCTACCAGCACGACCTCATCGATAAACTCCGCTCCTTCCACTCGGTCCCACGCCACAGGTCCGGTGACGCCAGGTCCCTGTTTCTTGGCGGCTGACAATGCCTGATACAGAATGTCGTGCAGCAACGTTGATTTGCCAGAACCTGACACTCCTGTGATTGCCACCAACATTCGCAACGGCACTGCAAGGTCGAGATGCTTCAGGTTGTGGGCTCGTGCGCCGAAGATTCGGATCTGTTGCGTCCCCGGTTTTCGCCGGGAACTTGGCACCTGGATTCGCAATTCTTCCGCCAAGTAGCGGCCAGTTAGCGATTGAGGAATCTGCTTGATGCGGTCATAACTGGCGGACGCAATCAATTTCCCACCGTTCTCGCCCGCCCCTGGGCCAAGATCGAGAATCACATCGGATGCTCGCATCACGTCGGGATCATGTTCCACCACCAGGATCGTGTTCCCGAGGTTTCTCAGATCTTGCAGGATTTTGATCAGCCGGTGCGTGTCACGGCTGTGCAACCCGATCGATGGCTCATCCAGAACGTAAAGCGTCCCCACCAGACGTGATCCCAACGAAGTCGCCAGTTGTATCCGCTGCGCCTCCCCACCCGACAGCGTCGAAGACAGCCGATTCAGCGTCAGATATTCCAATCCCACTTCGATTAAAAACCCCAGCCGCTCCTGAATCTCCTGCAGCAGTTTGCCTGCGATTCCCTTTTCCTGTTGGCTTAGCTGTACATCGGCAAAAAACTTGGCCGCTTGTTCCACCGTCATACAGCAGACATCGCATATGTTCTTGCCACTGATTTTGACCTGCCGTGCTTCCAGCCGCAGGCGAGCCCCGCTGCAATCGGAGCAAACCGAATACCCTCGGTAACGGCTCAGGAAAACCCGCACATGTAGCTTGTACTTCTTCCGCTCCAAGTGATTGAAGAAGCCCCGAACCCCGAAGAATTTTCCTTGTCCCTGGATAATGAGCCGCTGATGTTCGGGCTCGAGTTCAGCCCATGGCACGTCCAGGGGGATCCCGGCCTGCCTTGCGAACCGCTTCATTTCCGTCGCAAGCGTGCGGTATTTAGGCTTCGTCCAGGGCTCGATTGCGCCCCCGTTCAAGCTTTTCGAGGTATCGGGGATCACCCGGTCCAAATCGAAATCAATGGTGTTCCCGAACCCTTGGCATTTCGGGCAAGCGCCGTAAGGATTGTTGAAAGAAAACAACCGAGGTTCCGGTTCCTCATAGCGAATATGGCAACGCTTGCACTCGAACCTTTGGGAAAACCGCAGTCGTTCGGAAGGCGCGCCCTCTCGCGGCGCTGTTTCGAAAATCACTTCTCCGGATTCGCGATAGCTGATTTCAATCGCATCTACCACTCGTGCGCGAGCCTCGGCCGATACCACAAGGCGGTCGACCAGGATGAACACCGGCTCAGAAAAATTCACCTCCAGCAGCGATTCGGGGGTCGAAAACTCAAACACTTGGCCTTTTTGATAAAGGCGATTGAAACCGCGCGTGCGCAGTTCTTGAAGCCTCATCTTCAACTGTTCAGAGACCGCGGCACCTTCCTTACGAACTTTCTGGCGCTTCTTCGCACTGCTGTCTTGGGCAGCTTCCACTCTCTGAAGCGGAAACAACACATTCAATCGTGTGCCATCGCCCAATGCCAGCACGGCCGACGCGACCTCATCGACGGTATCCTTCTTGACTTCCTGACCGCACTCCACGCAGTAGGTTCGGCCCACCCGGGCAAACAACAAGCGCAAGTAGTCGTAGGTTTCCGTGGCCGTCCCGACCGTGGACCGCGGATTCCGGGTGCTGTTCTTCTGCCGGATGGCGACTGCAGGCGCGATGCCATCAATCACGTCAGCATCTGGTTTTTCAATTCTTTCGAGGAACTGCCGGGCATACGCCGACAACGACTCGACGTAGCGCCGTTGGCCTTCGGCATAGATCGTGTCGAAGGCGAGCGACGACTTTCCCGATCCGGACACACCCGTAACTACCGTCAACGAATTGTGCGGGATCTCGAAATCGACGTTCTTGAGGTTATGGACCCGTGCCCCGCGTACAACAATGGTTTCTGTGGACATTCCAGAGTAGCCACAAACCCGCTTTCCCGTGTGGGAGGACGCTCAGATCACTTCAGAGGTGTGGCTGAATCCCCCTATTATAAAGCAGTGGCAATGCTCCTGACTTTGGGCGGCAAAACGGCTATGATCTTAAGCTCTTAGCACTTAAGCAATTCTGAATCGCGTAAGCGATCCCATGGGCCTGATTGCACGTACCACGGTTTCCGCCGCCTCTCGGGCGTTACCCAAGCCGAGCGCCCACTTTCTTCAGTATTTCCTCGTGCTGTGGCTGCAAATGTCAGAACTTTCCGACATTTGGCATGCCAAGAAAAATAGCGTTTACAACGTTCTCTGGGTGCTTGTCTTTGGGTTCGCGACACTGAATATTCTGGGATTGGTGCTTCGGCGCTTCGAACCGCGTCGCACCAGTCTGAATTTTGGCGAGGTACTGGCGATAGCCGTGGTATTTGTCTCTGTGTTCCTCCTTGGTCTGGAAATGCTGAACGTATTTCACATATTTCCCATCAAGCTCACACCTCAATAAACGCTCCTTTGCGGTATCATTCTCATGAATGGCAAAGAAGACGGCAGCATTTGAAGTCACCTGTCCCTGCTGTAGCGCGGTGTTGAAGGTCGATGCCGAGACGGAGGCAGTCATCGCTCATACGCCTGCCGTCAAGCCAAAGATGTTCAATGACATCGAAGCCGCCGCACAAGCCATGAAAGAACAGGACAGCCGCAGGGAGTCGATCTTTCGCCAGTCTGTCGAAGCACAGAAACACGCCTCTGATCTCCTCGAAAAGAAATTCCAGGAAGCACTCAAAAAGGCCAAAGAGTCGCCGGACACCGGTAAACCCATTCGCGACTTCGATTTAGACTAAGCCCAAATTCCAGCGGAGTTTGTTTAACTTTCCTTTAACGTATTTTTAATGTGTTAGCTATGGTCGTGATCGATAAGCAGGCGTAAAATCCTCGCTCTATGCGTGATCGTCCCCTGCTCCTGGGACATCGAGGAGCGCGCGCAGTTACCACCATTCCCGAAAACACGCTGCCCTCGTTTCAACTGGCTCTGCGCCACGGATGCGACGGATTCGAACTTGATGTAAGACTCGCAAAATGTGGGGCGGTCATTTGTCACGATGCCGAATTCCACGGAGTTCGCGTCTCGGCAGTCAATGATGCGAAGTCGGTGAACTTGGCCACACTTGACGAAGTTCTGCGTACTTTCTCCAAACAAGCATTTCTGAATATCGAAATCAAAGTGCCCGGGCTAGCCTCCGAGGTCCTCCTTGCCATTAGCGAAAATCCTCCTGAGCGCGGTTACGCGGTGTCTTCGTTTCTGCCCGAGGTGTTGACCGACCTGAATGCACGAGACGAATCCATCCCTTTGGGCTTCATTGTCGACGACCGTACACACCTGTCCCACTGGCGAGATCTTGCTGTGCAATACGTCATCCCGCAGCACTCTCTGGTCACGCCAGAGCTAATTCGGGAGGTGCATGAAGCTAGTCGGATTTTGTTTACCTGGACGGTGAATGACGCGCGGAGAATGCGCCTGCTCGCTGACTGGGGAGTAGACGGAATCATCTCGGACCAAACCGAATTGCTGGTAAAGACATTACGCCCGCACGGTGACAACTAGAATCCTGCCGTGAATCAGTTCAGTCGCTAATGTACCCACTCGCCTGGTAGATAAAGCTCCTGGGCAGTTTTCGCCGAACGGCTGTTTACCGCCGCGGGGCGAAATGCCGCGACCTTCGGATTCCTGATTCTCTACGATGGCCTGGCCAACGAATTAAAGGAGTTCTAGCCTGATATTCGCCGCAAAGTGTTTCACAAGCAGACTCCTTAGTTCGCATCTAAACTCGAGCCGTCGGGCCGGACTCGCTGTTGCGACTGCGGCATATTAACCCTCTCGCGCCTGAACGGCGGGGTTAAGAAATGCGTCGCGCTCCTCTTCAAACTGCTCTAATTCCAATCCCGTGCGATGCGAATCCCAAGCCATTGCCGCAGCGATTTTCCTCGCAGCCACTTGGCTACACTCAGGCGACCAGCATGGCCCCAGCGCGACCGGACCACGGCGCAGAAGGAGGTCCGCCAGCGTGACTGCAAACTCCTCATTGGATCCGTACACCGCTTCAGCCACCGTGTGCTTGCTATGAGGACATAGCGGAGAACGCAATTGCGGATTGGCTTGCTGAATGTGTGCAATCTCGAGCGAACGTTCTCCGAACCAGTCAAACATTGCACTCGCAGTTTCCTGCGAAACGCGTCCAATCGCAGCCACTTTCTCAATTGTGCTTCTTACGCCGTCCTCTAGGTCTGACTCGCGTACCAGCACTGTACGTCGCTGCACTCTTTGCTCGACGCCGATCCTTTCGGCGCATTCTCGAGCCACGCAGCCTGCGGTGGTCAGCTTCCCGCCGATTACCGAAATCATTCCGACCGCACCATCCGCCGCATGATCATGCAGAAAATGTCGTCTGGTTGTGCTTAGTGGATTGGAATCCGGCGAATACGGAAGTGGCCGGATTCCGGAGAACGCATACCGAACATCACTCTTGGATAGAGGGACGCCGGGAAACAGCCGCTGAACCGAACCTAGCAAGTAATGCAACTCATCGGCGTCAGGCCGTGCACGATCTGGATTGCCCGTATCCGGCACTTCGGTTGTGCCCACGAGGAGCTGTTCGTTCCAGGGAATGAGAAAAATGGGCCGCCCATCAATAGCTTCGGCATATAGCGCCGCATCTGGCGCTCCAGAAAACTTGGGCAATACGATATGAGACCCACGGACGCCTCCGATCATGGCTTTAGCGGTGCGAACCCCCGACGAGGAGCACACCCGGTCGGCCCATGGGCCAGTCGCATTGATTACCCATTTGGCTTGTATATTTTCTTCAGTCCCGTAGAGCTCGTTTCGCAACCGAGCGCCTGTCACGCTTCCATTTCTTATCTCAACGGCAAGAACCTCCGTGTGATTCCGCGCGACGCAGCCCGCCCGCACGGCTTCCCAAAGCCATTGCGCGACCAATCGTTCCGGGAATTCGCATTGCGCATCTTCGTAATCAAGAACGGAAAAGCGCTTATCCGTATCCAGCAGCTTCTCAAGCCGGACACGCACCGAGCGAGTACCGTTTTTGCCGGAACCGCGATGACCGAGCTGGCGATACAGCCACAATCCAGCACGCACCGCCAGAGCGCTGCGTCGGCCGTCTCCGTCCAGAACCAACAAGAACTGCAGTGGACGTACCAGTCCTGGGTACTCCGTCAAGAGCCTTTCCCGCTCTCGCAATCCCTCACGCACCTGCTTAAGATCGCCTTGCTCCAGGTACCGCAGCCCTCCGTGGATGATCCGAGTTGAGCGACTGGTAGTGCCCGAGCAAAAATCCCGCTGCTCGACGAGCAACGTACGGCGGCCAGCGCGGGCACACTCGCGCGCAACCGCAACACCATTGATGCCGCCGCCAATCACCAGCACGTCGAAGTGCTGACCATCCAATGAAGCACGGAAGTTCATGCTGTTGCTTAGATGCCGAAGGGGTTGCAGAACACCTCAAGTCTGGCCGAACGCACCAAACCTCGAAAGATGACGTAAGTTTAGCGACACCGGCAATTGCCCGCCCCTGCTCGCCTCGTTTACAGTGTTCTCGGTGCCCACCACAGGAGAGCGTTTCGAACGCGTGGTTTCGATCATGGCCCGTTTACGGGCGCCCGGTGGTTGTCCGTGGGACCGGGAACAGACCTTCGACTCGATCAAACCCTATACCCTGGAAGAAACTTACGAAGTACTAGAGGCCATCGACAACCGCGATTGGGACGAACTGCCAGGCGAACTCGGCGATCTCCTGCTGCAAGTCCTCTTCTATTCCGAGATGGCCAAGGAACAAGGTTCCTTCTCGATCGACGACGTTTTGGAACGGCTTTCTACCAAACTGGTGGATCGTCATCCGCACGTCTTTGGCAATGTTAAGGCCGATACCTCCTCTGAAGTCCTTCGCAATTGGGAAGCCCTCAAGGCCGAAGAGAAGAAGAAGCGGCTGGAGGGCGGCGGGGGCAAGGCCGCTGCGCCGGAAGCGCAACCAGGATCCGTACTAGCGGGCGTCTCCTCGGCGATGCCGGCGCTACTCGAAGCCCACAAACTCAGCTCTCGTGCTGCCAGGGTCGGCTTTGACTGGCCAAACATCGACGGCCTTTTTGAAAAGCTCGATGAGGAAGTTTCCGAACTGCAAGAAGAACTGCAGGATTTTCCGCCTCCCGGCCCAACGCCTCCGGGAAGCGGCGTCGCTGGCTCCGGCCGCGATGAAATCAGCGATGACTTGCGATCACGATTAGAAGAAGAGCTTGGCGACCTGTTTTTTGTCCTGGTGAATATCGGCCGCTATTTGTCGCTCGACCCCGAATCCTCCCTGAAGAAGACCAACCGCAAGTTCAAGCGTCGCTTTCAATGGATGGAGGAGCAACTCCGCTCCGCCGGACGAACTCCCCAGGATGTCTCGATCGAAGACCTCGAAAATCTCTGGCAGCAATCCAAGCAGC
>Ga0070741_10003844_pt1 | contig 36145 bp, 30 predicted proteins | sample Coa_R1_4_FD_66440 | JGI IMG/M metagenome (GOLD analysis project Ga0070741, IMG submission 66440) | Surface soil microbial communities from Centralia Pennsylvania, which are recovering from an underground coalmine fire - Coalmine... | ecosystem: Environmental > Terrestrial > Soil > Unclassified ... | reverse complement strand
GCCTGCACGACGGCCGACCACTGCACGGCGGGCGCGTGTCACGGGACGCCGCTCGTCTGCGCGCCCCTCGACCAGTGTCACGAGGGCGGGGTCTGCAACGCGTCGACCGGATGCTCCAATCCACCAAAGCCGAACGGCACGGCGTGCGACGACGGCGACGCCTGCACGGAGAACGACACGTGCGCGCTCGGCGTGTGCGGCGGCACGACCATCGGCGCGTGCCGGGCGAACCAATACAAGTGCTACGCGGGACACGGCGGACGGACGGATTCCCGTTCGTCGACCGTCGCGAACGACCTCGGGACGTCCGCGATGGTCGTCGGGCGGACCATCGAGGAGTGCAATCCTGCCGCCACGGACGTCCCCGTTCAGGACGCCACCACGCACCTCATGTGCTCCGGGATGAAGCTAGCGCACGGAACCGGGTTCGCGCACGCGACGCTCCACGTCCACGACGTCTTCGGCGACGTCGACGCGACCGTACTCCGCCCGCTGAGCCTGTGCGCTCCCGCCGGCGAGGCCGGCGGGCCCGCCCCGCTCACGCCGGACGAGTACGCCTGCTACCGCGTTCGCGCGCGCCCCGCCGACGAGCGCAGCGTCACCATCGTCGACGAGTTCGAAAACCGGACGGCTCGCATGCTGCGGCCGTACAGCGTCTGCATACCGGCGAGCGTCGACGGGAAAGCGATCAAGGATCCCAAGACACATCTCACGTGCTACCAGATCCGGGACGCCGCGAAGGGCCCGTTCGCGCCGCGCTCGATCTCGCTCGTCGGGGCGGGCGGCGCCGATACCGTCTATCTCACCCGGCGCCGGACGTTCTGTGTTCCGAGCACGATCGTCCCCTGTGCGAGCGTCACGTTCACGACGACGCCCGGCTCCGCGACGTGCGGCGGGCCGGAGCTCGACCCGCCGGCGTCGGCGCCTTTTTCCGGCGCGATCTTCGACGCCGCAACGGGCGGCAACAAGGTCGGCGACCTCGGCACCGGGTGCACGTATTTCGGCGGCGGGGACAGCGAATACTATCCGGCGGCGCAGATCGGAACGGGGGGGAGCTTCCGACTCGAGACCACGTCCTGCGACGGCCCCGTCTGGTCGCTCACGGCGAGCGCAGGGACGGACTTCCAGGACTGCACCCTCGGGCCGTCGAAGCGGCGTATCTGTCTCAACCAGCCGACGCGGAGCTGCGTCAAGGACGCCGATTGCGGCGACGACCTGGTCGGCGCCTGTGCTCGCGCGCCGCGCTGCTTCTCGGGACCGCCCTTTCCGTTCCGGACCGTCGTCGGCGCGTGCGTCGTGACCGCCGTCGCCGCGGACGCTACGGGGGAATTGAACCCTACGACCGGTGAGGTGTCCCTGACGACGCCGACCCGCGTCGACGTCTACGTCACGTCGGACATCGCTCACCCCTGTCCCCGCTGCATCGGCAACGTCTGTCAGGGCGGCGCGCGGGACGGCCTCACGTGCCGGCCGAGCGGATCGCTCGAGCAGACGAGTCTCGACTGCCCGCCGCTCGACTCGCAGTTCTACCTGGCGCTCGGCGGGACGGCGAAGTCGTCGACGCAGCCGGTGGTCAAGAGCGCGAGCGACGGGCTCTTCTGTCCAGGACAGCGGAACCCTGGCGCCTTCGGGCGGCCCGAGGTCCGTCGCATCGAGGAGACCGGGACGCCGGCCGGGAACCTGCTCGACATGGCGCCCCACCCCGCGACCATGCTCGACGTCCCGTGCATGGGATCGACGGGGGACACCGAGGTCGACGAGCTCGCGGACTTCCCGGGGCCGGAGGCGCAGAGCGTCGCCGGAACGGTCCAGCTGGCCCGGTAGGGCGACCGCCACGGTGTCAGCGCGGAACGAGCTGGATCGCGCGTTCCGGACACGCGACGCAGAGCCCGCACGCGTGGCAGGCGTCGGCGCGGACGGCAAAGGCCTGCCGGCCGCCGTGCGCGAAGACCTTCAGCCGGCCGACGTTCGGGGCCGTGCGCCGCATTGCCGACCATGCGCCGGGTAGCGCTGCGGCACGGCGGTCCGGTCGTCGGGGACCGCCGGTAGGAACTCCGTTCGACATGGACACGCCGGAAGGAACCGGAGTTCATACCGGAAGGTACGATTTTGCTGGGTTGAAAGCCGGTACGCGGGTTGCACCAGGGACATTCCCGGAGGGCCGATGCCGAGCGCGACGGCGACCACCGGGTCCTGACGAGATGACTGGCTTCTACCGCGGCCCGCGCCGCCGGGGTCCCGCCAGCCGCGGGAACCGCCGGACGGCTGCCGGCGTCGTCCAGGAGCTGAATACGCAGGTCCACGGCATCGCGACGTCCGTGCGGCGCGCCCTCGGCGACGCGATGCTCCCCGAGGAGCACCGCCATCGTCTCCGCGAGATCAACGGGGCGTGCCGGGAGCTCGTCCGCCTGGCCCTTCGGCTCCAGGACCTGGCGATCCTCGGCGCCGACAGCGACATCTACGCCGTCGTCTGCATCCACTGCGGGGAGACGATCCTGAGCGTGCGGGACGTCGGCACCGCGGAGGTGAACATGATGCTCGATCACCTCCGGCGGGCGCACCCGGAACGGTCGTAGCCGTCGACGGCGGCAGTCCGCCGGCTACGCCCGCCGGCGGTGCTCGCGGTACATCCGCAGCGCGAAGTCGCCGGCCCGCGTGGCGCGGAACCGGTCCCGGAGCGCGACCAGCGCCGGCGGGAGACGGTCAACGGGGAGGTACGGATACTCCGGCGGAGCGACGAGCGGCCCGCCGAGCGCGGCGAAGGTCAGATCCGCCGCCGTGAACCGGTCGCCGGCGAGAAACGTGCGGCCGTCCGCGAGCCGCCGATCGACCTCCGCGAACACGTCCTCGACCATCGCGAGCGACTGCGCCGCGTGCGCATCGTCCAGGCCGAGCGCACGCCCCATGTACGCGCGCGCGAGCGGATACGCCGCGCGAAGCATCGCGCGCTCCCAGCCGGGGACGTGGCCGAGCGCCGCCCGCATGACGAGGCGTCTGTCTGGCAGCACGTGATGATAGGCGAGCCGACGGACATGCGGCCCGAGCCGCTCGTCGAAGTCGTCTTCGAGCGCCGCGACCTCGGCGTCGATCGCGGGCGGATAGAGCCGGCGGTCGGCCCGGTCAGTGAAGCGGAGGATGTCGGTCGAGTCGGCGAGCACGCCGTCCGTCTCGGTGACGAGCACGGGAACCGTCCGGCCCCCGCCCGCTCGCCGCGTCGCACGCCAGTGGAAGAGCGGCAGGTGCCCTTCCTCGACGAACGGCAGGCCCGCGTGCTCGAGGGCCCACCGCACCTTCTCGCAGTAGTGGCTGAACGGAACCGTGATCAGCCGGAGGCGCGTCGCTACTCCGCGAGGCCGGGCGCCCAGAGGTACATGAAGCGCGGCCCGCTCCCGAGGACGCCGAGATCGACCGGCAGGAGATTCACCTGCGCCGGCGCCCCGCGCGTTGCCGAGTAGACGTTCTCCCGCGCCTCGTCGGGGCGGTGATACATGACGACCCGCGCGGTCTCGACGTTCGCCGCCGCCTTGGCATCGTCGATCGCCCGGTGGAGGTCGCCGATCTCGTCGACGAGCCCCGCGTCGAGGGCCTGTGCGGCGTCGAAGATGCGGCCGTCGGTCAGCTGCGACAGGCGCGACTCGTCGAGGCGCGGACGTCCGTCGCGCACGACCTCGATGAAGCGCGCGTGGAGATGATCGAGGATCGACTGGACGATGCGACGCTCCTCGGGCGTCGCGCCCCGGAGCGGCGACAGCAGGTCCTTGTGCTCGCCCGCCTTGAACGTCTCGTTCCGGGCGCCGATCTTCGCGAGGAGCCCTTCCAGGTTCAGGTTCATCAGGATGACGCCGATCGACCCCGTGACGGTCGTCGGAGACGCGACGATCCGGTCCGCCGCGCACGCGACGTAGTAGCCGCCCGAGGCGGCGAGGTCGCCGAAGGCGGCGATGACCGGCCGCTTCTCCTCGGTCTTCCAGCGGCGCAGCTCCCCATAGATCTCGTCGCTCGCGGTGACGCCGCCGCCCGGGCTGTTGATGCGGAGGACGATCGCCTTCACGCGATCGTCCTTCCCGGCCTTCTCGAGCTCCGCGCGCATGCGCGCGACGGTGCTCTCCTCCTCGACGAGGCCGAAGGCGTGCTTCGTCGGCGCGTCGGTGATGACGCCCGAGACGTCGATCAGGAGGATCTTCGCGCGGCCCTCGCCGCCGACCGTCGACTCCTCGAGCGGGCGGGGACCGCGGAGCGCGCCGAGCGGATCGCCGAGCGAGACGAAGCAGCCGCTCGTCCCGAGCGCCAGCCCGAGCGCCAGGAGTGCGCGCGTCATCGGCTGCCCGCCCGCCCGCCGCGCGCGAGCTGGTGGAGGTCGAGGACGCGCGCGATCTCTTCGCGCGGCAGGACCTGCTCGTCCTCGAGGATCTGCCGGATCGGCACGTCGCGCGCGACCGCCTTCTTGTAGAGCTCGGCGGCGCGGTCGTAGCCGACGATCGGGGCGATCGCGGTCACGAGCTGTCCCGTCATCTCGGCGAACTGCCGGCAGCGCTCGACGTTCGCCCGGATGCCGCGCACGCACTTCGTCGTGAACACCTCCGCCGCGTTCGCCGTGATCGCGATCGACTCGAGGAGCGCGTGCGCGATGACCGGCATCATGACGTTGAGGTCCAAATTGCCGTTCATGCCGGCGATCGCGATCGTGGCGTCGTGGCCGATCACGAGCGCGGCGACCTGGTTCACCGCCTCGGCGATCACCGGGTTCACCTTGCCGGGCATGATGCTCGACCCCGGCTGCGTCGCCGGCAGCTCGATCTCGTTGAGCCCCGTCCGCGAGCCCGAGGTGAGGAGCCGGAGGTCGTTCGCGATCTTCATGAGCCCGACGGCGAGCGTGCGGAGCGCGCCCGACGTCTCGACGGCGGCGTCGCGGTTCTGCATCGCCTCGAACCGGTTCGGCGCCGCGACGAACGGGAGCCCGGTCGTACGGACGAGATCGGCGGCGACGCGCTCGCCGAAGCCCTCGGGCGCGTTGATGCCGGTGCCGAGCGCCGTCCCGCCGATCGGCAGCTCGGCGAGATGCGGCAGCGTCGCGCGCACGCGCGCGATGCCGTGACGCACGACGCTCGCGTAGCCGCCGAACTCCTGGCCGAGGGTCATCGGCACGGCGTCCTGGAGGTGCGTACGTCCCGACTTCACGACGTCGGCGAACGCGGTCGCGCGCTCCTCGAACGCCTCGGCGAGGCCGACCAGCGCCGGCAGCAGCCGGTGCTCGATCTCGCCGTAGGCCGCGACGTGGATCGCCGTCGGGAAGACGTCGTTCGTGCTCTGGCCCATGTTCACGTGATCGTTCGGATGGACGAGCGCCTTGTCGCCGCGCTTCCCGCCGAGGAGCTCGACGGTCCGGTTCGCGATCACCTCGTTGGCGTTCATGTTGGTCGAGGTGCCGGAGCCGGTCTGGAACACGTCGAGAACGAACTCGCCGTCGAGGGTGCCCTCGGTCACCTCGCCCGCGGCCCGGATGATCGCGTCGGCGAGGCGTCGGTCGAGAAGGCCGAGGTCGGCATTCACGCGGGCGCACGCCGCCTTGATCGTTCCGAGCGCTGCGATGAAGCTCCGCGCGAAGCGAAGTCCGGAGATTGGGAAATTCTCGACGGCGCGCGCCGTCTGCGCGCCGTAGTAGGCCTTTGCGGGCACCGTCATCTCGCCCATGCTGTCGCGTTCGATTCGCGTCTCGGCCATCGGCTCCTCCCTGGGTCCGCGCCTTCCCTACCAGATGCGCGGACCTGGAAAAATCGGAGACGCGGTGCCCCGTGCCGGCGGTTCAGAGCGCTTCTGTCCGCGAAACGCTCAGCCCTTGATCACCGCGAGCGGCTTCAGCCGCGCGACCTTCCGCCCGATGCCGGCGCGATCGACGACGTCGACCACGTCGACGACGTCCTTGTACGCCCAGGGCATCTCCTCCGCGACGCCGCCGAGCGACCGTGCGCGCACGATCACGCCCCGCTTCGCCAGCTCCGCCACCAGGTCGACCCCGCGGCCGACCTTCTTCGCCTGCGAGCGGCTCATCATCCGCCCCGCGCCGTGGCACGTCGTTCCGAAGGTCTCGTCCATCGCGCGCGCCGTCCCGACGAGGAGGAACGAGTATCTCCCCATGTCGCCGGGAATGATCACCGGCTGCCCGAGCGGTCGCAGGTGCGGTGCGAGCGCGGGGTGCCCGGGACCGAACGCGCGCGTCGCGCCCTTCCGATGGACGCACACCCGGCGCCGCCGGCCGTCGACGACGTGCTCCTCCATCTTCGCGATGTTGTGGCAGACGTCGTAGACGAGCGAGAAACGCAGGTCGGCCGGTCCGAGGCCGAGCGCCGTCTCGAAGGCGCGCTCGGCGAGGCCGGCCATCACCTGACGGTTCGTCCACGCGAAGTTCGCCGCCGCGGCCATCGCGCCGAGGTAGTCGCGTCCCTCGGGTGAATCGAGCGGCACGCAGGCGAGCTGGCGATCGGGCACGGTGATGCCGTAGCGCGCCATCGCCTTGCCGATCGTCCGGAGCGCGTCGTCGCAGACCTGGTAGCCGAGGCCGCGCGAGCCGGAGTGGATCATGAGCGTCACCTGCCCGACGTGAAGGCCGAGCGCGGAGGCCGTCCGTGCGTCGTAGATCTCGTCGACACGCTCGATTTCGAGGAAATGGTTTCCGGACCCGAGCGTCCCGACCTGCGTCCGGCCGCGCTCGAGCGCGGTCGCGGAGACCGCATCGGGATCGGCGCCGCCGAGGCATCCGCCCTCCTCCGTCGACTCGAGGTCGGACGGACGGCCGAACTCGCGCGCGACGGCCCACGCGGCGCCGCGCGCGAGGATCTTCTTCTCCTCGGCCTGCGTCAGCTTGGGGATCGCCCCCTCGGAGCCGACGCCGGCGGGGATCGCCTGGAAGAGCGCGTCGGCGACCCGCGAGAGATGCGGTGCGAGCGCGTCGGCGTCGAGGCCGGTACGGAGGAGCCGCACGCCGCAGTTCACGTCGAAGCCGATGCCGCCCGGCGAGATGACGCCCTCGTCCGCGTCGACCGCCGCGACGCCGCCGATCGGGAACCCGTAGCCCCAGTGGATGTCCGGCATCGCGAGCGCGTAGCCGACGATTCCCGGCAGATGCGCGACGTTCGCGACCTGGCCGAGCGCGGGCTCGCTCTCGAGCTCGCGCATCAGCTTCTCGCTCGCGTAGATGCGTCCCGGAACGTGCATGCCGCCCTGTCGCGGCAGCTCCCAGACGTGCTCGGCGATGCGCGTCAGCTCCATCGGTCACACGTCGAAGACGATGCGCGCCCACCAGCCAGTCGCGGTCTCGCGCACGGCGAGCGCGTGGTACGTCACGCCCTTGATCTCGGTATGGATGCCGTGCCGGGAGACGTCGATCCGCTCGCCCTCCGCCCAGCCGCGGAGCGCGCATTCGCTCAGTTCGTCGACGGCGAGTGCGCACGGGACGAAGAGCCCCGCCTGGAAGCGAACGAGGAGCGTCTGCAGCCAGTCGTGGAAAAGCGATTCGCGATCGTCCGCCTCGACCGCGACCACGCGTCGCTCGCGCGGCGCGATGGTCGCGAGGTCGACCATCAGGGCGAGCATGCCGAGACCGGCGCGCTCGAAGAGCGCCGACAGCGTCGGCGCCTCGACCTCGATCGCAACGTCGGCCGTGTGCTCGATCTCGCGGGAGTACGATTCGCCCTCGCGTGCGCGCGTGACCATCCCCATCCAACCTGCCCCACGCCCCGCCCCGCTGCCAATCGACTCGCGTGGCGCGGAAATCTCCGGCATGACGGGAGGCGATGAAGCGTCACCTCGCGATCGCGTCCCTCGTCCTCGCGGTTGCCGTTGGCTCGGGCCGCGCCGAAACCGCACCCGAGGCCACCGGCCACGACGCGACCGCGCACCAGTCGTTCGCCGACGTCGAGCACTGGAAGTCGGTCTTCGACGACCCGAAGCGCGACGCCTGGCAGAAGCCCGTCGAGCTGGTGAAGGCGCTCGACATCAGACCCGGCGCGACCGTCGCCGACCTCGGCGCGGGCACGGGTTACTTCAGCCGCTACCTGGCGGCCGCCGTCGGCCCGGACGGAACGGTGCTGTCCGTCGAGCCCGAGCCGAAGCTCCTCGAATACCTGCGGGATCGCGCCGAGCGCGAGAAGACGGCGACCGTCATCCCGATCCTCGGCTCGGCCGACAACCCCCGCCTCCCGCCGCGCGCGGTCGACCTCGTGCTGATCGTCGACACCTTCCACCACATCGACGACCGCATCCAATACTTCCGCGCCCTCCGCCGCGTGCTCCGTCCGGGCGGACGCGTGGCGATCGTCGACTGGCAGAAGCGCGCGCTGCCCGTCGGCCCGCCGATGGAGCACAAGCTCGCCCGGGAGCAGGTCGTCGACGAGATGACGGCGGCCGGTTACACCGTCGCGACCGAGCCCGACGTCCTCCCGTATCAGTACGTCCTGATCTTCGCGCCGTCCTGAACGCGCGCCGCCGTCAGTGGGCGGGCTCCGCCGCCCGGCGGCTCTCGTGCTCGATCTGGATCGTGACGTGCTCGATGTGGAAGTCGCGCGCGCACACGTCCGCCATCGCGGCGAGGATCGCGTCGTCGTCGGCATGATCGCCGGCGACGACCGCGTGCGCGGAGAGCGCGTACCGTCCCGTCGTGAGGCTCCAGACGTGGAGGTCGTGGACCTCGTCGGTACCCGGAACGCGCTCGAGCGAGCGACGGAGCGATTCGACGTCGATGTGGGCGGGGCACGCCTCCATGAGGACGTCGACCGCCTCCCGCACGAGCGTCCACGAGCTCACGAGGATGAGCGCCGCGATGAGCGCGCTCGCGACGTCGTCGGCCGCGCGCCAGCCCGTGAAGATGATCACCGTCCCGGCGACGACGGCGCCCGCGGACCCGAGCAGGTCGGACAGCACGTGGAGATACGCGCCGCGGAGGTTGAGGCTGTGCTCGCGGTGCTCGCGGAGCCGGACGGCCACGAACACGTTCGCGCAGAGGCCGGCGAGCGCGACGCCGAGCATGCCGCCTGCCGCGACCGAGGGCGGGTCGTGGAGCCGTCGCCACGCCTCCGCCAGAATGAACACGACGACGACCCACAGCACCACGCCGTTCACGAGCGCGGCCAGGATCTCGGCGCGGTAGTACCCGAAGGTCTTCGTCTCGCTCGCCGGCCGTGCGCAGATCCAGAGCGCGAAGAGCGAGAGGCCGAGCGCCGCGACGTCCGTCAGCATGTGCGCCGCGTCCGTCATGAGCGCGAGGCTGTTCGTCAGATAGCCGCCGACGAGCTCCCCGACGCAGAGGAGCGACGTCACGACGAGGCCGGTCCGCACGGCCCCGAGCTCGCGGGCATGATCGCGCGGATGCATCGGGCGCGCCGCTACGGCCGGTCGTACTGCACGAGCGAGAAGACCTCGTAGTCGGGCAGCCGCCGACGGCCCTGGAGAAACTCCAGCTCGATCGCGAACGCGCAGCCGACGACGCGACCGCCACAACGGCGGACGAGCTCGACCGCCGCCGACGCCGTGCCGCCGGTCGCGAGCAGATCGTCGATGATGAGGACGCGATGGCCGTCCGCGATCGCGTCGTGGTGGATCTCGAGGGCATCGGAGCCGTATTCGAGGTCGTAGCGGGCGACGTGCGTCCGCCACGGGAGCTTGCCGGGCTTGCGGACGACGACCAGCCCCGTGCCGAGGCCGTAGGCGACCGCCGCCCCGATGATGAAGCCGCGCGACTCGATGCCGAGGACGACGTCGGCCTTCCCGCGGTAGCGCTCGACGAACGCATCGATCATGGAGCGGAACGCCGGGCCGTCGGCGAGCAGCGGCGTGATGTCCCGGAAGACGATCCCGGGCTTCGGGAAGTCGGGGATGTCGCGGATGCGGCTGCGGAGGTCGATCATGCCCCCTTGTCTACCACATCGACGCGACGGTTCGCCGCCGGGAGCGCGGGCAGGTAGAAGAGCGGGTTGCGGGCGATGTTGTCCTTCCGGATCTCGAAGTGGAGGTTCGGCCCCGACGTCTTGCCGCTCCGCCCGACGGTCGCAATCACGTCGCCCTGCCGGACGGTGGCCCCGGTCCGCGCGCGGTTGTCCCGGTTGTGCGCGTAGACGGTCGCGTAGCCGTCGTCGTGTTCGATGATGATCAGGTTCCCGTAGCCGCGGAGCTGGTCGCTGTAGAGGACGCGCCCGGCGCGCGCCGCATGGACGGCCGTTCCCTCGGGCGTGCTGATGTCCACGCCGTCGTGATGACTGTCGCCGCGCGCGCCGAACGGCGAGCTCAGCACGCCGGCGTCGACCGGCCACAGGAACGGCGATGCGCCGCTCGGCAGCTCGGGCAGCGTCGGACGGTCGGCGCGTGCCTGCTCCGGCGTGATGACGCGGACCGGCAGATCACGGCGCGCGTTCGGGACCGTGATCATCTGGCCGATCTCGATCCGGCTCGCGTCCTTGATGCCGTTCGCCTTCGCGAGCGCTTCGGCCGAGACGCCGTACGCCTTGCCGATGCGATAGAGGCTCTCGCCGCGCTCGACCCGATGCTGGATTCCCGCGGGTCCCGCACACCCGCCGAGCCCTGCGACGACCGCGACCACCACCCATCCCCTGCCCCACCGCATATAGACGTCCTCGCGCCTACGGCTCCTCCCACCCGTAGCTGCCGAGCAGCTTCACGAAGCGACACTCGCCGAGATACTCCTCGACGAGCCCGTTCGGACCGCGCCGCAGGCGCACGAGCGTCTGGAGCTCGTCGTCGCCCATGGGCAAGACGAGGCGACCCGCCGGCGCGATTTGCTCGACGAGCGGGCGCGGGATGCACGGCGCGCCCGCGGTCACGATGATGCCGTCGTACGGCGCGCCGCCGGCCCACCCGAGCGTGCCGTCGCCGCGCTCCATCTGCACGCGATCGAGGTACCCGAGCGGCCCGAGCACCCCGCGCGCCCGCTCGGCCAGCACCGGGATGCGCTCGAGCGTCACGACCCACGCGCCCATCTCGGCGAGGATCGCGGCCTGGTATCCCGAGCCCGTCCCGACCTCGAGCACACGTTCGCCGCCGCGGAGCTCGAGCGCCTCGGTCATGAGCGCGACCATGTACGGCTGCGAGATCGTCTGCTGCTCGCCGATCGGCAGCGGCGTATCGTCGTACGCCCGCTCACGGAGCGCGGGCTCGACGAACAGATGCCGCGGCACCCGCCGCATCGCCGCCAGCACCGCGGGATCGTGGAAGCCGCGCGCTTCCAGCTGCTCGGCGACCATCCGCTCGCGCGCGCGCTCGTCGTCTAGGGCCACGGGAAGCTCAGCGCCCGGAGCGCGTCGAAGGAGCGGTAGTTGGTGAGGTCGAGATGAATCGGTGTCACGGAGATCAGTCGCTGATTCACGGCGTGGAAGTCGGTGCCTTCCGCGTCCTCGAACTGGAGCTCCTCGCCGCCGATCCAGTAGTACTTCTTGCCGCGCGGATCCATCTTCTCGACGATCGCGTCGCCGTAGCGACGTCGCCCCATGCGCGTGAGCGCGAAGCCGCGGATCGGCTGACCGTCGACCGGCTCGGGCACGTTCACGTTGAGGAGCGTGTCGGGGGGCAGGCCGCGCTCGAGCACCCAGCGCGTCAGGCGGCACGCGAACGACGCGGCGACGTCGAAGCGGAAGTCGGCGCGGCCGATGAGCGAAATCGCGATCGACGGGATGCCGAGGAGCGTGCCTTCCATCGCGGCCGACACGGTGCCCGAGTACGTCACGTCGTCGCCGAGGTTCGCGCCCTTGTTGATGCCCGAGACGACGAGGGTCGGGCGTCGGCGCAGAATGCCGTTCACGGCGAGGTTCACGCAGTCGGTCGGCGTCCCGTCGACCGCGTAGCGCGCGGGCCCGAGCTCCTCGACGCGCAGCGGCCGGTGGAGCGTCAGCGAGTGGCTGACGGCGCTCCGCTCGCGGTCCGGTGCGACGACCACGACGTCGCCCAGGTCGCACACCGCCTCGGCGAGCGCGACGATGCCCGCGGAGTGGATGCCGTCGTCATTCGAGACCAGAATGAGCGGCGTCGACTCCATACGGCTCGCGGCAGGGTGCCACCAAGGGGAAGCGAGGGCAAGTGAATTGGTCGCGCCGGCGGCGCCGAAGCGCCGTCGCGCGCGACCTCACCGCGGAATCGGGGCGAGCCGATTTGAACGGCCGACCACTCGCACCCCAAGCGAGTGCGCTACCTGGCTGCGCCACGCCCCGCCATCGCGCGGCGGACCGGACGACGCGCGTCCGGCGTCGCCTGTCTTAGGAGCCGTCCGACGGGGAGTCAAGGCGCACGTCAAGCGCCTGACACCGGCGGCGGCGCGCTTGGGTAGCTTGCCAGCTTTTTGACGGTTGGGCGCCGAGTGTCAATTTGGCCTCGCCCTGAGCTCCCCGCGGCACACCGAAGCGCAAGGACTTGGAGCATTCATGCGGGACCGGGCGGTGGCGCAGCGGTTGCATCGCAGGTCTGCCCGGAGGGCACTGGGATGGGCAACGCACCGGGTGAGACGGCTGCTGTGGAGCTGCGGGCACGCGAAGCGGCGCTGGCCGAGCCGATACGGAACGATCGGACGCCGGAGGGTCTCGCCGACCTCTTCGCGCCGGACATCGTGCTGCCCGAGCAGTTCTTCGAAGGCGCGCGTCGCGACAGCTACGCGTCGGGCGAGAAGGCGCTGATGCTCGCCGTCCTCGAGGACGGCATCCGCTGCTTCCAGGAGCACCTCCGCAATCCGCGGTCGAATCCGCGGCTGCTCTCGGCGCAGGCCGAGGCATGGATCCGCGCGGTCGACTACGAGTGGCCGTTCTCGTTCAACAACGTCTGCGAGACGCTCGGGATCGATCCGGGCGCGCTGCGCGGCGCGCTGCTCGCGTGGAAGACGAAGCGGCTCGCGGAGCGGGATCCGCGTGGGGGGCCGACGCCGGCGGCCAAGAAAGTCTACCGGCTGCACCTCCGGACGAAGCGTACGTCCGGGGTGCGGTAGTCGCGCGATCGGATAGAGCCGTAGCGGGGTGGCGGCGGCGGGAGGTCCCCTCGCCGGCTCCTGCGTCCTCGCTCTAAGCGCGCCGCGAAGAGCTGCAGCGTCCCCCCGAACACGGCGCGCGCGCTAAGAGCTGCGGAAGTCGCCGGCGAGGGGACCTCCCGCCGCCGCACGCACGCGACGCGTCTTCCCGATCCCGCGCCCTCGCGCGCTCCGCGCGCATCGTGCGGGGGTGCCGCCTTGCGATGGGCGCTCGCGCCGCGTGGAGATTTGCCGCTTGCTGCGCTCGCGGGGTTCCCGATCTCGTTACTTTGTCGGGGTGCCGATCGTTAGCGGGGGGGCGGGGTCGCGATCGAGGAGGCGGCAGAGGTCTAGGAGCTCGTCGCGGATGTGCTCTAGGACGGCGGCTTCGCTTCGCTCGCCGCCGTCGAGGCTGGGAGTCTCGGCGGTGGGTTTGGTGTCGCGGAGGCGGCGTTTGGCGCCTTCGATGGTGTAGCGTTCGGCGTAGAGGAGGCGGCGGATCTCCAGGAGAGTTTCGACGTCTTTGCGGCGGTAGAGGCGGTGGCGCGAGAGGGTCTTGCCGGGGCGGAGGATGCTGAACTCGCTTTCCCAGTAGCGCAGGACGTACGGCTTGACGCCGACCAGGCGGGCGACTTCGCCGATCTTGAAGTAGAGCTTGTCGGGAAGGTCGGCCGTGACTACGCCCCGTTCCCGGTGTCCGGGCCGCCGTTCATCGTCTTCTTCAGCACCTGACTCGCCTTGAAGGTGAGGACGCGGCGACCCGAGATGACGATCTCCTCGCCGGTCTGCGGGTTGCGGCCCTTCCGCGGGCGCTTCTCGTTGACGACGAAGTTCCCGAACCCGGAGATCTTGACCTTCACGCCCTGCTCCAGCCGGCGCTTCACGAGTTCGAAGATCGACTCCACCACCTCGGTCGCCTCCTTCTTCGAGAACCCGACCTTCTCGTAGATGCGCTCGACGATATCCGCCTTCGTCATCGTCATGCCACGTGCTCCTAGCTACGGAACTCGAGCCGGAACCGTTTCGCCAGGCGGTCGAGCACGTCGGCGTGCAGGCCGTTCACCTCGTCGTCGGTCAGCGTGCGCTCGGCGGCCCGGTACGCGATCGTGTAGGCGAGGCTCTTCTTCCCCGGGGCGATCGGTACGCCGCGATAGCAGTCGAACAGGCGGACCAACTCGATCTGCGGGCTCGCCAATGTCCGGATCTCCTCGACGATCTCACCGGCCCGGAATGCCTCGTCGACGACGACCGCCAGGTCGCGCGTGACGGCGGGGAACCTCGGCAACGGCTTCAACGCAAAGCGGCGCGGAACATAGTGGCCGAGTTCCGCGAAGTCAAGCTCCGCGATCCACACTTCTCTTGGAAGATCGCGGGATTGGGTCACTTCGGGGTGGAGTGCGCCGGCGACCCCGATCGGCCGCTCATCGATCTCCACCACCGCGGCCTTCCCCGGATGCAGGAAGCCGACCTCGCCCGCTTCGCGCCACCGCACGCGCCCGTCGTCGAGCCCCAGCCCGGCGAGGAGATTTGTGCACATGCCCTTCAGGTCGAGGAAGTCGGCGGCCGCACCAGCGCGCTCGGCGCCGCGCGGCGGCCACGCGCCGCAGAGGAGGATCGCGACGGCGCGCGGCTCCCGACGCGCACCGTCCGGGTCGATGCCGTAGCCCTTGCCGAGCTCGAAGGCGCCGACGAACTCCGCACCCTGCCCGACGTTCGTCGCGAGCGCACGCACGAGACCCGGCAGCGGCGACCGACGGAGCTCCCCGGTCTCCGACGACAGCGGGTTCCGGACCGAGATCGGCGTGAGGTCGCGTCCGACGAAACCGGGAAGCCTGCGGTTCGTCTCCGCGTCGGTGAAGGTGACCGTCACCATCTCGCTGAGCCCCTCGGCCGTGAGCAGCGCGCGGAGCCGCCTGGCGAGCGACCGCGCCGGGGTGTCCTCGCCGGCGACGACGGGCGCCTCGGGCAGGCTCGCGGGGATCCGGTCGTAGCCGTGCAGCCGCGCGATCTCCTCGACGAGATCCTCCTCGAGCCGGAGATCGCCGCGATACGAGGGCGGCGTCACGCGGAGCGCGTCGCCGTCGGGACGCGACGTCGCCCCGAGCGCCCGTAGATGGCGCGTCACCTCGGCGCGCGCGAGCCCGGCGCCGAGGAGACCGACGACGCGTCGCGGTCGCAGCGGGATCACGGGCGATGCGAGCCGCGCAACCCCGGGCGCATCCTCGACGATGCCGGGAGCGACCTTGCCGCCGGCGAGCCGGACGACGAGCGCCGCCACCGCGTCGACGGCCTCGGGGACCATCGCCGGATCGACGCGCCGCTCGAAGCGGTACGCCGCCTGCGACGGCAGCCCGAGGCGGCGGCTCGTCCGGCGCACGGTGGTCGGCGTGAAGAACGCGCTCTCGAGCAGGAGCGTCTGCGTTTCCGCGCTCACCTCGGAGGTCTGCCCGCCCATCACGCCCGCGAGCGCGATCGGCCCGCGGCCGTCGGCGATCACGAGGTCGGTCAGCTCGAGCACGCGCTCGACGTCGTCGAGCGTCGTCAGGCCTTCGCCCTCCGACGCGCGGCGGACGATCACGCGCCGGTCGGTGATGCGGGCATGATCGAAGGCGTGCAGCGGCTGGCCGCGTTCGAGCATCACGTAGTTCGTGGCGTCGACGATCGCGTTGATCGGGCGCATCCCCGCGCGGCGCAACCGCAGGCGGAGCCAGAACGGCGACGGCACGACCCGGACGCCGCGCACGATCCGCGCGCAATAGCGCGGACAGAGGTCCGGCGCCTCGACGCGCACGCTCACGTCCTGCGCCGCCGGCGCGCCCGACTCGCGGGGGCGCGGTCGCGGATGCCGGAGGCGCGTGCCCGTGAGCGCCGCGACCTCGCGCGCGACGCCGAGGATCGAGAGACAGTCGCCGCGGTTCGGCGTGATCTCGAGCTCGAGCACGGTGTCGGTCACGCCGCCGACCGAGGCGAGCGGCGTCCCGGGTCCGGCGTCGTCATCGAGGAGGAGCACCTTGCTCGCGTCGTCCCCGAGACCAACCTCCACCTCCGAGCAGAGGACGCCGGCCGACTCGATGCCGCGGATCCCGACCGCCGCGGTCTCGCGCCCGTCGGCGAGCCGCGCGCCGGGAAGCGCGACCGGCACGAGCTGCCCGACGACGAGCCCCGGTGCGCCCGAGACGACCACGATCGGCGCGCCCTTCCCGACGTCGACCCGGCAGACGCGGAGCGTGTCGGCGTCGGGATGCGGCTCGACCGCCGCGAGCCGGCCGACGACGATCCGCGGGTCGACGCGGCCGCCCTCATCCACCGCCTCGACCTTGAGGCCGGCCATCGTGAGCCGGTCCGCGAGCGCGCCCGTCGGGCCGCTCCACGTGACGAACTCGGCGAGCCACGAGAGGGGGACGCGCATCCCTGTTCCTCAGGCGAACTGCGTCAGGAAGCGCAGGTCGTTGTCGTAGAAGAGGCGGAGGTCGTCGATCCCGTAGCGGAGGAGCGCGATCCGCTCGGTGCCCATGCCGAACGCGAACCCCTGCACCGCCTGCGGATCGTAGCCGACGGCGCGGAGCACGTTCGGGTGGATCATCCCCGCCCCGAGTATCTCGAGCCACCCGCTCCCGTGGCAGACGCGACACGCGGGATCGGGGTTCGCCGATCCCCCGCACGACGTGCACGCGATGTCGACCTCCGCGCTCGGCTCCGTGAACGGGAAGAAGCTCGGCCGGAAGCGGACGCCGGTCTGCGGACCGAAGAGGCGGCGGAGGAAATGGATCAGCACGCCCTTCAGGTCGGCGAGCGTGACGCGCTCGTCGACCATGAAGCCCTCGATCTGCTGGAACATCGGCGAGTGCGTCGTGTCGAGCTCGTCGCGCCGGTAGACGGTCCCGGGGGCGATCACCCGGAGCGGCGGCTTCGACGCGCTCATCACGTGGATCTGCACCGGCGACATGTGCGTGCGGAGGAGCGTGTCGTTCCCCGCTGCGACGAAGATCGTGTCCTGCATGTCGCGCGCGGGGTGGTCGGGTTCGAAGTTCAGCGCCCCGAAGTTGTGGTAGTCGTCGTCGATCTCCGGACCCTCGGCGACGCGAAAGCCCATCCGGACGAAGATGTCGACGATCTCGTCCTCGATCTGCCGGAGCGGATGCACGTGGCCGCGCGGCCGCGTGCGGCCGGGGAGCGTCACGTCGATGCGTTCTTCGGCGAGCGCGCGGCGGAGCTCGTCGCCCGCGACCTCCGCGCCCTTCGTGTCGAGCGCGGCGACGATCGCCTCCTTCACGTCGTTCGCGAGCGCGCCGACCGCCGGACGCTCGTCGGCCGCGAGCTGGCCGAGGCCGCGCAGGATCGCGTTCAGCGACCCCTTGCGGCCGAGGTAGCGCACGCGGACCGCGTCCAGCTCGCCCGGCGTCCGGGTCGCGGCGATCTCGGTCAGCGCGGCCTGCCGGAGCTCTGCGAGCTCGGCGCGCACGACCCGAACCTACGCCGTCGCCGCCGCTGCCCGCGTGCGCGCGAGCTCCGCCACCGCGGCGAACGCCTGGGGATCGTCGAGCGCGAGCGCAGCGAGGATCTTCCGGTCGACCTCGACCCCGGCTTCGCGCAGGCCGGCGACGAGCCGGCTGTAGGAGAGGCCGTTCGCGCGGGCGGCGGCGTTGATGCGGACGATCCAGAGCGAGCGGAGGTCGCGCTTGCGCTGCTTGCGGTCGCGATAGGCGTAGGTGAGGCCGCGCTCGACGGTCTCGCGCGCCTGGCGGTACGTCTTGCGTCGGCCGCCAACGTACCCCTTCGCCTGCTTCATGGTCTTCTTGTGACGGCGGCGGGTCTTCGGGCCGCCCTTGGCGCGTGGCATCGCGGTGCTCCTTCAGAGATAGGGCAGAAGGCGCTTGATCGCCTTCTCGTTCGCCTTGTCGACCAGCGCCGACTTCCCGAGCCGGCGCTTCTGCTTCGTCGTCTTGTTCGTGAGGATGTGGCGGAGATAGCCGCGGCGCCGCTTCACCTTGCCGGACGCGGTGATCTTGAAGCGCTTCGCGGCCGCGCGGTTCGTCTTGATCTTCGGCATGATGTCCCCTGTTTATTTGGAGATGAGCATCATCGACATGTTGCGGCCCTCGAGGCGCGCCTGCTGGTCGATGACCGCCACGTCGGCGACCTTCTGGGCGATCCGGTCGAGCATCGCCTTCCCGAGCTCCGGATGCGTGATCGAGCGGCCGCGGAAGAAGACGGAGACCTTCACCCGGTGGCCCTCGGCGAGGAAGCCGCGGATGTGGCCGACCTTGAAGTCGACGTCGTGGACGCTCGTCTGCGACCCGACCTTCACTTCCTTCAGGATCATCGCGGCCGACTTCTTCCGCGACTCCTGCGCCTTCTTCTTCTGCGTGTAGCGATACTTCCCGTAGTCCATGATCCGGCAGACGGGCGGATTCGCAGCCGGCGCGACCTCGACCAGGTCGAGCTCCTTCTGCTGCGCCAGGCGGAGCGCGTCCTCCGGCGTCATGACGCCGAGCTGGGCGCCGTCGTCCGCGATGACTCGGATCTGCCGGGCGCGGATCTGCCCGTTGACGCGGACCTTGTCCTCGACCTTCGCTATAAAGCACCTCCGGGCATGCGCGCCGCGTCCACGGTCTGCGCGACGAACGTTTCGAGCGGCAGCGCGGCCTGCGCCGCGCCGGCGGTCCGGGGCGCGACGGTGCCGGCGGCCGCCTCGCGCTCCCCGACCACGACGACGACGGGAACCTTCTCGACCTCCGCCTCGCGGACCTTGTAGCCGAGCTTCTCGTTCCGGAGATCGGCCTCGGCGCGGAGGTGGCCGGCGCGACACGCGGCGGCGACGCGCGCCGCGTAGTCGGCCGCCTTCTCGCTCACCGGCAGCACGCGGACCTGCACCGGCGACAGCCAGAGCGGCAGCTTGCCCCCGGTATGCTCGAGCAGGATCGCGATGAAGCGCTCGAGCGATCCGAGGACGGCGCGATGGATCATCACCGGCGTCGCTTCCGTGCCCTCCGGCGTCACGTAGCGGAGCGCGAAGCGCTCGGGCATCGCGCAGTCGATCTGCACCGTCGCGAGCGTCCAGCTCCGCTCGAGGACGTCGCGGAAGTCGAAGCCGATCTTCGGGCCGTAGAACGCGCCCTCCCCGTGCAGGACCGTCACCGCGAAGCCGGCGCGCTCGAGCGCCCGCCCGAGCGCCGCCTCTGCCGCCTCCCACAGCTCGATCCGCCCGAGGAACTTCTCCGGCCGCGTCTGCAGCGTGACCGCGATGTCGTCGAAGCCGAACGCCGAGTACACCTCGCGTGTCATCGCGACGAAGTTCTCGAGCTCGGTGTCGACCTGCTCCGGCGTGCAGTAGATGTGCGCGTCGTCCTGCGCCATCGAGCGGACGCGCGTGAGACCCGCGAGCGTCCCGGACGGCTCGAAGCGATGGAGCCGGCTGAAGTCGGCGTAGCGGATCGGGAGGTCGCGGTAGGAGTGCTTGCGGCTCGCGAACAGGTGGCAGTGGCCGGGGCAGTTCATCGGCTTCACGCCGTACTCGTCCTCCTCGATCGACATGAGGAACATGTCGTGGTGGAAGGCGTCGTAGTGGCCCGAGCGCTTGTAGAGCTCGGTCTTGTAGATGAGCGGCGTGATGACCTCGGTGTAGCCGTAGCGTGCATAGAGCCCGCGGATGAACGCCACGAGCGTGTTGTAGACGATCGCACCCTTCGGGTGAAAGAACGGCGAGCCCGGCGCGATCGGATCGAGCGAGAACAGGTCGAGGACCTGCCCGAGCCGGCGATGGTCGCGGAGCTTCGCCTCTTCGAGTCGCTTGAGATACGCCTCGAGGTCCTTGGCGTTCGCCCAGGCGGTGCCGTAGATGCGCTGGAGCTGCTCGTTCTTCGCGTCCCCGCGCCAGTACGCGCCCGCGATGCTCGTCAGCCGGAACGCCGGGATGCGTCCGGTCGACGGCACGTGCGGCCCGCGGCAGAGGTCGACGAACTCGCCCTGGCGATAGAGGGAGACCGTGTCCTCGGGGAGGCTCGCGATGATCTCGACCTTGTAGTGCTCGCCCATCTCGCGGAAGCGGCGGACCGCCTCGTCGCGCGGGACCTCCTCGCGCGTCACGGGGAGGTCTTCCTTGACGATCGCGCGCATCGTGTCCTCGATCCGCGGCAGGTCCTCCGCGGCGAAGCCGCCGGCGCGCTTGAAGTCGTAGTAGAACCCGTTCTCGATCACGGGCCCGATCGTGATCTCGGTCTCGGGGAAGAGCCGCTTCACCGCCTGCGCCATGAGGTGCGCGGTCGAGTGGCGGATGACGTCGAGCCCCTCGGGCGACTCGGGCGCGACCGGAACGACGCGGCAGTCCGCCACGAGCGGCCGTGACAGGTCGACGACCGTGGCGCGCTCGGCCTCGACACGCGCCGCGATCGCGCGCTCGACGCGCTTGCGATCGCCGCCGCCGTTGCGCGCGTGCGCGACGAGCGCGTCACGCGCCGTCGTGCCCGTCGGAAAGCGCTCGCTCGCGCCGTCCTCGAACGTGACGCGGATTTCCACCATCGGAGAGCTAACGGGAACGAACTCGGGTCGGCGGCGCTGAATGGGCGGTCGTGGAGGCCCGCCTCAGGATACTAGGCACGGGCGGGATTGAACCGCCGGCCTCTTCCGCGTCAAGGAAGCGCTCTCCCACTGAGCTACGTGCCTAAACCAGGTCGCAAGAAGCGGTTTTGGTACCAACAGGTCCCGAGTGTGTCAAGGCAAAGATCGGGTTCGGCACGCCGCTTGAGGCGCGTCGGTACCGCCGCTAGAGTCGCGCGGTGTCGCAGGCGCAGCTCTTCGCCGCGTTCTTCTTCGCGGTCTTCCTGTTCCTGCTCTATCAGCTCTATCTCTTCCTCTCCGCGTTCTTCGCGCCGCTCATCTGGGCGGGCATCCTGGCGCTCACGTTCTACCCCCTGACGACGTGGCTCGTGCGGGTCTTCGGCGGGCGTCGCACGCTCGCGTCGGCGACCCTGGTGCTCGCGGTCACCCTCGTCGCGATTCTGCCCTCCTTCCTCCTCGGCTCGCTCCTCGTCCGCGAGGCAACCGGCGCCTACGGCCGCCTCCAGGAAGCGGTCCGACAGGGCGAGATCGTCGGGATCGTCGAACAGATCAAGGGCTCGCGGGTCGGCGGCCTGTGGGTTCGCGTCGCGCCCGCGTTCGAGCAGCTCTCGATCGATCTGTCGGACCTTCTCCTGCGGGCGACCAACTGGGTGTCGAACCAGATCGTCGGCCAGGCGACGAGCCTCGCGCGGAACGTCCTCGTGTCGGTCGTCGACTTCGCGCTCATGCTCGTCGCGCTGTTCTTCTTCTTCCGCGACGGCGAGGCGATGGCGGCACGGGTGCGTGCGCTCCTCCCGATGGAGCGTGCCTACAAGGACGCGATCTTCGCGCGCCTCTACACGACGCTCACCGCGGTCGTGCAGAGCATGATCGTGACGGCGGTGACGCAGGGCGTGCTCGCGTGGATCGGCTACTGGCTGATCGGCGGGCTCACGTTCAGCGTGTTCCTGGGGTTCGTGACCGGGCTCGCCGCATTTCTGCCACTCGCCGGTCCCGCGTTCGTCTGGAGCGGGACGGCGGTCTACCTCGCGCTCACGGATCACGTCGGGCGGGCGATCGGGCTCGCGGCGTGGGGCATGCTCGTCGTCAGCACCGCCGACAACTGGATCAAGCCGCTCTTCATCGGCGGGCGCGCGAACCTACCGACGTTCTTGCTGCTGCTCTCGATCCTCGGCGGGCTGCAGGTCTACGGGTTCCTCGGCGTGTTCCTCGGGCCGGTCGTGCTCGCGATCCTCTTCGCGTTCATCGACATCTACCAGGAGGAGTATCACGAGGAGGTCGTGCCGCCGGCGCCGCCGTCGCGTCGGGCGGCGTCTGGGTGACGGGCTCGGTCGTGGCGGGCTGGCGGGGTGGCGGCGGCGGGAGGTCCCCGCCGGCCCCTGCGTCCTCGCTTCAAGCGCGCGGCCGACTCCCGCGGCGTCCCCCCGAGAACCGTTGCGCGCGCTAGAAGCTGCGGAAGTCGCCGGCGGGGGACCTCCCGCCGCCGCCACGCCAGCCGTCGCGACCTGCCCGCTGCCCTAGCGGCCGTTCGCGGCGAAGACGCCGCTCCGGAGGACCGACTCGGCTTGGGCGACGATCTCTTCGAGGACTTCGGCGGCGGGTTTGATTTGGTGGAATGAGCCGACGCCCTGGCCGGCGGGGAAGCAGGTGCGCTCGGGGTCGGCTTCTTGGTTCCAGTAGGCCATGACGTTGCGTTGGGAGGAGATCATGAGTTGCTCGGGGAAGGGGCGCATCTTTTTCGGGTCGGACTCGTGCTGGGCGATGTAGGGGTTCTTGAGGGCGCGGAGCGGCTTTCCGGAGTAGGTGCGCGTGCGGACCGTCTCGTCCTGCTGCGCGCGCACGAGGGCCTCGCGGTACTGCTTCGCGGCGGTCGCTTCGGGCGTCGCGATGAAGCGGGTGCCGATGACGGCACCCTGCGCGCCGAGCGCGAGCGCGGCGACGACGCCGCGGCCGTCGACGATGCCGCCCGCGGCGACCACCGGAATCTTCACCGCGTCGACGACCTGTGGGACGAGCGCCAGCGTGCCGATCTCGCCGGTGTGGCCGCCCGCCTCGGTACCCTGCGCGGCGACCACGTCGGCGCCGGCGTTCTCCGCACGGACGGCGTGCTTCACCTTGCCGGTCATCACCATGATCTTGATGCCGTGCGCCTTCATCTCGGGCACGTGCTTCTCCGGGACGGCGAGGCCGGCGACGAAGAGGCGGACGCCCTCGTCGTAGAGCACTGGCAGGTACGGCACGATCATCTGCGGGATCGGCGCGAGCAGATCGACCGCGAAGGGCTTCTGCGTGAGCGCCTTCGTCCGCCGGATCTCGGCGCGCAGGTCGTCGGGCGAGAGGTTCGCCGCGCCCATGACGCCGAGGCCGCCGGCGTTCGACACCGCGGCGACGAGCGGCGCCATCGAGACGCCACCCATGCCGGCGAGGATGATCGGATGCTCGATGCCGAAGAGGTCGCAGATCGGAGTGCGCATGCGCCGTTCGTCTTGACACGATCGCCGTAGCACGCGAGGAATCCCCATGCCAGTGGAATCGCGCGTGCTGCCCGTGATCGTCGGCGCGGGACAGACGACGGATCATCCCGCCGATCCGACGACCGGTCGCGAGCCGCTCCTCCTCATGGAGGACGCCGCCCGCCGCGCCGCGGAGGACGCCGGCGGCGGCGCCGCCCTCTTCGCCGCGATCGACACGCTCGCGGTCGTGAACGTCGTCTGCCACGACTACGGCGACGCGCCGGGTCTGCTGGCCGAACGACTCGGCTGCCAGCCGAAACGGAGCCTCTACACGACGCTCGGCGGCAACACGCCGCAGTCGCTCGTGAACCATCTCTGCGACGAGGTCGTCGCGGGACGGAGCGCCATAGCACTCGTCGTCGGCGCCGAGGCGTGGCACACGGCGCGCGCGCTCGGGAAGGCGGGACGTCCCGCGGGGTGGGCATTTCGTCCGACGTCGACCGCGCCGTGGGGCGACGCGCGCCCCGGCGTCAGCGAGCACGAAGCGCGGCACGGTATCGGACAGCCGATCGTCACGTATCCGATGGTCGAGAACGCGTTCCGCGCGGCGCGCGGCCTGTCGCTCGAGGCCCATCGCGCGGAGCTCGCCGAGTTCTCGGCGCGATGTGCGGCGATCGCGGCGCGGAATCCGTACGCCTGGTTCCGGGACGGGAAGGACGCGCGCACGCTCGGTACGGTCACTCCCGAGAACCGGATGGTCGGGTTCCCGTATCCGAAGTTCATGAACGCGATCCTCGACGTGAACCAGGGCGCGGCGCTCCTCCTCCTGAACGATGCCGCCGCGCGCCGCCTCGGCCTTCACGCCGACCGCTGGATGTACCCGTGGGCCGGGGTCGACGTCACCGAGCACTGGTTCTTCCAGGATCGCGTCGACTACCACACGCTCCCCGGCGTGCGCCGCGCTGGCGCGGAGCTCCTCGAAACGGTCGGCGTCCCGATCGCCGCGTTTCGTCACCTCGATCTCTACAGCTGCTTCCCGATCGCGCCGCGGCTCTCCGCCGCGATGCTCGGGATCGCCGCGGACGATCCCCGACCGCTCACGCTCACGGGCGCGCTGCCCTGGTTCGGCGGACCCGGAAGCAACTACACGACGCACGCCGTCGCGACGCTCGTCGATCGGCTCCGCGCCGACCGCGACGGCCTCGGTCTCGTCCACGCGCTCGGCTGGAACGTCACCAAGCACGCGCTCGCCGTCTACGGCGGCGCGCCGCCGCCCGCCGGCTGGCGCCGCGTCGGCGGAAACGGGTTGCAGGCGTGGGTCGACGCGCAGCCGCACCCGAGCGTCGCCGAGGAAGCGACGGGACGCGGCACGATCGAGACCTACACCGTCGTCCACGGCCGCGACGGCGCCCCCGAGCGTGGCGCGGTCATCGGTCGCCTCGACGACGGCCGACGGTTCCTCGCCGTGGTGCGCGGCGACACCGGCGTCCTCGAGGCGATGGAGCGCGAAGAGCAGGTCGGACGGCCCGGACGCGTCACGACGGACCGTGCGGTGAACCGCTTCGCGCCGAGCTGAGCGGCACTACGCCTTCACCTGCGCAGCGGGGGTCGACTTCCCGAGCGATCCCGCCGCGGCGCGCAGCACCGCGACGAGCGTCCGCCGCTGCCCGTCGCCGAGGCTTCGGTAGAGGCGGATCAGGTCCTCCAGGTCCCCGTCGTGTGGCACGGCGGGTTCGTCGCCGGACGACCCCTCGGGCGGCGACATGAGGCCGTCGATCTCGACGCTCCGCCGCAGGTCGTCGTCGAGCATCGTCCGATCGACCGAGCGGAGCGCGCCCGCGAGCACGCGGTGGACCTTCAGCACGATGAGCATCGGCGTCGCGAGCCCACGTCCGGCCTCGAGCCGGCTCACCGCGCCCTGGCTGACACCCGCCATCCGGGCGACCTGATCCTGCGACAGGCCGAGGAACTCCCGCATCCGCCGAAACTGGCGGCCGAGCTCGCGCATCCAACCGCGCCAGTCGACGGAATCGTTCGTGCCCATCGCTGTCCCCACCGCTAGTCCCCCTGCGGGGTACCTAGAAAAGAGTCCCTACGACGGCGCCGTTGCGCCGTCAAGTCTTTTATGCTGTCCCCCAGGCGAGCTGGGCCTGCGCCGGGATGCGGAAGACGTCGCCCGCGCGGAAGCGCGCGATCGCGTCGGCCACTTCGTCGAGCACCTGCTGCCGATCCGGCGCCTGGAGGCCCGCGATCATCGGCGCGAGCGGTCCGGCCATGTCGGTCAGCATCGCCCAGAACTCGGTGACATCGCGGGCGAACTGCGACAGCTGGACGCGTTGCTGACGCACAGCGTGAAAGCCCGCCGCGCCGAGCGCCTCCGCAAGCGCACCGTCGGCGGAGAGGTGGAAGATGCCCGGCGCCGCCGGCTCGACGACGGCGGGCGTCAGCACGCGGGCGAGCGCGGCCATCGGGATCTGGATCCACGGATTCGCGTCGGGGGGGGCCCACGCGCTGACGGCGATCCGCCCCCCGGGCGCGAGCGCGGCGCGAAGACGGTCAAGCGCGGCGGCCACGTCCGCCACGTAGATCAGGCTCCAGCGGCCGAGGACGACGTCGAACGCGCCGGCTGGCAGCTCGATCGTCTCGACGTCGCCCACCCGGAACTCGACGTGGGTGAGGCCGAGCACCGCCGCCCGCTCGCGTGCGGTCGCGAGCATCTCCTCGACGAGGTCGATGCCGAGCACGCGTCCGTGCGGCCCGACCAGCACCGCGACCTGGAGCGTCGGGTCGCCGATGCCGCAGCCGACGTCGAGGACGCGCTGGCTCTCGCCGATCTGCGCGACCGCCGCCATGCGCAGCGCGAGCGGCCAGGTGAAGGACTGGAAAAGCGGCTCCGATCGGCGCCAGCCGCCGGCGACTGCCTCCCATTCCTGGCGGACACGATCGCTCATCTCACCCGAGCCCCGGGACGAGGTCCGGGATGCCGCTCCCCGCGGTGAGCCCGCCGTCGACGACGAGCGTCGCGCCCGTGATGTACGACGCTTCGTCCGACGCGAGGAAGAGGATGGCGTTCGCGACCTCATCCGCGCGTCCGAAGCGGCCCGCCGGGATCGCGGCGCACGCGGCCGGCTCGCGCTCCGGAACGCGATCGAAGGCGCGGCGGAGCGCCGGCGTGTCGATCAGCCCCGGGCACACGGCGTTCACGCGGATGCCCGGACGCGCGAGCTCCAGCGCCGCGGTCCTCGTCAGGTTGACGACGCCCGCCTTCGCGGCGTTGTACGCGGCGAGCCCGCGATCCGCGGCGAGCCCCGAGATCGACGCGACGGTCACGATCGCGCCGCTCCCCTGCGCCTTCATGATCGGAATCGCGGCCCGCAGCGCCGTGAAGATCGCGTTCAGCGTGACGTCGATCGTCCGCGTCCATTCGGCGAACCCGAGGCTCTCGATCGAGCCGAACGCGGTCGAGAATGCCGTCGGCACGAGAACGTCGAGGCGCTCGAACGCCTGCGCCGTGCCGGCCACGAGGCGCGTCGTCTGCGCGTCGTCGGCGACGTCGACCCATTCGAACCGACCGCCGATCGCGTCCGCGACCTGCGGCCCGCGCTCGCGATCCACGTCGGCGACGACGACGCGGGCGCCCTCGGCCGCGAACGCGGCCGACGACGCCGCACCGATTCCCGATGCGCCGCCGGTGACGAGCACGACGCGGTCGGCGAAGCGGCGGAGCATGCCTCGTGCTTAGCACCCCCCGCCGCGCGGGGAAACCGCCGGCGGCTTGCACCGTCGTGGCGTGCGGGCTACGAGCGCCGGATGTCATTTCTCTCCCACGCCGGTGTGTCGCTGCGCTACGACCGCGTCGGCAACGGACCGGCGGTCCTCTTGATTCACGGCTGGACGTGCAACCGCACCTTCTGGGAACGACAGGTCGTCGCGCTCCGCGATCGATACACGGTCGTGACCGTCGACCTCCGCGGCCACGGCGAATCGTCACACCCGCGCACCGGCTACGCCATCGGGACGATGGCGGGCGACCTCGAATACCTCGTGCGCGCGCTGCGCGTGCCGCGCGTCGCGATCGTCGGCTGGTCGATGGGCGGGCTCGTCGCGCTCGAGCTCGCGCGCCGTCTCGGCGACAAGGCGAGCGCGCTCGCACTCGTCTGCACGACGCCGGGTGGGCTCTCCGATGCGGAGAACCCGCTCGCACAGCCCGACGCCGCCGCGGAGATGAAAGCGCGGCTCACGGCGGACTATCGCGCGTTCCTCCGCGAGTTCGGTGGCCGCCTCTTCAAGGATCCCGCCTCGCCGCTCGTCGCGTGGACGGTCGGTCAGCTGCAGAAGACGCCGCCGCACGTCGCGGAAGCATGCCTCGACGCGACGCTCGCCGCCGACTTCCGGCCGACGCTCGCGAAGCTCGCCCTGCCGACGGCCGTCCTCCACGGCCGACACGACACGATTCTGCCGCTCGCCGGCGGCGAGCTGCTCGCGAAGACGATTCCCGGCGCACGTCTCACGGTCTTCGAGGACAGCGCCCACGCACCGTTCGTCGAGGAGCCGGACGCCTTCAACGCCGCGCTCCTGGCCTTCCTCCGCCAGGAGCCCGCGCCGGTCGCGGCGCCGGCGCCGAAGGCACCAGCCACGAAGACCCCGGCGGTCAAGGCGCCCGCTGCCAAGACGCCGACTGCTAAGGCGCCAGCCGCAAAAGGAAAGCGTCCGAGCCGCCGGCGCTCGTGACCGGTCCCGCGCCGAAGTCGACGGTCGCGAAGAAGAGACCCGACGCGACGACGTTTCCACCGGCGTCGACGGCGACCCCGTAGGCCTCGTCGATGTTCGAGCCGCCGAAACGGCGCGCCCAGACGGGCACGCCCGCCGCCGTGTAGCGCGCGACGAAGGCGTCGTCGGAGCCCGCGCTCACGAGTGGTCCGGACCCGAAGTCGACGGTGCGCGAGAAGTACCCCCCGACGACGACCCCGCCGTTCGGGTCGACGGCGAGCGCGGTCGCCGAGTCGTACGCGCTCGTGCTGCCGAAGGCCTTCGACCAGACGTGGCCGCCGCTCGCCGACAGCTTCGCGACGAAGACGTCGTTGTCGCCGGCGCTGGTGAGCGGGCCGCCGCCGAAGTCGACGGTGTTCATGAACGAGCCCGCGAAGAACACGTTCCCCGCCGCGTCGACCGCGATCGCCTTCCCGTAGTCCGCGAGCGTGCCGCCGTACTGTCGCGACCAGAAATGCGCACCGCTCGGGTCGTACTTCGCGACGAAGGCATCGTAGCCGGCGCTCGTCCGCGGCCCGCCGCCGAAGTCCGCCGTCCCGATGTAGGTGCCGGTCACGAGGACGTTGCCGCTCGCATCCATCGCGACGCCGGCACCGCCGTCCCCGTACGCGTCGCCGAAGCGCCGCGACCAGACGGGCGCCCCCGCCGCCGTGAACTTCGCGACGAAGCCGTCCTGGCCGCCCGCGCTCGTGAGCGGCCCGCCGCCGAAGTCGGCCGTCCCCTCGAACGTCCCCGTGATCGCGACGTTGCCGCTCGGGTCGACGGCGACGCCGTCGCCCGCCTCGGTGACGAGCGCGCTCGCCGTCGCGCTGCCGAACCGTCGCGACCAGACGTGTGCGCCGGCCGCGGTGTACTTCGCGAGGAAGACGTCGTGGCCGCCCGCCGACGTGAGCGCGCCGCCCCCGAAGTCCATCGTGCCGCGGAAGTTCCCGGTGACGAGCACGTTGCCGCTCGCATCGACGGCCACCGCGCGTCCCGCGCCGTCGCCGGCGCCGGGCAGACAGCGGACCCAGACGAGCGCACCCGCTGGCGTGTACTTCGCGACGAAGATCGTGCTCGAGCAGACGACGCCGCCGAGATCGATCGCACCGCCGGCGGCGCCCGTGACCACGACGTTGCCGCTCGCATCGACCGCGACCGCCTGCGCGACCTCGTATCCCGCGCTCCCGAACAATCGTGCCCAGAGGAGCTGTCCACCCGACGAGGCGGTCCGCACCGTCACGGCCGCCGTGTCGCTCGTCCGCGCGCCCTTGTCGTCGGTGACCGTCAGCGTCGCGACGTACGTTCCGGTCGCGGCGTACGCGTGCGACGCGGTGGCGCCGTTCGCCGACGTGCCGTCGCCGAACGTCCACGCCCAGGCCGTGACCGAGCCGTCGGGATCCGACGAGCCCGTCCCGCTGAACGCGACCGGCGCACCCACCGTCGCGGTCTGATCCGGCCCGGCGTTCGCGACGGGCGGCCGGTTCGCGACGCTGACCGCCGCGGTGTCGCTCGCCGTCCGTCCCCCGTCGTCGGTCACCGTGAGCGTCGCGGTGTAGCTGCCGGGTCGCGCGTAGGCGTGCGTGACGGTCTTGCCGCTCGCCGTCGCGCCGTCCCCGAACGACCAGGCCCACGCGACGACGGAGCCGTCGGGATCCGACGAGGCGGCGCCCGAGAACGAGATCGCGGTGAGCGTCTGGGTCATCTGATCCGGTCCGGCGTTCGAGACCGGTGCCTGATTCGCGCACGCCGGAACGGTCGCGGCGACGGACGCGCTCCGCGCCGACTCGTTGCCGCCCCCGTCGACGGCGGAGACGGCGGCCGTGTACGTCGTCCCCGGCGTGAGGCCGCCGTCGGTCGTCGCCGTCGCGGGCGCCGCGACCTGCTTCAGCAACACACCGCCGCGGTAGAGGTTGTACCCCTTGAGCCCGGAGCCGCCCGTGTCGCTCGCCGCAGTCCACGCGATCGACACCGTGTGACAATCCGTCGCACGCACCGTGAGTCCGGTCGGGACGGACGGCGGGACTCCGTCGGGCGTCGTAGCGCTCGCGACCGCGGAGTACGACGAGTAGCCGCCGTTCCGCCCTTTCGCCCTCAGTCGGTAGTAGTACGTAACGCCGCTCGCGAGTCCGCCGTCGGTCCACGCGGTCGCGCCGCTCGCCGTGAGCGCGATCTGGGCGAAGCCCGACGTCGCGGAAACGCTCCGCTCCACCGCGTAGGGGAGCGTGCCGCGATTCGTGTCGGTCCACGCGAGGCGGACCTGGCTCGGCGAGACCGGGGCCGCGGTGACCCCGGACGGCGGCGCGCCGACGACGCAGCCGACGAGCGACAGGGAGCCGAAGAGGAGCAGGAGGAGGAGACGCATGGGGGCTCGCGGCCGCTGCAAGCGGGGCGCCACCTTTCACTTCTCGCGGCCGGAATCAACGTCGCGAACAAAACTGTCGCTCACTCCCGCGGCCGCGTCACCGAAGCGCCTCTCCACCCCGGGACCACTCGAACGCGCAGCCCGCTGCGGACACGCCTGCGCGCCGCCGTGGCGCAGCATGTGCGCCCTGCGACGTTCCGCGCGACGCTTCGGCGAATGCCATGCGGAGTGCCGTAGCTGACATAGAAGCCTAAAAAAAAGATTGCCACACGGTAACCCCTTTCGTGTTAAGCATGCGCCCCGATGGACGGGTCACATGCACCCCGACGACGAGAGGACGAGCTAATGATTAAGCTAGCTAGACTGCTCCCGCTGTGGCGCCTCGGCGCCCTCCTCGTGGCATCGGCGGTCGGCGCGACGGCGCTTCCCGCGATCGCCCAAGCCGCCCTGCACGGCGCGGACATCCACAAGGTCTGCGTCGGGCCGGCCGTGTGCGACCCGAACGAGCAGGGCGTAGCCCGAGTCGGGGACACGATCACCTGCACGATCGAGGTCAGCAACGCGGACACCTTCGGACACTCGATCCGCGTCGACTCGATCACGGACAGCGTGATGCACGACGGCGGCGCGACGACGACCGGGAACCTCCTCGGCGCCCCGGTGACGCTCCCGGCGCTCGGGACGTTCGTCGACGTCACGCACACCGACGTCGTGGCGGCGAGCGACACGAGTCCGCTCGCCGACACCGCGTCGACGACGGGCGTCGACCTCGGCCAATCGTCGCCGGGGAACGACTTCTCGATGTCGATCGGCGCGACCGTCACGGTCGTCCAGTGTTGCGCGGACAGCGACTGTCCGGGCGACTCCTGCGCGGTCGGCGCGTGCGTCAGCAACGTCTGTACGAAGACGCCGAAGGCTAGCGGGACCGAGTGTCGGGCATCGGCCGGCGTCTGCGACCCGCACGAGGTCTGCGACGGCACGCAGCTCACCTGTCCCCCGAACACGCTGACCCCGGGCAGCGTCGTCTGTCGGCCCTCGATGGGCGACTGCGACCCCTCCGAGAACTGCACCGGCTCGACCGCAGACTGCCCGCCGGATCTCAAATCGGGGACGGTCTGCCGCGCGGCGGCCGGCCCCTGCGACGTGGCGGAATCCTGCGATGGCACGACGAACGTCTGTCCGCCGAACTCCTTCACCCCACCGAGCACGACGTGCCGGGCCGCGGCCGGCGACTGCGACGTCGCCGAGAACTGCAGCGGCACGAGCGCGGCCTGCCCGCCCGACCTGAAGAAGTCCGGGACGACGTGCCGGGCCTCCGCGGGCGTCTGCGACGTCGCCGAGCTCTGCGACGGGACGAGCGACACCTGCCCGCCCGATAGCTTCCTGCCGAACAGCACCACGTGCCGCTTCTCCGGCGGCGACTGCGACGACCCCGAGTTCTGCAGCGGCACGAGCGCCAACTGCCCGCCCGACGCGAAGAAGGCGGCCGGCACGACCTGCCGCGGCTCCGCGGGCGCGTGTGACGTCGCCGAGGTCTGCGACGGCACGAGCAACACCTGCCCGCCCGACGCGCTCGCCTCCTCGAGCACGAATTGCCGGACGGCCGCGGGCGACTGCGACGTGCCGGAGAACTGCACCGGCAGCAGCGCCACCTGCCCGGCCGACGCGAAGAAGGCCGCCGGTACCACCTGCCGCATGTCGGCCGGCGTCTGCGACGTCGCGGAAGTGTGCGACGGAACGAGCGCGACCTGTCCGCCGGACGGCTTCGCAGCCGCGAGCACGTCCTGCCGCGCCGCCTCCGGCGAGTGCGACGTCGCGGAGAAGTGCACCGGCAGCATCGCCGACTGCCCGCCCGATGCGAAGAAGGCGAATGGCACCTCGTGCATGGCGGACGGCCTCACCTGCACGCAGGACATCTGTGACGGCACGAGCATGACCTGTCAGCATCCGGCCGGGAACGCCGGCGCCGTCTGCCGCTCGGCCGCCGGTCAGTGCGACATCCCCGAGACCTGCAGCGGCAGCGACGGCACCTGCCCGGCGAACGCCTTCCAGCCGGCCGGGACGAGCTGCGACCTCGACAACAACCCGTGCACGATCGATCAGTGCAACGGCAGCGGGACGTGCGTCTTCAAGAACGCGTCGAATGATCCCGCCTGCGGCACCTGCGGCAACAACATCCAGGCGAACATGGCCCCGTGCCAGGTGAAGGTCAGCACGATCCCGAACACGACCTTCACGAACCTCCAGACCGCGATCAACACGGCCCCCAACGGCGCCACCATCGACGTGCAGGGTGTCTGCTTCGGTCCGATCCTGATCACCAGCCGCTCGAACCTGACCATCCAGGGCGTCCCGCCGACCCCGCAGGGCTGCACCGCGAATGGCGGCCAGCCGCTCAACCTCACCTCGACCATCCGGCAGCTCGGCGGCGCCGAGCTCTACAAGGTCGTCAGCTCGACGAACATCACGACCCGGTTCCTGAACTTCGACGGCGCCAACCTCGGCTTCGACGGCATCGAGTACAAGAAGAACCCCTCGGGGACGGTCCACTGCAACTGCGTCGCCTTCAACGACGAGGGCATCAACCTCGACGCCGGCTCCTCGAACGTCGTGACCCAGAACCTGACCACGAAGAACACCGGTCAGGGGATCATCGTCGAGAACTCCGCGAAGCTGCACACCATCAGCGGGAACTTCTCGATCGCGAACGCCCACGACGGCATCCGGATCAAGACCCTCGCCACTCAGAACCTGTTCACGTCCAACGACGTCCTGAACAACGGGATGATCGGCATCAACCTGGACGCGGTGAGCTCGAACAGCGTCACGCTGAACCGGGTGATGGGCAACGGCACGGTACCCGCGACCGACGGCGGGATCATCGTGCAGAACGCCTCGAAATCGAACGTCATCGATCAGAACCTGATCAGCGGCAACGTGGACGGGCTCACGAACGTGATCCGTTGCTTCAGCGGCAGCATGAACACCGGAAGCAACGTGACGCCGGCTTGCCAGTAGGCAACGGAGAAGGACGAGAGAAATGAGGACAACGATGCGCACCCGGAAAACGATGGCCCTCGTGACCATGGTGGGCGCCGCCCTGGCGCTCGCCGGGGCGGCCGGAGCGGTGACCAAGTTCCACGGCGCCCGGATCCAGAAATCCTGTGTGGGCCCGGCGGTCTGCGACCCGCAAGGGGTCGGAATCGCCCGCAAGGGTGACACCGTGAGCTGCACCGTGCGGGTCACGAACGTCGACGACTTCGGCCACGCCTTCCGCGTCGACTCGCTCTGCGACCTCGCGCATCACACGGTCGGGGATCAGATGTTCTGCGACCCCACCCAGCCGATGGTCCTTCAGAACCGGGACGACTTCAAAGATTTCGTCCACGACGAGCTGGTCCGCTCGAACGACCCCAATCCGCTGATCGACCACGCCAAGTCGAACGGCGTCGATCTCGGCAACGACCAGGACTTCACGCTCGACTTCCCGAACCAGCTGAAGGTCGTCGAGTGCTGCTCCGACGCCGACTGCGCGAGCAGCGGGTGCGGGACCGGCACGTGTCAGAACAACGTCTGCGTCGGAACCCCGAAGGCCGCGGGGACCGTCTGTCGCGCGGCCAACGGCGTCTGCGACGCCCAGGAAGTCTGTGACGGCACCAGCCTCAACTGTCCGGCCGACGGCTTTCTCGCCTCCACGGAGACGTGCCGCGCGGCCAAAGGCGCCTGCGACGTCGCCGAGATGTGCACGGGGACCAGCGCCACCTGCCCCGCCGACATGAAGGCGAGCGCCGGCACGATCTGCCGCGACTCCGCCGGCGTCTGCGACGTGCCCGAGGTCTGCGACGGCACGAGCGGCTACTGCCCCGCCGATGGGTTCAAGTCGGCGAGCGTCGTCTGCCGCGACTCGGCCGGCGACTGCGACCCGGCCGAGAACTGCACCGGCAGCAGCGCGACGTGTCCGGTCGACGACAAGAAGGTCGGTACGATCTGCCGCGCCTCCGCCGGCGCCTGTGACGTCGCCGAGGTGTGCGACGGCACGAGCAACACCTGCCCGCCGGATGGCTTCCAATCGCCGAGCACCACCTGCCGCGCCGCGGCCGGCGACTGCGACGTCCCCGAAGTGTGCAGCGGGACGACCGCCACCTGCCCGGCCGACGCGAAGAAGTCGGGCACGGTCTGCCGTGCGTCGGCCGGCGCGTGCGACGTCGCCGAGATGTGCGACGGCACGAGCAACAGCTGCCCGGCCGACGGCTTCAAGACCTCGAGCACCGTCTGCCGCGACGCGGCCGGCACCTGCGACGTCGCCGAGACATGCACGGGCACGAGCGCGACCTGCCCGGCCGACATGAAGAAGTCCGCGAGCACGGTCTGTCGCGCCTCGACCGGAACCTGCGACGTCGCCGAGAAGTGCGACGGCTATAGCAACGACTGCCCTGCCGACAATTTCGCCGACATGTGGACGGTCTGCCGGGCCTCGACGGGCGCCTGTGACGTCGAGGAGAAGTGCACGGGCACGAGCGGCACCTGCCCCGCCGACACGAAGAAGTCCTCGGGCACGGTCTGCCGCGCCTCGACGGGAACCTGCGACGTCGCCGAGGTCTGCGACGGCACGAGCAGCGCCTGCCCCACCGACAAGTTCGCCGACATGTGGGCCGTCTGCCGCCAGGCGGCAGACGCGTGCGACGCGGACGAGAAGTGCACGGGGACGAGCGCCACGTGCCCGGCGGACACGAAGAAGTCCGCAGGGACGGTCTGCCGCGCCGCGAACGGGACCTGCGACGTCGCGGAGAAGTGCGACGGCACCAGCAACTCGTGCCCCGCGGACAAGTTCTCCGACATGTGGACCGTCTGCCGCCAGGCGGCGGGCGTCTGCGACGTGGACGAGAAGTGCACCGGAACGAGCGCGACCTGCCCCGCGGACACGAAGAAGGCGTCCGGCACGGTGTGCCGCGCCTCGTGCGGACCCTGCGACGCGACCGAGGTCTGCGACGGCACGAACGCCTCCTGCCCCGCCGACAAGTTCCTCCCGCCGACGACGGTCTGCCGGGCCTCGGTGGGTGCCTGCGACGCCGCCGAGATGTGCACGGGAACGAGCTCGACGTGTCCCGCGGACTCGAAGAAATCCGCGGGCACGGTCTGCCGGAGCGCAGCCGGCGCGTGCGACGTCGCGGAGAAGTGCGACGGCTACAGCAACAGCTGCCCGGCCGACAAGTTCCTGACCTGCGGGACGGTCTGCCGGCCGTCGACGGGAACCTGCGACGTGGCAGAAACGTGCTCGGGGTCGAGCGCCAGCTGTCCCGCCGACACGAAGAAGCCGGCGGGGACGATCTGCCGGTCGGCGACCTGCCAGTGCGACGTCGCCGAGAAGTGTGACGGCTACAGCGGGAGCTGCCCGGCCGATAGCTTCCTGCCGGCGGGCACGCCGTGCACCGACACCGACTACAAGAGCTGCACGAAGGCAGCGTGCGACGGCCACGGGACCTGCAACCAGAGCTACCAGAACAAGTGCTACTGGTAGACGATCAACCGCGAACGGAGGGGCGCGTGTCGCCGGCGACGAGCCGACGACACGCGTCCCGGCTCGAAGCCCGAACCCCGATGTCAGTTCACCAGCCGACCGATCCGCTCCCAGCGCACCCAGCGATCCGGACCGTCCCACGACCAGTAGATGATGAGCGCCTGGCCCTTGATGTCCGCGATCGGGACGGGTCCCCAGAAGCGCGAGTCGTAGCTCTGATCGCGGTTGTCCCCCATCACGAAGACGTGGCCCGGCGGCACGGTGAACGGACCGTAGCGATCGCCGGTGGACGTGCGGGTGGCGGTCCAGTTCGCGTGCGGATCGTCCCACGCATGGCCGTCGATGAGGACCTGCTTGTTGCGCACCTCGACCGTCTGCCCCTCGACCGCGATCACGCGCTTGATGAAGTCCTTCGAACGATCCTTCGGCCAGATGAAGACGACGACGTCCCCGGGCCGGGGCTTGCGGAACCCCGGAAGCTGTCCGAGCGACAGCTGCGTCAGCGGGATCTC